>Ga0310694_10005240_pt1 | contig 12444 bp, 12 predicted proteins | sample 174DNAGHGhighgp2_FD_203884 | JGI IMG/M metagenome (GOLD analysis project Ga0310694, IMG submission 203884) | Sheep rumen microbial communities from Palmerston North, Manawatu-Wanganui, New Zealand - 1742 DNA GHGhigh gp2 (v2) (version 2) | ecosystem: Host-associated > Mammals > Digestive system...
TAGACACTCTTTGAAAACAAATTAAACCGCCGTATGCCGAACGGCACGTACGGTGGTGTGAGAGGGAAGGAAACGAAAGTAGGTCAGAAAACTTTCGTTTCCCGACCTACTCGATTATCTGGTGATGTTGCAGTCTGCAGGGATCTCTACGTTGCGGACGACTGTATCCCGGTTGACGGCCTTATAGAGGTTTGCCGCCACACTGTTGCGGGCCCGTTCGGTCAGCAAGGCTGATGCCTTCTCAATTTCTTTGGTATCAAAAGCGAAAAGAAATATCAGTGCTGCCGCTGCATCTCGATCAGGGTAAGACTTAACATAGTTGTGTACATAATCATTCAAACGATCATTTAGGATAAAGAACAAATCGCTGAATAGATTGTACTCGTCTTGATACAATAGCCCATATTTGCCGCTAAAGCGTTGATTGCACTCATTGATGCCAAGTATAAGCGGTCCAATGAAATGCTGCGCTTCGTCATAGTCCACGTAGAATTGTGAGCCGCCCAAGTGGGTGACCTTGTGGTCATTTTGATAAAAGAGGAGCGTCTCCCCTGGGATGGCGGGAAGTGCCGTGGTAAGCCCTTTGACGTCGGTAACATAGAGCAATGCCGCATCCTTCAGGTCGATGGTGAGTTCATGCTCCTCACCCGTGATGGCACGCGTTTCTATGGCAATGGTTTCCCAGCTGTTTACATCCACAATTTCGAGGGTAACCGAGTCTTTACGGCCCTCAAACGTTCCTTTCACAGTGAATTTGCCCCCTTGGGCCAGAGCACCCAGGGCCATCATGCCCACGAGCATGGTAATAAATAGTTTCTTTAACATGTCCAAAAAAAGTTTTAGAATGATACTTAAGTTCCGTGAGCCGTTGACTTGCTCACTTTTTTAGGGGTTAAAGATTCTCCATCATGTTTTTGGATTGAGTTGCTAATAAAAATGGACTTTCATTGATACTATTATAACGTGAAACGCGCCCAATTATTGCAATAATTCTCATCATTTGGCGGGTGAGAAATTCAGGCCACCCCCACTGCACGCTCGTGAGGACGAAACGGACGACTCGTTCCGTGGGCGACGGCTCAGCCGTCGTCACCCCACCACACGCACGCACAGACGAAACGGACGAAATGAATCAGGAAAGCAGCTATGGCAAGATTGATGCTGCAGCAGGCATTGAATACATCAAGAAGGCAACTACTGTCGTTAACAATATCGAGAGCGATGAGCCAGCCGTTGACAGCGACCTATGGTTTGACAACATCGGTCGCATCTACAACTCCAAGCCCACAGCCCCCGGTATATACATCAACTTAGGCCATAAATACATCATCATGTAAAGCGCCAGTCAAAGCGCCACTTTTTTGAGCGTGAATTCAAAGCGCAAGCCTCCACCTTCTTCTACTTTTGCTATAATGGTGCCACCATGCAGCATGACAGCATTCTTGACGATGGAGAGCCCCAATCCCGTTCCACCCAAAGAACGGCTACGTCCCTTGTCAATACGATAAAAGCGTTCAAAAATGCGTGGCAGATGTTCGGCATCGATGCCCACACCATTATCGGAGAAGGTGAATTTCCAATCGTCATCATGCTCAAAGGCACAGATGATTACTGTTGTCCCGTCACCCGCATAATTAAGGGCGTTATCCATCAAGTTACTGAAGATACTGTAAATAAGGGATTCATTGCCATTAACAATGATATCTTGTGACATACAGTTACACACGGCAATTTTCTTACTGATAGCTGTGAGTTCTGTTTCCTTGACGATGTCAGCAACGATTCGAGACACATCAACCGGCTTCATAGAAAACATATCGGCAGCATAGTCCATGCGGTTCAATGTGGAGATATCCTGTAGCAAAGCGGATAAACGGTGAGCCTGGGATTGTGTCCGCTCAATGAACTTACGCCGTGTGTCATCATCCATGTCAGGATGATCGAGTATGGTCTCGGTATATCCCAGAATGCTGGAGACCGGTGTCTTGAGCTCGTGCGATATGTTTTGGGTGAGTTCTCGGCGCATCTTGGTCTCTTTGTCGGCCTGCTCTTTGCTGATGCGTTCATCCATGCGGTGTGAATATCGATGCAGCAAAATGCCCAAGATGATCATGACCACAATCGAGAACAGCATCAAGTGCCAATCACTGCTTTCCATGAAAGGCCTCAAGAAATGGCGGTCATAGTCTTCAAACAGGATGAAGATTACGGCATAGACAACAAATATCACCATGACGGTGACGAACATCTTTCTGCCTTCGGATAAATGTTTCATAACTCTATATTTTTACAAACAAATAACCAAAGCCTTGACGTGTGACGATGCATGACGAGTAGCGCCCGATCTTCTTGCGCATGCGGGTGATGTTGACATCCACAGTACGGTCACTCACAACCACTCCTTGGGGCCACACCTTGTCCAATATTTCTTGGCGGGAGAAAACCTGCCCACGATGCTCAAGAAACAATTTCAAGATCTCATACTCCGTTTTGGTCAGTTGGATTTCTTCGCCATCGGCTGCGACAGATTTATTGACCGTATTCAACTTAAGACCTTCATAGCTGAGTTCTTGGATAACAGAATGGTCTTGAGAAGTGCGGCCCAACACGGCTTTAATCCTTGCCAGTACTTCACGAACGGAGAACGGTTTTGGGATATAATCATCGGCACCCAAGTCAAACCCATGCAGTTTGTCGTCTTCTGCACCCATGGCCGAGAGGAACACGATAGGTATGCTATTGGTCGCTATGTCGGTTTTGAGTTTTTGTGCCAACTCATAGCCTGACAAACCTGGCAGCATGACGTCGAGCAGAATCAAGTCAAAGTCGGCTGGCTCTTTTTCCAAAGCCTCTTCGGCCGAAAAGGCAGCTACGGCTTCATAACCTGCCATCGACAGATTATATTGCAGGATGTCGCACAGATTGCGCTCATCGTCAACCACTAAAATGCGTTGCTGTTTCATATCTGATTGCAAATATAGCAAATAGATGGCAAATGAGCTACAATGATGCCGTTACAATGCTATTACATTTGCCCAAAACGCGCTTCAACGACATTGACAACATAATCTCCCAGTTTTTCAAGCTCACCCACTAGGTCACCGAAAGTGGTGCCAAGTGAATAATCATATTGTTTATCATTGACAGCACGCACGTTTTCCGCCTTAAGTTCATCGCGCATCTTGTTAAGGATGTTCTCGTAGTAGTATGTTTGGCGCAGTTCGTTCTCTTCAAGCGGATCGGCCAGCACGACATTCATCTGTGTCAGCGCCTTGTCACAAAGTGACATCATCTGTTGAATCCGCTCAATGCGCATTTCATCTAACTGATTTCCAAGTTGTCCACGGTGATGCATCGTGCGAGCCAAGCGATAGCATGAGTCACCAATGCTCTCCAGTTCTCCGATTTCACGGAACATTTGGCGGGTTTTCATTTTAGAGTCGTCGCTTAAATGTCCTTCACTCACCTGCTCCAAAAAGTGAGCAATCACAATCTCGGCTTCATCGGTAACTTGTTCTTCCCGCTCAATCTCTTCAAACTTCTGTTGAATGCCGTCTTCATCTTTCTCAAGCAGCATCTCTTGAACCAGAGCAAACATCTGTTGTATGCGTCTGCCATAGTGGGCTGTTTCCTTTTGTGCCTGCAGAACGGCAATCTCAGGTGTCTGTATCAGGTTGGATTTAATATACTGGAGTTTGAAGGATTCGTGCTCCTGATCCTGTTTGTTGGGTAATAACCAGCAGACGACTTTCTCGATTTGCGGAATGAAACCGATAAGGACTGCAGTGTTGGTCACATTGAAGCAGGTGTGGAACATAGCCAGGACAATTGGCAATCGTTCTGTTTGTCCGCCGATAGCAGGATCATAACCCACCAGTTTGCATACCATATCGACAAATGGATAAAATATGCACATGACCCAAATCACGCCAAATACGTTAAACAAAAGATGGGCCAGGGCCGCCCTGCGTGCTTCGGTATTGGCACCGAGTGCCGCCAGGTTGGCTGTCGCTGTGGTGCCTATATTCTCACCCATCACCAGAGCGATGCCCAAGTAAATAGGCAACACGCCTGTGGAACATAGTAGAATGGTGATAGCCATGACGGCTGCCGATGACTGTACGATGCAGGTGATGACGGTTCCAATGGCGAGGAATGCTAGGATGGTCAGATGGCTTCTCGTATCGAACGACATGAAGAATTGCACGACGGCCTCGTTGTGTTCCAGATCCAGTTCTTTGCCAGAGGCACTCAACAGTACAAGAGAGAAGAACAGGAATGCGATTCCGAACAGGAAGTCACCAATATAGCGGTGCCGTTTGTGATAGATGAGCAGTATTCCCACAAGAAAAGCCGGGAAGACCACATTGGTCAAGTCCACGTTGTATCCCAGGGACATGATCCATGCCGTCAACGTCGTGCCGATATTGGCTCCCATGATGACGCTGATGGCCTGCCCCAGTGTGAGCAGTCCTGCCGATACAAATGAGACAGTCATTACGGTTGTCGCCGAAGATGACTGCACTGCGCACGTGACTCCGGTGCCAGTCAGCATTCCGGCAAAACGGTTGGTCGTCATGCGTGCCAAAACATGGCGTAGGTGCGGACCTGCCATCTTTTGCAGAGCCGTGCTCATCATGCGCATTCCGAAAATAAGTAATCCAAGTGTGCCCAATATCTTGAGCAGAATCATGACATAATCTAATGTCTCTAGGGGTGTATTTTGCATATTCTATACTTTTTGATGCCACAAAATTACACCGTATGTTAAGAATAAGCGGTTACGAATTCGTTACAGGTCTATTACCATATAGTTACAAATCACGTGATTTTTCTTACCTTTGCACTTTCGGTATATCAATTGCTATTTGTTATATGACCATTTTAAAGGACATTCTTCTTGTAGGAGTCGGCAGCTTTTTCGGTGGTATTGCACGATACCTGATATCGTTGGCCATGAAGGGCATGGGCTCCGCATTCCCTTGGGCAACGATGACTGCCAACATAGCGGGCTGCTTGCTCATCGGTTTACTCTGGGCAGCATTCAACCGCGTTAATGCCGCATCTCAACTGAACCTGTTGTTGATTGTGGGCTTTTGTGGTGGTTTCACCACATTTTCCACTTTCTCAAAGGAAAGCCTGTGCCTCTTGCAGGCTGGCAATTATTCCTCATTCATCCTGTACGCCCTGGGAAGTGTGGTTCTTGGCATTGCAGCTGTCGCCCTCGGTTATGCGTTAGCAAAGTAAAATAAGATATCATGAAAGAAGAATGCCTGATTTGCAAAGCTCCGCTGGAGTATCTTGAGAACGATGAGCTCATGGAGTGCGCCATCTGCCACAAGAAGGAGAGCAGCAAGACCCGCTGCGTCCATGGACACTACGTCTGCAACTACTGCCACACGGCTGGGCTGGACACCATCGTCGGACTTTGCCTCGCCGAGACGTCCCGAAACCCTGTTGAGATCATTGAAAAGATGATGGCACAGCCGTTTTGCCACATGCATGGCCCCGAGCACCATGTGATGGTGGGGGCTGCCTTGCTCACGGCCTACAAGAACGCCGGGGGCGAGATAGAACTGCCAAAAGCCTTGAACGAGATGATGTCCCGTGGCAAGAGCGTGCCTGGCGGAGCATGCGGCTTCTGGGGTGCCTGCGGTGCAGGCATCAGCACGGGGATGTTCGTGTCCATCATCTCCAAGTCCACGCCGCTCGCTAACGAACCTTTTGCCCTGTCGCACCTGATGACGGCCAGATCCCTCGGTGAGATAGGCCACATCGGCGGCCCGCGCTGCTGCAAGCGCGACTCGTTCCTCTCCATCCTCGCAGCCGTCGATTTCGTCAAGGAGCACTTCGGCGTGGCTATGGAACGCCCCGAGGTCATCTGCCGCCATTCAGGCAAGAACAACCAGTGCATCGGTCGGCGCTGCCCCTTCTCCCCAGCAAACCATTAACAACCTTTAACTGCTCATCCTTTGCTGGCGTTTCACGAAATAATGCTAAATTTGCAGCAGTGTCATAAAGAAAAGCCAGAATTTATATGAAATACTATTTCCCTTTCGGAGAAACCGTTCGTCGATTAGTTCAGCAAGACACAAGTCTAAAGAAGGTCTTTGTGTTAGGTGTTTATGCAAGTGCCGTCCATGCGCGATGGAAAAAAGATGATAAAATAGTATGCCAAGCACTAGCTGTTGCAAGTGAGCCTCGTATTTTTTGGGATGGAAATCTTAAAGAGGCTGCAGACATTATTAGTAGGATTGATATTCCGGAACAAATGGGCACATTGGAACCTGCCGGAACTCATTTGAATGGTCCATCGGCAAAAGTATTAGATAATCAGATACTTGCCCCATTGGGATTTACACGTGAGGATGCATGGCTTTGTGACCTGTTGCCAGAGACAAGATTGAATCCCAACCAATTCAAGATTATTCAGAAAGAATACGAACCTAAGGCAAAGTTATATGGACTAAATGAAGTGACTATTCCTAAAAGGCCAACTGAATTCTGTGACAAGGCCCGTAGCGAGGAAATCATTTCAGAATTGGAAGAATCTAAAGCAGAGACAGTAATTCTTCTTGGTGATATTCCCATACTGCAGTTTCTGAACCGGGTTGCTGATGTTAATTACAAGAGCTTACAGGAATATGTCGATTTGTATGGATATGGCAATTACTCGCGAACTGCTATTAATGGAAAGACCTACAACATACTCCCGTTAGCCCATCCTAGACAAATAGGCGCTTTAGGTGCCCACAGCGAAAAATGGTACATATTCCATCAAGTGTGGGAAGCTAATCAACGGTAAATACCAATTTTAAGTTTATCGTGAGGCCTCAAGCCGCTTGGCGTTACAAAACTCCATTTGATTCATTTTTAATTGGCCTAACGGCCGAGAAATTAAAAAAAAATTGTATTAAAATTAAACAAAATAAATTTTTATAATAATTTTATTTATAATTTTGCTTAATTTCCCGCCCGCAGGGCGGTTATTCCTTCTAGGCGTTAGTTTTGCAACGGTCTCGGGAGACTACCTTGTTCCCACCGCTCATCGATGGATTCGGGAGCCTCACTATCCCTAACCCATCACCACGTCGAGCACCATCATCAGGACGAAACCGATGGCGAAGCCAATGGTGCTCACATTGGTGTGCTGGCCGCTAGAGGCTTCGGGTATCAGTTCTTCGATGACCACATAGAACATGGCCCCCGCGGCAAAAGCGAGCATATAGGGTAGAACGGGCAAAACAAGGGACGACAGTAGCAATACTGCAAGGGCACCGACGGGTTCAACGGCACCGCTCAGCGAGCCGATGAGGAATGACCGCCAGCGGCTGTTTCCCGCCGCACACATCGGCATTGAGATGATGGCGCCCTCAGGGACGTTCTGGATGGCAATACCCAGCGATACCGCAATGGCACTGGCCAGCGAAATGTTTGTGACACCGCTGTCGGCACCTGCAAAGACGACGCCCACAGCCATGCCTTCGGGCAGGTTGTGGATGGTTACCGCCAAGGCCAACATCGCCGTGCGTGACAGGTGAGAACGGAGGCCCTCGGGCTTGCTGCTCCCGAGGTGCAGGTGCGGTGTCAACTCATCAATCAGCAACAGGAACCCGATACCCAAGAGGAATCCTACGGCAGCGGGCAATACCGCCCATGCGCTCCCTGATGTTTCCATCTCCATTGCAGGAATCAGCAATGACCAGACCGAAGCCGCCACCATGACACCCGAAGCAAAGCCCAGCAGAGCCTTCTGCAGCCTCACGGACATCTCGCCCTTCATCATAAAGACGAAGGCCGACCCGAGCATGGTGCCCAGCAAGGGGATGAGTAACCCGATAACCAGTATGGTCATGACTATTGCTTCGATGCCTGTTTCACGCCGGTGATGGCGGCATACGAGGGTTTCTTGCGGTGGATGGCAGTATCAATGAAGCCCGCCTCGTCAAGCAACTTCTGCAGTTGCTCTGGTGAGTAGGCCGTCATGCCTTCCACCACGTTAGTCCACATCGAATCGCCTTCAATCACTTCCACCATGATGACGAAACGGCCACCCGGTTTCAGCACACGTCGCACCTCTTGTAGGCACCCTGGCAGGTTGGGCCAGAAATACACCGTCTCGACGGCTGTTACGAGGTCGAACTTCCCGTCCTCGTAGGGCAGCTTCTCGGCAGATCCTTGGCAGACGAACACCTGCTTGTCGAGCACGGCGGCATTCACTTTGCGCGCCTTTGCCACGCTTTCCTCCGAGATGTCTATGCCATAGACCAGTGATCCGTCGCTGCGCTTGAGCAGTCTCTTCAATGTCGCACCGCCACCGCAGCCGATGTCAAGCATTGTCCTGCCAGGCTGGAATTCTACTAGATCAAGTCCCCAGTTTGTCAGCGGCGCGTGACCGAAGTTCATGAACCGCAGCATCATTCTCCCCATCATCCCTCTAGGATGTGCACAATTAGTAAAGAACGTTTTTAGTATTCCCATATCATTTAGCTTTTTAATTGGCTGCAAATGTACAATGGGAATGACATTCATAGCAATACCAAAATATTGGTATTTTATTCGCTCTTATTGCCCTAAAAATAGGAGAAATCGCATCCGGGGGCTCCATAATCCAGCCTTCGTCCATAACGGCAACAAAACTTTGCTCCGTTACCAAGGATGCCTTATCGGGAATTGTTGGACAAGGACAGGCCTATGCTAAAGATCAGGTTCACGTTGGACAAAGTGCCACTGAGGTCCCAATCCTCACGATACTCATCACATGGTTTGTGATACCACACCGGCATAGGATATTTATTGGGCTTGCTTACATCCACAGGTTGACGGCCGTTCTCCAATACCACGGCACGCACGCCCTTTTTCACGAAATTATAGTGGTCGGAACGGTAGAACCAGCCGTCGGAGTTGTCGTCGTCGAAATAGATGTACCTGCCCTGAGCGGCAGCGGCAGCCACATAATAATTGTCCAGGTCGCTTTCCCCGCCACCCAAAATCACGACATCGCGCGTGAGTTCGGCAGGGCCTATGCTCTCAAAATTTAGGCAGGCCACAGTCTTAGCCATCGGTACGGCAGGGTGATCGCAGTAATATGCCGAGCCAAAAAGTCCGCTCTCCTCCGACGAGGGGAAGATGAACAGCAGGTCGCGATGCGGACGGGGCATCTCCTTGAATTTCTTGGCGACGAGCAACGCTCCAGCCACGCCAGATGCATTGTCGGCAGCGCCGTTATAGATCGTGTCGCCGCGCTCATCGGCTTTTCCGATGCCCAGGTGGTCCCAGTGGGCACAGAACACCACGGCCTCACCTTCCTGGCCGCTCCCGCGAAGGATGCCGCCCACATTGCGCGTCTTCTGGATGTCGTAAGTCACATTCATCTTCACATCACCTCTTACGTTCAGGGGAAAACTCTTGAAGCCCGGCTTTTTCGCATCAGCCAGCGCCTTGTCCATGTCCATGCCAGCCGCGAGAAACAGTTTCCGGCAACCGTCCTCGTGCAGCCATCCTCTGACGACCAATTCGTTGGCATTGCGGGTATCCGGATCATAGATGGCGAGATTGTCGCTCAGGTGGCCATTCACGCAGACGTGCCACCCGTAACTGGCGGCTTCGGTATGGTGGAGCACCAGGCATCCGGCAGCACCCTGACGCTGTGCCTCTTCAAACTTGTATAACCAACGGCCGTAGTAGGTCATATTGCGTCCCCTGAAGAGCTGACTGTCATAAAAGCCGGGGTCGTTGACCATCACCACCACGATCTTGCCTTTCACATCGATGCCCTCGTAGTCGTTCCAGCCATATTCAGGCGCGTTAATGCCAAAACCGCAGAACACATACTCCGCCTTCTTCAGGTCAATTTTCTTGGTGGCGCGTGTCGTCCAGATGATCAGATCGTCGGGATAGCGGAGCATCGATTTCTTCTTACCGCTCACCGTGAGCCTGCCGCCCACGGGCTTGGCTGTGACTGCAATCATTTCAAAGGGCTGGAACCAACTGCCGTTGAAGGCGGGCTCAAGGCCGATTACCTCCAGCTGTTTGGCAAGATAGTCCACCGTCTTGTCCTCATAGGGGGTCATGGGCTTTCTTCCGCCAAACTCATCACCGGAAATCACCTTTGTCCATTCCCTCAGCAGCTGTTCGTCACTTCCGGTCCGCAACTGCTCCTGTGTAATCTGTGAACTGGCTGTTGCCAGCCCCATGGCGACAAAAGCGATCACCGTCACCAACACTTTAGCATTCATTCTCATCATCATATTCATAGATATGGGTTGTTGGAAAAGGACTTTTCCCAGACACACCGTTCATCATGTGGTGTCCAATCAGTTGAGAGAAAAATCCCATGATTATTAACTTTATTAATTTCTGCAAAGATACATAATCTTTGTCTTTTGACGAAAATAAACATCGGCGAATGTGCCTCAGCCTTGGTAGTTGAGCGAGCACATCGAGCATGAGGTTTAAGCCTCCCGTTCCGCAGGTGGGCGAGAAGATCGCCCACCGATCGGAACCGGTGCCGGACGTCCCCATCAATGGGGAACGCCCGGAGATACTAAATAATTGAATTCATATCTTGCATTATGTGAAAAATGTGTAAATTTGCGGATATTCTCAAGTAGCAGTTCGTATTTGATGGTCTTGTGCAAAAACAGAAATCTATACTATAAAGAAACAGTATGAGAGAGGAAAATATATTGTCAAAACATGCTTTTGGACTTAGCACTTATAATGAAGTCAAGGTTCAAAACGATAAAGGCATTTATGTGAATCAAGTTTTAACTGAGGAGCAATATAATAGACCAATCTATCGTTATATTGATTTTTCTTATTTGATTGAGCTGATAAAAAACAAACAACTGTTTGTGCCAAATAGACAGCGTTTTTCTGATATGCGAGAACTATCTGAACATAATAAAAAAACTATGCGAGAAATTGTATCAACATTTCAGATAGTGCCGAGTTACAAAAGTAGGAAATATCATCGTGAAGTAGAAGAGAGACTATTACAAATATGGAATCAAGCTGTTTTGTGTTGGACTTATGACTCCCATCGAGTGAATGATAAGCTACAATTATTAGATGAGAATTATATGATGTGGAAATGTCACGAAAGTAAGTATTTTGTTTGTCGAATCAAATCTTCAATAAATAGGTTTTTGTCTAGCATAGATGACGTTACACATGATATTATTATCTCGGAAGTCCAATATAAGCCCATTGGAGAACCTCATCTTGCTAATTCAATTTCAGGCATTTTTACAAAACCTGATTTCTATATGGATGAAGATGAGCTGCGTTTTGTGTTTCTACATGATAACCTTTGTGATTGTTTAAGCCACAAAGACATAATTATATCCATAGAGCCAACAAAACTGATTGAAGAGATCACATTATCTCCTTTCGTTAATCGTGAAGAAGTACTTCTTCTGAAAAAGAGATTAATGTCTGTATTGGGAAAATCCAATGTCAAGATCAAAACATCATTATTAATGGAGTATTCAGAATAATCATAATAATATACAATATGAAGAATTTATCATTTAATCAAGTTGCTAAGCTGTGTCTGCTGATGATGATTGTGTTTTGTTCACAACTATCTGTGTTTGCTTATGAATTTGAAGTTAACGGAATTTATTATAACTACAATGGCATTAGTGGTGATGAAGTGTCTGTTGTGCGTGGCTCCATAAAATATAGCGGTAGTGTAATAATTCCTGAAACAGTAAAATTTGCTGGTGAAAACTATCGCGTTACATCTATAGGGGATTCAGCGTTCTACAGCTGTATGGAGTTATATAGTGTCACAATTCCAAAATCAATTTCTTCAATAAAACGATCGGCTTTTGCAACTTGTATAAATTTATCCAAAGTGAATATATCGAGTATTGAGTCATGGTGCAATATAACTTTTACTAATAATTTCGCGAATCCACTTATGTGGTCTAAACACTTATATTTAAATGGCTCAGAAGTAATAGATTTAGTTATACCATCTCCTGTGGATTCAATAAAATGGGGTGCTTTCTGGGGGTGTACTGGCATTAAGAGTGTTACTATTGGCAACTCTGTTACGTCTATTAACAGACATGCCTTTACTTATTGTTCTGGAATTGAATCTATAAAAGTTTTAAGTCGTAATAGTATATATGATTCTCGAGACAACTGTAATGCGATAGTTGAAACAGCTTCTAATTCACTGATAATTGGAAGTAAAAATACGATTATTCCTAATTCCGTTGTTTCGATTGGAGAAGAGTCTTTTGAATATTGCACTGAATTAAATGAAGTCCATATACCAAATTCTGTGAAAACCATCGGTGATTATGCGTTTTCGGAATGCTACAGTCTCAGCAATGTTTTTGTAGGCAATTCAGTTTCTAATATTGGCGTAGGGGTTTTTGACGCTTGCGAGAGTTTGAGTTTAATACAAGTTTCAGATGAAAATTTAGT
>Ga0310694_10005241_pt1 | contig 12440 bp, 21 predicted proteins | sample 174DNAGHGhighgp2_FD_203884 | JGI IMG/M metagenome (GOLD analysis project Ga0310694, IMG submission 203884) | Sheep rumen microbial communities from Palmerston North, Manawatu-Wanganui, New Zealand - 1742 DNA GHGhigh gp2 (v2) (version 2) | ecosystem: Host-associated > Mammals > Digestive system...
CCGTCAGCCTACGCCGACCGATATTGAGTATTCCCTGGAGCGTTATAACCTGATCCGCCGCGCTTATTGGGTAAACGGACAGCGGGAAAAGGCAAACACGGTGATCTGTCCGGTGGAAAAGCCGCTTGGCTATATCGTCCTGTTCGCTGGAAATACCGTTGTAAACAGTTTCATTGTGGATGGCAAGGTGAGCAGTCTGAACAGCTATCTCAGTCCGGACAGCGAATATTATGAATTGGTATATGGGGGAACCAACAGCAAGTATAACAGATGGCTTGCGGACGTGGACGGAAGCTACGGGGAAAACGATAACGGCATTTTCTTCTTTACGCCGAACGGAAACTATATTGAGTGGACAGGCGAATACCTGTATAGCGACATCCCGTTTGAAGTGGAAAAGCCTACCGTTAGATATGAGGTGAACATTGATGGATAACAAAGAAATCGTGATTGTCACCCTGCTGTCAATTCTGCTGGTCGCTGTTATCGTTTTCTTCGGCTTCACTCCGGGAGGACGGGCCGTTTTCAACGAGTACAGAACTAACATGAAGAAAGTTGATGACGCTACTGCGTATGAAACCCGGAAACATGTCGAAGACAGCTGCCGATCTATGATGGCGAGTTACACAAGCGACAAACTGACCTACGATCAGTACAAGGACAGCGAAAGCAAGGAAAAACAAGGCTGGGCCGAGCAGGCCAAGATGAGAGCAAACAAAACCGCCGCTTCCTATAACGAATACATACTGAAAAACAGTTTCGTATGGGAAGGGAACGTGCCGGCCGATATCAAGAGCAGCCTGCCGTATGTGGAATGAAAGGAGGCAACTGATGAACACCGTAGGTAACAACACAAACACCGTGACAAGCTCGACCGTATCGGATTATACGGATTTCTACACGCCGTTTACAAAGCCTTATCAATCACTTCTGGCTTACCCGACAACGAACGGTAAAAGCCCGGTTAGCAACGCTATTACGGAAAGCTACGTGAACGTCATTTTAACTTACCGGATCGACAGGGTGATCTTCCATGACCCGGCGACCATCGTCATCTGGAAGGACAAGACCAAGACCGTGGTCAAGTGCCACGATGAGCCGTTCGACCGGGAGAAGGGGCTTGCAATGTGCATCGCCAAGAAAGTGCTTGGTCAGGACTTCCACAAGACGTTCAGGGAGTGGTGTGAATGACCATCTGCCACAACTGCCTGAAACTTCTTCCGGGGAGGCATAGCATAGCGGAACTTGTACTGTGCAAAGACTGCGAGAAATGGCTGAATCCAGGCCATCTCAAAATAAAGGTTCCGAAGTTTGATGAGGAAACGATTAAAGAGATTTCTAAAAAACTGGAGAAAAAGAAGGTTTTGCCGGATGAACGGGTATAACTGCCCGGAATGTATCTATCATGAATTTGTGTTTGAAGGAAGCATATTCCGTGTGAATAGGTGCAGGTACGGAACGGCACGAAAGGAGGAAAACTGATGGATACCGACAAAGTCTGCGAACTGCTGGATGAAATCAGCCTGTATTTTTACGGGTGCTACCGAAACGCTTGTGGCGGCACAAGGGCCTGTGAAAAGTTCCACGACTACATGTGTGCCGTTGACGAAGCGAAGAAACTTGTCTGCCGAAGCAACGACTGCGACAATTGTCAGAAATGGGCATGTGACGGATGTGATCAAAGGGCGGTAAGCGATGCCGCCAATGGGTAAATGCTGGTCATGCGGTGAGATTGCCTTCATGACTGCGAAGGTTGTGCGGAACAAAGAAACAGGCAGTCTGCAAACGGTTTGAAGACTACAAAGCACGATGAAATGAAATAGCGCATGTATATGGCTACGGAAAGGAGGAGCGAGGTGGGGCAAGATGCGGTAAGAATCATGCCGGACCTGAGCGAGGACGACTTTTACCGGGAACGCGGGAACGTGTACGAAATGCTCTACGCGAAACGGCAGGAGAACAAGTACATCTTCGAGCGGTGCCTTTCGATTGTACAGCGGCGGGCAAAGGAACTGCGGATCCCGAACTTCATGAAGACGTGGAACGCCTATGTGGAGACGATGAGTCCGAAGAACCAGAGCATCATGGGCGCGAACCAGACGAACTTTCCAGGACAGCCGACACAGCTTCAATGCGGACGGTACAGTTGCGACGAAACGGTGTGCTACAACGGCAGAATGGGCGAGGACATCGAGGTAATCAGTCATCCGCTGCTCGTGACAAAAAGGATCATCAACATCGACAGCGGGGACGAGTTGGTGCAGCTTTCCTTCGACCGCGGACGCGGTGAACCGAACTGGCGCACGCTGACGGTGAGCAACGACACGGTATCGAGCGCACAGAAAATTATCGGTCTTTCGCGGAAGGGGCTTGCCGTGAACAGCGAGAACGCGAAGGAGGTTGTGAAGTACATATCCGACCTGGTGAGTCTGAATTACGATGAACTGCCGCTTCAGAAAAGCACGACGCACCTTGGATGGCTCGCGGACGGACAGTACGCGCCTTACGCGGAAGGGATTGAGTATGAAAGCGACTCAGCCGGGAATCAGAACATGTACAACGCCTTCGCGGAGAATGGAAGCTATGACGAGTGGTTGAAGATTGCGAAGGAGACCCGCGCGGGCCGAAGCGTACCGGCGCGGATTGCGTTGGCAGGGGCGTTCGCGGCACCGCTTGTGAGCAAGTTCAATGGGCTTCCGTTCATACTGCACTTTTACGGCACAAGCGGAATGGGAAAGAGCGTCGCGCTGATATTGTCGTCGTCAGTCTGGGGCGAACCGACCGTCGGTGGCGCGTACGTGAAGACGTTCGGCGGGACGAAGGTGGCGATGGAGCTGACGGCTGCATTTTTATGCAATATGCCGATGTACCTTGACGAGCTGCAGATCATCAGCGACCGCAAGACGTTCGACGACATGATATACATGCTGTGTGAGGGTTCTTCAAAGGCCAGGGGCGCGAAGGACGGCGGCTTACAGCTATCCAAAACATGGTCGAACTGCATTCTGACGACCGGAGAAATGCCGATTGTGCAGAGCAACAGCGGGGGCGGTGCTGCCGCGCGTGTCATCGAGATCAACTACGAAACGATACCGCTGTTCGAGGATCCGATACGGGTTTCGAACCGGCTGAAGGAAAACTACGGCTTTGCGGGAAAGAAGTTCATTGAGGCGTTTCGGGAAATATGGAGCGACGATCAGAAACGCGAAGAACTGAAGGCGGTTCAGCAAGGCTTTTACTCGGCGCTATCCAAACAGGACATTCACGCGAAACAGGTCTTGAGCGCGTCGATACTGCTTGCAGCTGACCACTTCGCAACGGAAGTGCTGTTCCAGGACGGGAAGGCGCTGACCGTTGAGGAAGTGGCGCAGTATTTGACGACCAACCGTCAAGTAAACAGCAATGCGCGGTGCTATGACTGGTTGCTCGCTGTGATTGAAGCAAACCAGCAACATTTCACAAAGGATGAAACCAATCAGGAAGTATGGGGCTTCAAGGAAGGTGAATACGTTTACTTCAACAAAGCGGTTCTTGAAAGGCTGATGATGCAAAACGGATACTCGTTCAGAACATTTGTAACTTGGGCCAAACAGAAAGGAAAGATCAAAGGCGATGACTATGACGGAAAGAACAAGCGCCTGACGGTGAGGCGAACCGGGCTTGACGAGGTTGGAAAGAAACGACAAATGCTTTATATTGCGCTCAAGGTCACATTTGACGAAATGGACGCAACGGAAGAAGATGTAAAAATTGGTGAAGGCAAGCTGCTTGAAGACGGAAGTGTGGAGGTAAACTATGACCAAGAATTGCCGTTCTGAGCGAACTCAAAAATGCCGGGAACCGCCGCGAACGTGCAAATTAGAACGGTTTTCGGTGAAATATGTACGGTTCAGTAGCACGTTTTAACGGGGTACCGTGCAAAACATAGGCCGAAAAACCGTTGAAAAATAAGGGCCTTCAAAAATTTGCACGTTTTGCACGTCGGATCCGAGATACATACCACTATATAAAATAATAGAATGGCGCACGGTAATAAAACCGACCATATATGACAATGTATTAAGTGGTATTTATAATGATGTATAATATGGTAAATTATTTTCCTGAGTGACGCGCACTCGCGCGCGTAGGTCTTGTGTTCTGAAAATGGAACGTGCAAAACGTGCAAATGACAATAAACCCATTGAAAAATAAGGACTTTTTCTTATACGGTGTCTTGCACGTTCAGAAATAAAACGTGCAAATAATGTGGCCGATACGAATGAAATGACGGCATAACGAAGAAAGGACGGTGAAACGACACGCTTTATCTGATCTATTTTCTCCTTGGTTTTCTGGTCGGACAGTTCGCGCTGTTATTCTACGCGAGAAGCAAACTGGGCTATGAAGGATGGCAAGCGGTGAATTCGTTCTATGACGCGTGGCTTGACGGTGACGTTGAACTGACGCAGGACGAGGACGGCGACGACAATACCGTCAAGGACAGCAGAAATGACGGAGTTAAGGCAAAACACGACCATGTTGACCGGGACGAGGACGACCTGAAATGAAACGGACAGGACAGAAAACAAGTACAAGACTTCGTAAGCTGAATGAATGGACGGTGATATGGGTTGACACTGACGCTGATGGGCGCGTTTACCGTGAAGGGTACAGTTGCAGAGCTTGCGATGTACACCGGGATGATGCTCGAAATTCTGAAGAAACTGAACGACCTCGACGAACAGACCGAAATTGACAATGTCATCGCGGAGCTGATGCGAAATACGAAACCGAACGACGCGAAGGGTGATGCGACATGACGCCGTACTGCAATTATTGTCGCCAACCGCGGGACGGCTCATCCGTGAAAGGACCCGTATTTGGTCGCGACATCCGCATCAAGCCATGTGCGAACGGCACCGAACTGAAAGCGATGGTGGTGTGTCAGAACCCAGCAGAAGACCCTGCAATTGTGATATTTGACCGGACCAATACGGCGGCGGGATACGCGGACATTCACTTCTGTCCGATGTGCGGACGGAAACTGATGGAGAGGGAGTGAGAGTATCAAAGAACAAAAACAATACCGGCAAGAGACCGCAAGCACCGTCAGAAACGGCGCTGATGTATCCGGGCCGAGCGGACCTATCCCGACAGAAATGAAACGCGGACGGATCTATTACTACCAGGACTGGCACAACTACAGCGGCGCGTGCGGTCACATGCTGCGGTTCTACTTCAAAAAGCCTGACGCGGAAATGGTTGAAATATCCGGCGCGAGCTACGAAGCATGGTACGCCTGTCACCGCGTAGTCGTGAAACTGCCTGAACGCGACGCGTCGATCCTTCGAGAATACTACTCGGCTGACTGGGACGGACTTGCACAACCCGAATTCAGAAAGAAACTGGCTGACGCAAACGGAATGAATGAACGCGAGTTGCAACGGATCATAGACAGAACACTGCGGCTTGTGGCGATAGAAAGGGGGCTTGCGGACAGGTGACGGAGTGCAATTCCGCGGTGAGTGGTGTTACATGACGCGATACCCGGCAATTGACGCGAACCCATCAGAACCGAACCGCGATGAAGGGATGATGTATGACGGACACTACGCAAGCAGAATGAACCTGTGCCGAATGCGCCGACCGTACCCGTATCCAGAAGACCGGTAACTGGTAATGACCGACCAAACAGAAAGGAGATGACCGACCGATGCTCGACTATACCAAACCAAACACAACGTCCGAACCCGTACCCGCTTTTATCACCGCCGGTAAACGCATCCGCGAACTTGCCGACGCCATCAGTAACACCGCGTCCCAGGGCGATGTGAAAGACGCCGACCGTATGCGCTCATGGGCAACAGAAATTGTTATGCAGTGCGATATCATGAAGTCCGTGCCGTTCGAGACGAAACCGAAACGTGACGATACATACGTTACCGCCGTGTCCGACGGGTACTTTGAAGCGGTGAAACATGGGTGATAATATAACCGTCTTGTGCGAACCCGCACAGAATACGTCCGCGAAACAGAAAACATAAACCCTGACCGAAAGGAGTGTATGAATTGCCAATTAAAAAACCATCAGAACAAATGTCGTTCGTGCCCGGAGTGCCAGATATGCCATCAGAACACGGCGCTAAAAAAACCGTACCTGATATGTCCCCATCCGAACAGGCTGTCTCTGTCGTGAAGAAAAAACGCGGCTCTAAACCAGCATCACTTGAAGCTAACTTAACCGCCACCAAACCCGAAATGCAACAAATGATATCTAACGTCCTTTACTGGTACAAACGCGAAATGGTTAAGTCCGATGAAGAGTGCGCTGACCGTCTTAACGAATTCTTCCAACACATTAACCAGACCGGCGAAATACCGACCGTCGAGAAAATGTGCCTTGCTCTGGGTACAGTTAGGTCTGTTGTTTGGGAGTGGGAGAACGGGAGCAAAGGCAAGGTGCGTGCGAACTTAATAAAAAGAGCCAAGGAAATACTGGCCGCATTGGATGCTGAGTTGGTGTCTAATAACAAAATACCACAGGTAACTTACATATTCAGAGCGAAGAACTTTTACCAGATGGCGGACAAAACAGAAGTGGTGCTCGCTCCGGGTACACCATACGAAAAAGGCGAAGTCACGGATGTGGACAAAGTCGTTCAGGCGTTGCCTGATCCGGACGATAACTAAACAGAACGAGTTAAGCAGAACGGGCCTGTCAATAGTGGCGGGTCCGGTTTTATTATCAGAACGAACAGAACAATTACGGATATATTATTACTGAGTTATAGATATATATTTGTACACTTGTACATTTATTATTAGAAAAATGTATTATAACGCGTCAGGTTGCTTTCTTATGTGAAATGAACCGGGTAAACAAAACGTGCATGGTGGTTGGCGGGTGTGGTGTGCAGCTTGTGGCGGATCCTGATGGGTGTAGGCGAGAGTATCAGAACCCTGTACCGCGGGAGTGAGAGTGGGTGTCGCGTCATTAGCTTGGTACGCCGGTCGTATCAGAACGGCACCGCGTGGAGTGGCGGTCGGTGTCGCGGGATGTGCATGGTGCGCGGTCGGCGGCAGAACCTTCTGCTCGGTTTGCGTGCTTCGGTGCGCGGGCTGTGCTTAGAATGGCGGGCAAAGCAGAACGGCTCCCATCGGAACGGGTGCTTCGCGTTGCGCGTCCGGCAGCTGTGTTGTGGGCGCTGCCGGATGGGCTGAACAGCAGAACCATAGCAGAAACGAACAGAAACGGGCCGTGCTTGCGTTTTGCGGTAAGAGCCGAACAAGGTATCACCAAACAGAAAACGCGAACAGAACGAAAATTAGACGTGTTTGCTTGCGTTTGCTGTTTTGAACAGCATTGAAAGAAGGAGAGCAGAACCAATAAAACGCCAACAAAAAACCGCCCTTCGCGGGCGGCAGCGGTTATGCCTTGCAAGATCTGAAAGCGGATGAAAGTGACGGATACCAGGAACGGTAAATGCTTTGGCGGTAGGTGCCGTCTGGCGCTCGGTGCAGAACGTTGTAACCGTCATAGGAGCGGCGAAACAGACCGCGGTATTGACGGCGAATCAGAAATGCACCGTCAGAAGTCTGCCATGTGTCCTGGTCAATTCTTAAAATGGTTCTCATGCGTTTACGCTCCCTTCGGCTTTGATGTATTCGCGCCATGCGTCCCAGTATGCCGCTTTGGCATCGTCGGCAAGTTCAAAATTCATGGCGTTCTGGGCTTTGCGGAACGTGCGTTCCCAATGGTGAAGGGCCTTGCGCAAGGTTCGCGTCCGTTCGTGCTTGTGGTATTCGTCAGCCATGGCAGAAAGCCACGTCAGGAAGAAAGCAGAAAGTTCAAAGAACATCAGAATTTACCCCCTTTACTTGACGGTGAACCGGCGTGCGGTGCTTTGCGTGGTGTACTTCGCTGCGATGTCGGGCAGCTCTTTTTTGAGTGCGGTGGTATCGATGCGGGACGTGGTGACCGGTTTCCATGTGACCTTGAAAGCGCCGGCAGAAAGTTCCTCAGCGGTGCCCATGATGGCTTTGATTTCGTCCTGGGCCGCTTCGATTTCAGCAGAAAGTTCCTCGGCCATGCGCTTCAATTCCTGAAGATTGGTCAGCTTCGCGATGATTTCAGCAGTAGTCATATTGTTGCCCTCCCTTTTTTGTGGTGTTTTTCCGCCTCGCGCCGGGATTGACGGCTCCCGGCGGGCCGTTGTGGTTCAGACTTTCGCGGCGATGATGTCAAGCGCCTTGTTTGCGTCGCCGACAATAATCATAATGGCATCGTGCTGCTGTTTTGCGGTGAGACTTCTCCATTTTTCCTCGCCCATAACAGAAATGCATGCTGTGATAACAGAATCAATAATATAGGTCTCTTCGCGCGTCAGGTCGTTGTTTCTCATCTTTAGCACCTCCATTTAATATCAGAACCAGAACACCAGAACCAGAACACCAGAAACCAGAATCAAGCGACCATGCACGCGGGTGACGTCCAATAGTTGATCATTTCGGCAATTTGCTCGTCAGAATACCGCGGCACGTTGTACAATGTAAGGTCTGCACCGTTGCGGTAATAGCATTGTGCACGGTGCTCCCGTACCGGCGACGGAAGCAGTTCACAACCAGAAACGTCAATTAGCATTCTGGACTGTTGTGCCGTTGCGGTCCGCAAGGCAATACGGGAATCAAAGTTACAGGTCAACGTGGTGGGCAGAATGTCCGCTTTGACTGTTTGCGTGCACGCGATCATATGAACACGCGCGGCGCGGGCAATGATACCGAGATATTGCAGAATTGGAAGAACTGCTTTCTTTTGTGTGGTCATCAGGGCGGCTAATTCATCAATAATGATGTATACGTGCCCGCCGTCGTATTCTGTTAGGCCTCGCCGCTGCATATCAGAATAGCGGTCATCTACAATCTGTTTGGCCTGCTGGAGCGCGTCCAGAATTGCGGGAGCGGTATCTGCATAACAGATCGTGTGCGGCAGGTTGGCGTATTTTCTAAGCTCGGTTCGCTTTGGATCAATCAGAATGAAGCGCACCTTTTCCGGACTGAAAAACAGGCTTGAGTAGATGATACCATTCAGAAAAACGCTTTTTCCGGATCCTGTAGCCCCTGCAATCAATGTATGGGGCTGCTTGGCAACGTCCAGATACAGGTTGTATGCCTCGCCGGTTGGCGTCTTCCAATAGCGAGGGCGGGCCTTTTTGAAACCAAACAATTTGATCATTCCTCCTGTCGTTTGTCTGCTGTTGCTCTGTCGCGTTCTCGCACGCGGTTGCGCCGTGATTTTTTGTCCGGATCGCGGGAACCGGTTTTTTTCTGTGGAGCTTTCCCCGTCTCCTGGGCTTGTGTGTTTGCCTTGACTCTGCATTTACACCGGCTTGTCACGGTCCATGGCTGCATTAAGGCGGGCCGCGCGGGCCCGATTAGATGATTTCAAAATGGATGTGTTGAAAAATTAGCCTAGTTCCGTTGCTCCAGTCCCCTGTTAAAACTCCTTCAAACGCCATCCATTCACCGCGCCGACACTGTTTGCTGTCGTGCTCATGTGTTATCATGCAGCGGCTAATATAATCTGGGTGCCTCTTGCGGAGCCTGTCAAAGTCTGCTTTTTTAATCTCGATCATGGTTTTTTACCTCCTCTTTTTTCTTTGCCTTGACTCTGCGTTTATCCGGACTTGCCACCGGCCGCGGTCGCATTAAGGCGGGCCCTTGCGGGCCGGATTATTTCATCAAACCCCCTTCACGCTGTAAATCTCTCTGTAAATAAGCTGTGTCAACCGCTTTTCCGCCTGTTGCTCTGTGTATTTTGCTTTTTCAGTGTCGCTTTCTTCAAGTATGTTTCCCATATCGTCAACCGCTGACCGGTTGTAATAGTAGCAAGTGTCCAGGATAGACGGCAGGCCCGCACACCAGTCTTCAAACAATTCATAGCGGGAGAGCCTTCCAGCCTTGAATCGGTTGTCATAGCGGCATTTTTCGTCATAGAACGTTGTCGCGATTGCGTGCGCTACCATGCTGAAAATGTCAACGTTGCGGATACCTTGCTCGTTGTCCTTCCTGGCCTGTTCGATATAATCGAAGTCTGGCGCGTAGTTCGTGCCGTCGAAGTGATCCACGATATAAGCGCGGATGTTTTCGCGGGCCTGTTTGCTGTTGCTTCTCAACATTTTTTTGTCCTCCTCTTTTTGTTTTCCTTTGTTCCGCCTCTTTGCGCTGCTCTGTATTTTTCAACCCGGCTTGCAACGGGCTTTGGCTACATTAGCGCGGCGTTTACGCCACGATTTGAAGGAAGGTACAATATGCGCAGCTGTTTTTCTGGTAAAAATCTGTTTTTCTCACTTCGTCCCATGCGTGCCGTGTCCAGATGCCGTTATCGTTGTAACTATCATCGATTCCCTTTTCGTTGTTTCGCTTGATCGTTTCGAGCGCATCGTTGTAAATTGTAAAGAATTGTTTATTGAAATACTTCGTGTTCTGTCTTTCCTTCTTGAGCTCTTCTTTGATCGTCTGGAATGTTTTCATTGCTTTTCCATCCTATTGTTCATTCTTTGTTGCTAGTGTAACGGACGTTGGCCACCGGACTATTCATTTTCGGGCTGTTCTTCGGTCCAATAAAGATTGCCGGCGGCGTCGGTGGTAATCGATTTGCTGTCGCGTTCGATTTGATACTTGATCCATGATGCAGCATTTTCGCGGGCCTGCTGCCTGGCTTTTTCGTTTGCAAGGTGTGTACTTGTCATTGTTTTTCCCTCCGTTGTTTTTTGTCGGTTCGTTGTGTTACTCTTTACATTTACTATTATATACATATAACAATAAAAGTCAATAGGCAAATCGTATTTTTTTGACTATTTTTCAAGATTTTTTATAAATTTGTGTACGCTTCCAAGCTTCAGCATGGCCAAGCTTTCATCCGATCTGTTGAGGGTGTACGCTTCCAAGCTTCAGCATGGCCAAGCTTTCATCCGATCTGTTGAGGGTGTACCGGCAGGGAATACCAGGAAGCATGCCCGGGCCGAAGAACCCCTCTCAGCACCGACAAAAATAAAAAAGAGCGACCGTGTCCGGAACGAACAAACCCGCGAAAAACAAAAAAGAGCGATTGTGCCATGTATCATGGTGGCCGGAATGTGGCAGATTTATTTTTACTATATTTGTCCAAAATCACAGAAATTTCAAAAAACGCATTGACACAATTACAACTATGCTTTATAATTGTAAATGTCAGAAAGAGAGGCGGTCAAATGTTCGAGATTAAGAACGCGTGTGTGTACACAAGGGTATCTACTGCCGAACAGGCGGCTGAGGGATACTCTATTGAAGAGCAAGAAAAGCAAGGGAAGGCTGTTATTGTCGCGAAGGGGTGGAATTATGTCACAACGTTCAGCGACCCCGGATTTTCCGGCAGGACCATGGACAGACCCGGCCTTCAAGCAATGATAACTGCGATCAAAGAAAAGAAGATTGATGCAGTTGTTATTTACAAGTTGGACAGATTGTCGAGAAAACAGCGCGACACAATGACCATTATTGAAGATGTTCTGCTTGCAAACGACATTATCTTGTTCAGCATAAACGAAACCCTTGACACAAGTTCACCTTGGGGACGCGCAATGATAGGGATTCTTTCGTCCTTCAACCAAATGGAGAGCGAAAGCATTCAGATGCGCACAGCCATGGGTCGAAAAGCAAAGGCTGAGAAGGGCGGGTATGCCGGTGGAAAACCGCCGATTGGCTATCGAGTGTCAGATGGTCAGTTAATTGTTGTACCTGAGGAAGCCGAAATTGTGCGCCTTGTATTCAAACTTCGCAACAGTGGAATGACACTTATTGGCATTGCAGACGAACTTAACAGACTCGGATATAAAACAAAGACCGGAAAAAACTTTTTACATTCGGCCATACAAACGATCTTGAACAACGAGCAAACATATCGCGGTGTTTATAAGTACGGGAAAGGAACTGAAACCGTAGGTCAACACGAACCCATCCTGAAGGACTGATATTGAAACGAATTGAGGTGTCGATATGTTATCGGACAGCACCCTTCACAACAGCAGGACGAAAGCACCGACAGCGATGCCGACGGTACGGCCAACGACAAAAGCGCCTAACGCAATATCACCGATACGACCTACGACGAAACAACCGTATACTATGACAACCGCGACAGTACAGGTAACAACGCCAACGACAAAAAGCGACGAAGGTATCAGTACGGGTGGTGCCGTTGTCATTTTCCTTTATATAGTCTGTATGCTTCTTCTCATCCTTGTTGCGTTAGAAGCCAAGAAGAAAAAAGCCAAGAAACTGGCGGAAGAAATGCGGATTGCCGAGGAAAGAAGGCGTATAGAACTCCAACGGCAAGAGGCTGAAAGAAAAGAGCAAGAGAAACAAAAGTCAGAGGAGGACAGGCTGTACGCGCTATTCAACGACCTGTCTGTCGTGAGCCG
>Ga0310694_10005242_pt1 | contig 12439 bp, 13 predicted proteins | sample 174DNAGHGhighgp2_FD_203884 | JGI IMG/M metagenome (GOLD analysis project Ga0310694, IMG submission 203884) | Sheep rumen microbial communities from Palmerston North, Manawatu-Wanganui, New Zealand - 1742 DNA GHGhigh gp2 (v2) (version 2) | ecosystem: Host-associated > Mammals > Digestive system...
CACAAAACAACAAAACACAAATGACAAATCACAAATGTTTGGTAGTATTCTTCTCTCATGCCGGAGAGAACTACTCGGTGGGAAACATCAAAGTGGGCAACACCAAGATCGTGGCGGACTACATCAGCGAACTGATCGGAGCGGATCAGTTTGAGATTGTGACGCACAAATACGAAGGAATGGCTTATACGCCGTTGACCGAACTGGCGCAAGAGGAAGCCCGCAACGACGAGCGTCCGGCGTTTGAAGGCAAACTGGAGAACCTCGACCAGTACGACATCATTTTCATCGGCGGACCGATATGGTGGGGCACGTACCCGCAAGTGATGTTCACGTTCTTCGACACGTACGACCTGAACGGCAAGACCATTTATCCGTTCACGACGCACGAAGGAAGCGGTCTTGGCAATGTGATGAGCGACGTCCGCAAAGCGTACCCGAATGCCGACGTGAAGCCCGGTTTCAGCATCTACGGACATGAGGTACGCACGAACAAAACAAAAGTAGAAAAATGGATTAATGGACTTAATATTTGACTGAACTTTCCCACATGATCTTTGAGATAAGAAAAATTAGTTTTTGGAACATTTTGGGACATTTTGGACTAAAAGAAAAAATCAGAGGAATTGCGAATTGTTTTTTAGGTTTATGTCCGCAGGCGTTTGTACTCCGCGAGGAGTGTGAATTAGGGCGATAGGCAGAGCGGGGAGCTCGCTCACCGGGCGGCATAGCGCACTAAGGCTTATAAGCCTTAAAGGCTACAAACGACTGAGGGGTTTTTAATGTTTTTGTCTAAAATCAACAACTGGGAAACTTAAGTAAATAATATGAAAGCACTTTTTATCAATGGTTCTCCGCGCAAGAACAAAAACGCCGCTACCGCGATGAGCATTTCCCCACGGACCTGCAGAACGCTTTCGACCTCGGCAAACACCTTGTGGAAGAAGCCAAGTAAAGTACCAAGTGACAAAGTACAAAGGGACAAAGTACAATGTACGATGTAAGCGGCTCACGGCAATGTGAGCCGCTTCTGGTCAGCCTTTCCTCGTATGATGGTCCCGTGATGGTAAGGCGAAGGACAGCGCGTTCCCATGACGGAGGAAGCACATGACCATCACGGGACCATGTCCCGAGAACGACCCGCTGAAGTCCGAAGGACATCCTAAAAATTAATTCTTTAAAAATTAGTCCGACCGACCGCCATGCCGCTTTAGCGGCGTCCTCACGCGTGTACGCGTGACCACCACCTTTATGGTCGGACCTTTATGGTCGGGCTTTCTTCTTTTTTATTTTTTTTTTATTCTTTTGGTTCTTTTCTTTTTCTTTCTCCAGGGGTAAGTCTTAATCCTAAGAAATATATCTCCAAATATGTGGCGTAACGGACTTCGCGAAAATACATTGCAGGTCTTTGACCAAGTCTCCCGTTTAGAATGTATCAAAGACTTATACCTCTGCGGTGGAAGACGGTATTCTGTCCATCGAACTGCCGAAACTCCATAAAGTAGTAGGCAAGACCACCAAACAGATTGAGATTCAATAGGTTTCACCCTATAGAACACGAAAAAAGAGCACTTCAAGTGCTCTTTTTTGATATTCCCCCCTTACGACTTCGGGGATTGGCTTGGATGAGATATTTATTGCAGTGCAAATTCTCGGTATGACTCGTATTTCCCGTTCATATATCCGGACGAGTAGCCGCCTTGATATGAAGTAAAATGCAGAGTGAGGTCGCCAGTGTCGGTGTCGGAATAGTTTTTCCCGCTTGCTGTATATGAAAAGTCAATGGACCATTTCAGTGTGGCAGTATACCCGTCCACTTGTGTATAAGTGACAGAACCGCTATTGACGGTAAAATCTCGTATTGTAATCCCTGCTTTTAAGGCTTGAATTAACGCACCTTCTGCCACTTCCCACGAAGAGCCGTTCCACGAGAATTTAACATAGTTGCTACGCATATCAAACCACCTGCCAACAAGTCCGTTAGCGTTAGGAGCATAGCCAGAATAGGATGTGCCACCCGTACTTGGCGATTCGGTGTCGTTGTCTTTCTCCTTACACGAAGGGAAAAGACAAACCATTGTGGCTGCAATGAGCAGAAAATAAATGTGTTTCATAGGTTTAATTTATGAAGAGTTAATGAACTAATCGAACAGGCAAACCATAGTAGATTTTCATTGTTCCGTATGTACAAGTTCCTCCACTGTAAGAATTGTAATAAATATAAAGTGCCCATGCTTCTTCCTCGCTATATGGAGTAGCCGTCCAATAGTGACAATTAATATTAGTTTGGTATGTAGAACAACTCGTGCCATATCGAACAACTGCTGTTTGTGGTAAAAACACTGCACCTGCGGCTTCCATTTTAGCCCATTGTATAGTGTTATAGTTGTTGTAGTCAAAATTTTTATATACACCAGATACAAACTCTAACCCATCAGGCAAAACCCAATCGTCGGGAAGAATAATGTAACCATAGACATTATTCACTTTACCATTACTTTTCAATTTACTTGCATTGGGGCGAGCACTTAGTATATATCTCCATTCATCGTAGGTTAATGTGCGCCATTGGTTTGGAGTATTTCCACCATTTGAGATTGGATTTACACCCCAATCAGTATAGATCGTATAATCAGACGCTTCTTTCGTATGAAGCGTTGGATTATCGCCTGTTCCCCAACCAAAGAGGTCTATCCAACCATTATAATCACTACTTATATAACTATTCCCTGCACTGCCAATTATATCGTATTGGTGTTCAGCAAACCGCCATGTGTTGGTTACTGGTTGATATTGTAGGTTGCCTTGCGAGAATTGTATTGGTTCTCCTACTGGAACGGAAAATTTACCACTAAGTGTGCCTTCAAGTTCAGTAGGTGTTTCCTCATTCACAAACACAATGCTATCCACTTGGGTATAATTTTGTTCATACGCTATTTTGTTGCCCTCATAGACACGTACTTTCTTTACTCCTTCTTGAGCAAATACACTCATTGCCGATAAAGCGGCAATAGCCATAACTAAAATCTTTTTCATATTCATTATTATTTTTGTTCTACTTCCACTCCCATTATAGTGTATTTTTTATTCGAATTTAGAATATACACTTGGCCGTTCTCAATTATTTTGACCACTTTTTCTTGTGACTGCAGTGTGTTGTTGATATTTTCTGTGGTAGGTTCACCATCAGCAAATTCCACCCGTGCAATCTCTGTCAAGGGAACGCTGAGTAATACTGAACCTTCTTGATTGACTACATTCACTTGGTCAGCGGACAATACTAATTTGCGCACATCATCGGTGGCAAAGGACTTTGCATTACCGTTTGCATTTACCACGCGCACAATCGGTTCTGCGCATGCCACCACCGCCAATAGCAATAGTGGCAATAAAAGGATTTTCTTTTTCATGTTGTTAAGTTTTTGTTAATTATGTTATTATGGTATTTGAATTAGCCGTACTGGTTGTTTTGTGGTGTATGTGTTAAGTAGTATAAGACATAAACGCTTATGAATATAATAACAGTCACTCCTCTGTTGTTACGGTTTGCACTAAACGAACAGAATGACCTCCATTACGCATTGAATAATCATCTGTTTTTATTACAGATAATCGTATAGAGACTCTATTAGCACTGGCAGATACATTTGCAGTGGCAGTCCAATAATATCCGTCAGTATTTACACTGGTTACACTTCCGTAACCGCTTTCCCAACGAAATCCGGCAGCAGGTAAAAATACGGCTCCAAGTTCCTCTAATGCTTGCCACTCTTCAAGCGTATATGCATTCGTTGTATAGTCATTGACCGACGGTGTGAAAAGTGGTTCTGTATGAACGGTCCAATCATCAGGTAATAACATATAGCCGTGAACATCCTCAATACTCACAAAACCACGCAAAAAACTTGCATTGGGACGAGTCTCAAATAGATAAATCCATTCAGGGCGTGTCAATGTGTGCCATAATCCGGATTTATCATCAGCATTTGAAATAACACAGTATTGCCCCCAGTCATAATCGCTGTTTGTTAAATCGATATAATTAGTTCCGGGCTGTCCATAAGAACCAGTATTAAATATCGCTGTATATGGGTCAACCCCCTTATAGCCACTCGCGCCCCAACCGAATAAGTCAATCCAGCCATCATAAGTAGATGAAATTTTTTCATTATTACTCTTTATAGAATCAACATACACATTTCCTCGATCTTTATTTCCGACATAATCATATTGATGTTCCGCAAATCTCCATAAATTAGTTGAGGCTTGATATTGCAGATTACCTCGCGTGAAACGCACTTTTTTAGTGGCTGAAACCGAAAATATACCATTAAGTACGCCATCTTCATTATATATTATAGGGGGATCAACTTCAACAAATACAATACTATCCACATCGGCATATTTTTCTTCGTATGCGATAGTATTCCCTTTATAGACACGCACTTTCTTTACTGTTTCTTGCGCATAGGAGGCAAGTGTTGCGCCCAGAAGAAGGGCGAGAATAAATGTTTTTGTCTTCATACAAGTAGATGTTTTGTTCCCCTCTTACGCCTTCGGGGATTGGCTTGGATAAATGAGTATTATACAGAGACGGCAGTTTGTTTTTATTCTCTCACGAAATGGAATTCTTCGTATTCATTTGAGTCACCGAGGCGCAGATTAAGTTCGGTTGCGGTCAACTTGATAATTTGGAATGTATATGCGCCCCCCGCATAGAGTTGTGAACCGGTCAATGACCATGTGCCGGTTTCCCATTCCGAATTAGATACTTTCTTTTGATATGTGTGGTCGGCATTCACAACAATATGGATATCTACTACTTCTATGTCATTTTCTCCGTCCACATGTTCATACACTTGTGTACAATGCCATTTGCCGAGTACCAGTTCGCTGTACGAGTCGGGATTTACCGGTTGGTTCGGATTGTTAGAACTGCTACCTTTCATTCTCAGAACAATAGTGTGCATCTCTCCATACAAGGACATTTTGACGGTCATTTGCTTTGCATCGAGATCAAACGAACCGATAAGTATGTCGTCTTTGGAAAGTTGAGCATCAAAAGATCCGCTTGTTTTGGTAATGGTAATAAAAAGGTCCTTCTGACTCGTTTTGTAACTCCCGACAGCAACGCCGTTGGCATAGCCCGATGCCTGGATATAGCACTCATCAGATGTGAAAGTGATAGAGAGGTCTGTTTGTAATACTTCCCCTTCCCATTTGGTATTTGCTAAAGGATTGCCGACTGATGTGTCATCGGGGATGTTCTCTTGTTTAGTGCAGCCGATAAAAGACTAAACCGGCGAGGCAGAGAATTGCCGTAAAGAATTTTTTCTTGTTCATAATGATTTAAATTTAGAGAGTTAAAATATGTAGATTATAATTCAGTATTAAACATACGAAAAAGCGTGCGCTTTCGCTGCTTCCATTTAATGCTCTGAAGTCTTCGACTACCTTAATTACTCAAATTTATGCACGGAAAACTCATGCTGAAAACGTGAGCGTACATAAAACCATGCTTGAGTAATTAATGATTCCTAAAAGTGTCGAAGTTTCAGGGCATCAAGTTTGGCTTATACGCTGTATGTATGTTAGGTATGTCTGTCTGTCTGTTGGTTTTATGCCATAGGCAGATTGTTTTTGTCGCAATTTCTTTCTCCTTTCATAGAGTGCTCGGAAGCACCGTCTTGGAGAGGGACGTGTATTATTTATCTATTTCTTCTTGCAAATAACTATACACATAACCGGATGATTGAAAATACAGACCTGTTTTAGGGTCGTTGAGTTTTTCAAACAACCGTGAGTTATACACCAAATCAAAGGCTTCTTGCATCAACAAACCGCGCTCATCCATAAGGCGAGCGATGAGGTCTTTGACAATCTCCTCTTTCATATTTTGAAATTCAGCCTGCGATACGTTCATTGCTTGATCAGTTGGTCAATCGCCTTTTGCGTACAAGAAGCGTATTGAAAAGTGATACCTTTGGGATATTGGATACGCTGAAGGAACTCCTCAAACGTGATATAGTTTTGCTTGTAACGAGTAATCTGTGCGCCGATAGTATCATTTGCAATCGGTCCATAGACGATATCGAAATCATGCAGCGTGCGTCCTTGCGGTTCTGTACGATGGTTATACACAAAATGCGCCCATTCTTCCGTGTACGATTCAAAGCGTTTGTAACTCAAGTCCTGCAAAAGCGTTTCGTCAAAAGAATATACATTCACAACTGGTGGCAGTTCAGCAAACTCCGCTTTGAACCGCGCCATTTCCAGGGCTTGGTTGTAGTCCTCCGAGAGATAGAAAGCCCGCCCAAAATCCTTGTTGGGCTTGGATTTCATAAGATCAATATGATCTATATCTACCGTTGTGCCATGATATAGAATCATAGATTGCCTCCTTTCCGTTGGCAGTATTCGCGTAGCGTTTGTAGGTTCTCCTCCACAGAGAGCGTGTGCATGATATTATAGTGCTTTTCGCACAAGGTCAACGCTCCATACTGCTGCAGATAGCGGTATGATTGCACCTCGGACAACTTGTTCAAGCGGGCGAATTCCGCCACCAGCAGAACAAGATATTCTATTCTATCTATGACCGATTTTGACATTTAACTCACTCTCTTTGCAAATTCGGGTGCAAAGATACTGCTTTTTTGCTATATATGCAAATTTATTTGCGGAAATCATGCGAGAAAGTGCTTTTTTGCTCTTTTCTGCAAAAATGGTAGATATTGGGCTAATTTATGTTTGCGTATCTCAAAAAAAAGTAGTACCTTTGCAGCGAAATTCAAATAATAAATTCATTAACGCAAATAAATAATACAAAATAACTATGCAAAACTTTGATTATCAGACACCGACACGCCTTATTTTTGGCGAAGGCGTAGTAGAGAAACTGCAGAAAGTGATGAGCGGTTTCGGCAAGAAAATCCTCTTGACTTACGGCGGAGGAAGTATAAAGAAAATACCGGCTTTCAGAGGTAAAGCAGGCAGCCTTTATGATTATGTGCGGGAGACGCTGAAGGATTTTGAGGTGGTGGAACTGAGCGGTATTCAGCCGAATCCGAAATATAATCCTTCGGTATTGGAAGGCGTGCGGCTGTGCAAGGAGCATAAGGTGGATGTGATCCTTTCGGTCGGCGGCGGAAGTGTGCTGGATTGCTCGAAGGCGATTGCTGCGGGCGCTTGTTATGAGGGCGATCCGTGGGATCTCATTTCGTACAAAGTGAAAGCGCAGGCAGCTCTGCCGATTGTGGATATTATCACGTTAGCGGCTACGGGAAGCGAGTACGACTGCGGCGGAGTTATTTCCCGCACGGAGACGAATGACAAGATCGGTTATTTGGATCGGCATTTGTTCCCTGCCGTTTCGTTCTTGGACCCGACGTACACGTTCTCGGTTAGCCGGAAACAGACTGCGGCGGGTATTGCGGACGCGATGAACCACACGATGGAGCAGTATTTTGTGGAGGACGCGACGCTGCTGAATGACGGTTTTTGTGAGTCGATGTTGCGTAGCCTTATGGCGAACGGACGCAAGTGTATTGAGAACCCTGAGGATTACAAAGCCCGCGCGGAAATGATGTTGGCTTGTACGTATGGTTGCAACGGTATTCTGGCACTCGGTAATAGCGAGAGCGGATGGCCATGTCATGGAATTGAGCACGCTCTGAGCGCTTATTACGACATTACGCATGGCGAGGGTTTGGCGATTATCACTCCGCGGTGGATGAAGCATATTCTGAACGAGCACACTTTGCCGCGGTTTGTGAAATACGGCGTGAATGTGTTCGGTATTGACGCTTCGCTGGACGAGTGGACGATTGCGAACAAGGCGATTGAGGCGACATATGCGTTTTTTGAGTCGATCGGTATTCCGATGCACCTGCGCGAAGTGGGAATTGACGACAGCCGCCTTGACGAGATGGCACATCATATCGCTGTAAATGAGGGACTTGAGAATGCTTATGCGGCTCTGACCGAGAAGGACATCAAAGAGATTTTGGTGGCAAGTTTGTAAGATGAGAAAGATTTTAATCTTTGCCTTTGCGGCGGTTATGTTGGCGGCTTGCAAAAATTCAAATGCGGAAATGAGTAAATGTGAAAATGCGGAAATGAGTAAATGTGAAAATACCATGTTGGTTCGTATTGCGGAGATCGAAGTCAACGATGGCTATTTGGAGGAATATCTCGCGGCGGCACATAATGTGGGCACAAAGTCTGTGGAAAGTGAAGAGGGCGTGATTTGTATCTTCCCGATGCAGGTCAAGGACTCGCCGAACACGATTCGCATTTTGGAGATTTACCGCAACGAGGAGGCTTATCAGGCACATTTGCAGACTCCGCATTTCCTCGAATACAAACAAGGCACGCTGCATATGGTCAAGTCGCTGCAACTCGTAGCAACCGAGCTGCTTGCACCTGAGGCTATGCCGCTGATTTTTAAGAAACTATGAGAAAAATTTTAACCTTTGCTTTGGCTGTATTGCTGGTTGCTTGCGGACCAATGCAGCAGACAGAAACAAAAGATATGAATCAACTTTCGTTTACAACGGAGCAGGCAGCGTGGATGAGTGCCATCGCTTGCGATGAGGCTAAGGGCGATTTGATGGCATTGGAGTCGGCTATTCATAATGGGTTAGAGGCAGAACTGACGGTTAGTCAGATCAAGGAAGCACTCTCGCAACTCTATGCTTATACGGGTTTTCCGCGAAGTCTAAATGCCTTGGGCGTGTTGCAGCGCGTCATCGGCGACCGTCAAGCGAAAGGTGTGAAAGTTCTTTTGGGCGAGGATGCGAGTCCACTTCCAAACGATTACGATGCACTCAAAGAAGGTACACGCGTGCAGACGCAACTGGTGGGCAAGGCTTTTGACTATGAGTTTGCGCTGGCGACGGATTATTACCTGAAGGCGCATTTATTCGGAGATATTTTTGCTCGTGATAACTTGACATATGCCGACCGCGAGTTAGTAACCGTCTCTGCGTTGAGCGGTCTCGAAGGCGTGGAGCCGCAACTAAAAGCGCACATCGCCGGCGCACGCAATATGGGTGTGACCGAAGAACAGTTGCAAGGCATTGTGGTTGCTCTCGCGGCAAATGGTCTTCTGAACGAGGCTGGACGCTTGGCAGGATTGCTTGAGACGGAATGGCCGCAAGGCAAATCGAATGATGCTTACGCGCAGTATTTCGTGGGACAGAGTTTCTTGCAACCGTATTTCGGCGGTGTGGCGAATGTCACATTCGAGCCGCGTTGCCGCAATAACTGGCATGTTCACCACAAAGCCGTGCAAGTGTTAATCTGCGTGAGCGGCAAGGGCTGGTATCAGGAGTGGAACAAACCTGCCGTTCCCCTTACTCCGGGAACCGTGATCGCTATTCCTGAAGGCGTCAAACACTGGCATGGAGCCGCGGCGGATTCGTGGATGCAGCACTTAGCGATCCACACTCAAGAGCAACCGGGCGCGACGAACGAATGGCTCGAACCGGTTAGCGATGCGCAATATAACAAACTGACTGCGTTTTAATCCTTATAAAATTGATAAATCTATAAGGGAAAACAGGCTGCAAATTAAGAAATAGAGGTCTGTACTACGGAAAAAGACACCTGACGCTTGTGTACGTCAGGTGTTTTGCGTACCTTTGCAGCATAATTTAATAACTCTATCAAATAAGGTACACAATGTATAAATTAGGTATCGACATAGGCAGCACAACCATTAAGATGGCGCTTATCAAAGTCGAAAGTCAAAAGTCAAAAGACCGTCCTTCGGACTCAAAGCCGGTGGTTCTCGCGACCGACTACCGGCGGCATAATGCAGAGCCGATGAAGGTCGGACAAGAGATGATTGAAGGGATCTTGAAAGCTGTCAGCGATCAGCATTCAGCTATCAGCGTGGGTATTACCGGCTCTGTGGGAATGGGTTGTGCACAGCGGCTTGGTATCGGTTTTCACCAAGAAGTGATTGCCGCGGCGGAAGTGGTGAAACAGCTCTATCCCGATGTACATTGTTTGGTGGATATCGGTGGCGAGGACAGTAAGATGATCTTCTTTGAAGAAGGTTGTGTGCCGGAGATGCGCATGAACGGCAACTGCGCAGGAGGAACAGGTGCGTTTATCGACCAGACAGCGACGTTGCTGGGCGTGGAAACAAGCGAACTGAATGCGCTGGCAGCCAAAGCCGAGCATATCTATCCGATTGCGTCCCGTTGTGGCGTGTTCAGTAAGACCGACATCCAGAACCTTATTTCCCGTTCGGTAAGCAAAGAGGACATTGCCGCTTCGATGCTTCATGCCGTTTCGATGCAGGTAGTGAGCGCACTTGCGCGCGGAACAGAAGTTCATCCGAAGATCTTCCTCTGCGGCGGTCCGTTTGCTTATATCCCCGAACTGCGCAAGCACTTGTTGCAGGCACTTGAGATGACGGAGGAAGATTGCATTGTGCCCGAATACACGCAGTTCATTCCCGCTATCGGTACAGCACTTTTAAGTACCAAGGAACAAAGTACCAAGTACGATCTCGCGCAGGTGCGTTCTCTATTTTCTAATGACCATTGTGGTGTGGCTCAACTCTCCGGCACTCTGCCACCGCTCTTTGCGGACGAAGCCGACTACCAAAACTGGCTATCTGACAAACAGAAGAAGTATGGTCATGAGGAGATAAATGGCTCAATAAATTCAATCGTCAATAAATCGTACATCGTCAATCGTCAAATCGTCAATCAAAAACTTTTCCTCGGCGTCGATTCCGGCAGCACAACAACCAAATTGGTCCTGATTAACGAAAAAGGCGAACTGCTTTTCACGGATTACAGCTACAATAACGGCAACTCGTTGCAGGCTTTTCATAGTGCGTTGCAACGAATGCGAGACGCGCTCGGACAGGACATCGAGATAGCCGGCAGTTGTTCGACAGGTTACGGCGAGCAGTTGCTCAAGACCGCTTTTCGGTTGGATTACGGCATCGTGGAGACCATGGCGCATTTCATGGCTGCGAAGCACCTGCAACCGAACGTCTCTTTTGTACTCGACATCGGCGGGCAGGACATGAAAGCCATCTTCGTGGAGAACGGTTCTATCCAAAGAATAGAGATTAACGAAGCCTGCTCGTCCGGTTGCGGCAGTTTTATCATGACTTTTGCACGCCAATTAGGCTACGAAGTGAGCAATTTTGCACACATGGCGACGCTGGCGCAACACCCGTACGACCTCGGTACACGCTGCACAGTATTCATGAACAGCAAGGTCAAACAAGCGATGCGCGAAGGAGCACAAGTGGACGACATAGCCGCCGGATTCAGTTATTCGGTTATCAAGAACTGCCTGTACAAAGTCCTCAAACTGCAATCTTTCAACCAATTAGGCGAACATATCATGGTTCAAGGCGGCACATTCCGCAATCATTCGGTCGTTCGCGCCTTGGAAATCCTCACCGGCAAGGAAGTCGGCTTTGGTCCGATCCCAGAACTTATGGGCGCGTACGGATGTGCCTTGTATGCGAAAGGAGGTCAACGATGAAACTGAACGAGTTACTGCAATCTGACCATTTCGAGGAGAAAGAAGAGGTCTGTCCCGGCTGTCAGAACCATTGCCAGGTGCGTGTCTATTCGTTTGCGAACGGCCGCCAGTACGTCTCCGGCAATAACTGCGAGCGCGTCTATTCCAACGAAGACACCACCGCCCGAAAAGGCATCAATATGTTCGAAGAAAAGTACAAAAAACTTTTCGAAAAATCACAAATCACAAAAACGAAGTTAATCGCGCCCTTGCGGCAGAGAAATGACCACGGCTCTGCCGATCGACAGAAATCACAAATAACCATTGGTCTTCCCCGCGGCCTCGGCATCTACGAGAACTACCCGTTCTGGCAGACACTTTTCGGGTGTTGCGGGATGCGTGTGCGGCTGAGCGGCATGAGTACGACCAAACTTTTCGACAAAGGTGTGCGGACCATCGTGGCGGACAATATCTGTTACCCTGCCAAACTGATGCACGGGCATGTGATGGACCTCATCGAGAAGCAAGTGGACCGTATTTTCTATCCGTGGGTGGTGTTCGAGCGCAAGGAGGACGAGCAGGCCAAGAACAGTTTCAACTGCCCGGTCGTCAGCGGTTATTCGGACGTAATCAAGAGTGCCATCAATCCCGAGAAGAACTACGGCATTCCTTTGGATGCGCCGACCATCTCATTCAAGGACGAAGAACTCTTACGGGCGTCATTAGTAGAATACCTCGCTACGCTCAATATCAACGAACCCACCGCACAAGCGGCTATCACTCAGGCGATTACAGCGCAGCAGAATTATCTCGACGCATTGGAAAAACGCAATATGCAAGTCTTCAACGAAGCGCGTGCGGCAGGTCGGATGGTTATTCTGTTGGCGGCGCGGCCTTACCATATCGACCCGCTTATTCAGCATAAGATAGCCGATGCGATTGC
>Ga0310694_10005244_pt1 | contig 12436 bp, 9 predicted proteins | sample 174DNAGHGhighgp2_FD_203884 | JGI IMG/M metagenome (GOLD analysis project Ga0310694, IMG submission 203884) | Sheep rumen microbial communities from Palmerston North, Manawatu-Wanganui, New Zealand - 1742 DNA GHGhigh gp2 (v2) (version 2) | ecosystem: Host-associated > Mammals > Digestive system >...
TGGGGAAGAAGCGGCGGGCCGTCACCTTGCAGGCCAGTTGATAAAGGTCGAAGTTACGATCCTCCGGCAGATAGTTCACGCCACGCTTCTTCTTCCATATCTGAATGGGGAAGATGGCCGTCTCGCCACCGCCGACACCCTCGTAGGTGGATAGCAGGATCTCACGCATGACGCAGCGGCCTTCGGCACTTGTGTCCGTGCCATAGTTGATGGAGGAGAACACCACCTGATTGCCACCGCGTGAGTGGATCGTGTTCATATTATGGATGAAAGCCTCCATGGCCTGATGCACGCGGCCCACTGTCTTGTTGATGGCATGCTGCTGCGCCCGCTCCTTGCCAGTCAGTCCGTCGAGCGGCTGCTTGATATAGTCCATCAGCGGCTGGTCGTACAAGTCCTTGTAACTCTCGCCGTTCAAGTCCTCCAGAGCCTTGAGTTCCTCAATGTAACTCATGCGTACGTAGGGAGCCAGATAGAAGTCGAAGGCGGGGATGGCCTGACCGCCGTGCATCTCGTTCTGTGCGCATTCCATCGAGATACAGGCCAGGACGGAGGCGGTCTCTATGCGCTTGGCGGGGCGGCTGGCTCCATGCCCTGCTATGAAGCCGCAGTTCAGGATGTTGTCCAGGGGGTGCTGCACGCAGGTCAGCGACTTGGTGGGGTAGTAGTCTTTGTCGTGGATGTGGAGGTAGTTGTGCTCCACGGCGTCACGGCTCTCCTCCGACAGCAGATAGTCGTCGACGAAGGGCTTGGTGGTCTCCGATGCAAACTTCATCATCATACCGGCCGGCGTGTCGGCGTTCATGTTGGCATTCTCGCGCGTGACATCATTATTCTTGATATTCACGATGTCGAGAAACACCTCGCGGGTCTTCGCCTTGCGGGCGATGGAGCGCTGATTGCGGTAGGCTATGTATTTCTGGGCCACATCCTTGCGGCTTGACTTCATCAGTTCCACCTCTACCGCGTCCTGAATCTGCTCCACGGTCATCTGACTGTCGCCTCTCTGGGCGATGTGGTCTGTGATTTGATACAAGAGGCGCTCATCCTCACCCTTGTCGGTGTGGAGCATCGCCTTTCGGATGGCAGCCATGATCTTCTGCTCATTAAAGCCCACAATGCGGCCGTCGCGCTTAACTACTGTCTGGATCATATCTCTAAAAATAAATTTTGTTTATGCTTTCTCATTGCGATTCCCGCTGCTCGGCGGAATTCGTTTGCAAAGATACGATAAATCTACATAAGTTGTCCGTTTTGGATAACTTTTCTTGTGTTAATTAATGTCAAACGACTGATTATTAGGCTGTTGTAAAATAAAAACGGAAACTTTTGTATAAGTTCCCGTTTGAAAAGTTTTCTTTTTTTACGAACTCTGCTTATTGTTTGGCACTGAAAGCCAGCGCATAAACGCGCATCTGTTTCACCATTGCTACAAGTCCGTTGGAGCGGGTGGGGGAGAGATGTTCCTTCAGTCCGATCTCTTCGATGAAGTAGAGGTCGGCATCCAGAATCTCCTGCGGCGTGTGGCCGGAGAGCACTCGGATGAGCAGTGCCACGATGCCTTTTACAATCAGTGCGTCGCTCTCCGCCGTGAAGCGGATCTTGCCGTCCTCATAGTCGGCTTGTAGCCATACGCGGCTTTGGCAGCCGTCAATCAGATTCTGCTCTGTCTTGTATTTCTCGTCAAGGGGGGGCTGTTCGTTGCCCAAATCTATCAATAGTTGATACTTGTCCATCCAGTCGTCGAAGCCGGAGAACTCTTCGATGATCTCGTCTTGAATCTCGTTGATTGTCATATCGTTTTAATTAAAGTTTCATTCGCTTACCAGTTTGAAGAGTTTGTCAGAGGGGCGCACCTTGCCTGTGACGGCGATGCTGACCTTCGTGCCCTGCTGGGCTGTTTCCACTGGCCCGTTGTCATCGTGTATCTCGTCGGCAGTGACATACATCACGCCAGTCGTCGGGCCTGTGATGAGCATCTTGTCGCCCACCTTGAAGGTGGTGGCTTCCACAGAAAACTCGGCCACCCCCAGTCTGGAGAAGTACTTGACGCCCTTGCCCACATAGACCTTGCGCTCAGTGGCATTGGAGCCGTAGTTCTTGTTCCACTCGCCCATCAGTTGTCCTTGATAGTAACCGTCCCAGAAGCCACGGTTGAAGACGGCGGCCAGACGCCTGTCCCACTCGTCCTTCCGCTCTTCGGTGAAGGTGCCTTCAAGCACGGCCTGGATGGCCTCCTTGTAGCATCTCACGACGGTGTAGACATATTCCGGCCCACGGGCGCGGCCTTCAATCTTGAACACCCTGACACCCGACTCCATCATGCGGTCGATGAATCGGACGGTCTTCAAGTCCTTGGGCGACATGATGTATTTGTTGTCGATATCCAACTGATAGCCTGTCTCGTTATCAGTGGCTGTATAACTGCGCCGGCATATCTGGATGCATTCGCCTCGGTTGGCAGAGCGGTTGGCGGCGTGGAGACTCATATAGCATTTGCCGCTGATGGCCATGCAGAGTGCGCCGTGGCAGAACATCTCGATGCGGATCTGCTCGCCCGAGGGGCCGCAGATGTGATCTGCCTCCACCTGGCGCCAGATCTCTGCCACCTGCTCCATGTTCAGTTCGCGAGCCAGTACGACGACATCGGCAAACTGGGCGTAGAAGCGCAGTGCCTCAATGTTGGAGATGTTCAGTTGGGTGGAGAGATGCACCTCTTGCCCCACCTTGTTGCAGTAGGTCATTACCGCCACGTCGCTGGCAATGACGGCAGAGATGCCGGCCTCCTTGGCGGCATCGATGATTTCATGCATCAGGGGGATGTCCTCGCCATAGATGATGGTGTTGACGGTCAGATAACTCTTGATGCCGTGTTCATTGCAGGTATGAGCCATCTCCTTCAGGTCGTCGATCGTGAATGTCGAAGCAGAGTGAGCCCGCATGTTCAGTTTCTCGATACCGAAGTAGATGCTGTCTGCACCTGCTTGGATGGCAGCAGCCAGTGATTCGCGTGAACCTACTGGCGCCATGATTTCGTAGTCCTTTATTGTCGTATTCACAACCTTTTCTTTTACTTTTTTACCCTTTTACCTTTCTACCTTTTTATATCTGGGTGCAAAGTTACAACTTTTTTTCTGGTATTCAGGAGAAATTATCATGTTTCTCTCTGTTTTCTGCCAGTATCTTGCGAGAATTGTTTTGATGTGGGTAAAAGCAACTCCGCAGTTGGATCTTCCAACTGCGGAGCCTTATAATATATAATTAAGGTGTAGGCCTTATTTCTTTTCGACGGCGTTTCCGTCCTCTTCCTTAATTGTGCGACCCAGTGTCAGGTAGGCAGTAGGTGCAGCAATGAAGAGTGAAGACAGTGTTCCGAAGATAACACCCAGAATCATGGCGAATGAGAAACTGCGGATAGAGTCACCACCGAGGATGAAGATAGCCAGCAGCACAATCAAAGTCGTCACAGAGGTGTTGATGGTACGGGCCAGTGTCTGGTTCAGCGAGTCGTTGAACAATGTCTGACGGTCGCGCTTGCCATAGAGGCCGATGTTCTCACGGATACGGTCGAACACCACCACCTTATCGTTGATAGAGTAACCAATCACAGTCAGGATAGCGCCGATGAACACCTGGTCGATCTCCAGTGACATCGGGACCCAGCCCCAGCAGATGGAGTACATACCAATCACGAGCAGGGCGTCGAGCGCCAGGGCAACAACGGCTCCAACAGAGAAGGCGAGGTTGCGGAAGCGGAGCAGGATGTAGAGGAAGATGGCAATCAGGGCGATAATCACGCTGATGATGGCACCGTATGTGATATCCTTAGCCACTGAAGGACCTACCTTTGCACTGCTGATGATGGAACCACCCTGACGAATGTCCGGATTCTTGAAGGCATCCACATCCTCCTGGCTTACCAAGCCGGCCTTCTTCAGTGTGTTGAAGAGGATGTTCTCTGCCTGGTCGTCAACGTCAGGATTGTTCGACTCGATATCCCAGTTGGTAGAGATACGGACGGTCTTGCCGTCGGTACCGAGCGCAATCACGCTGGTGTTAGCCTCCTGATTGGCTTTTTCGCCCATCGTGTTGATGAAGGCACCTACCAATGCCTGGCGTACATTCTCTACGGGTGTCTCCTTGTCGAGAGTCACCACGTAGTTGCGGCCACCGGTGAAGTCGATGCTCTGGCTCAGACCGCGAATGGCGAACGAGATGCAGCAGATCAGTGCAAAGACACCCCAGATGGTGAATGTCTTCTTGTACATGCCCATAAAGTTGTAGTGGGCGTTCTGCATCAGGTTCTTTGAATAGCCTGTCACGAAGGTCAGGTCGGTCCACTTGTCCTTGCCCAGCATGTAGTCATAGACCAGACGGGTCATGAACACTGCAGTGAAGAATGACACGAGGATACCGATGATCCAGGTGGTGGCGAAGCCCTTCACAGGACCTGTACCGAAGTAGAGCAGGATGATACCTGTGATGAGTGATGTGAAGTTAGAGTCGAAGATGGCGCTGAAAGCGTTGGAGTAACCCTTGTTGAGAGACTCCTTCACGCTGAGACCCTTGCGGAGTTCTTCCTTGATACGCTCATAGATAAGCACGTTGGCATCCACAGCCGTACCCAGTGTCAGCACGATACCGGCGATACCAGGCATCGTCAGGGCAGCCTGGAAAGATGTCAAGATACCGAGTGTGAAGAACAGGTTGAAGAGCAGGGCGATATCCGCGAGGATGCCAGGGATGAAGCCGTAAAGCATGATCATGTAAATCATCAGCAGCACGAAGGCCACGATGAATGAGATGATACCCTGCTGGATGGACTGGGCACCGAGTGACGGGCCGACGACCTCCTCCTGTACGATGCGGGTAGGAGCCGGCATCTTACCTGAGTTGAGCGTGTTGGCAAGGTCTTTGGTATCCTCGATGGTGAAGTTACCAGTAATCTGGCTGTTACCGCCGTCAATCTGAGTGAGAATACGTGGAGCGGAATAGACGGCGTCATCAAGCACGATGGCCACGGCGCGACCGATGTTCTGCTTAGTAATCTGGCTCCAGCGGCGAGCACCGTCAGAGTTCATCTGCATGGATACAGAGGGATGACCCATCTGGTCGAAGTCGTCCTTGGAGTTGGTGATGACGTCACCCTCCAGCGGAGCACGGCCACTGGGCTCGGTAATCTTCAGGGCATAGAGTTCGAAGATGTCACCCTTGGTGTTCTGTCCGCCGAAGTTTTCTGGCTTGGCACCCCAGCGAAGTTTCAGTTCGGCAGGGAAGATCTGGTTGGCCAGGTCTGAATAGATGATCTTGTTGATCTCAGCCGTATCGCGGGCATTGGCATAACCGACCACTGCGAGTGAGTTGCCCTGTATGGGCTGGAAGACAGAGAACAGCGGGTTCTGCTTCTTAGCCAGTTCTGCGGCCTTGGAGTCAGTAGCCTTCGTGTCCTTCTTGGCCAGTTTGGCAGCGAGGTCTGTCGAAGCGGCTGCAGCCTTAGCGGTATCGACGGCGGTCGTATCGGCAGTGGCCACGGCAGCGGTGTCAGTCTCGACAGCCTGTCCGCCTTGTGCAGCATAACGCTGGTTCAACTGGGCGAGCATCGGCGTAATCTCCTGGCTGTTGTAGGTCTCCCAGAATTCAAGGTTGGCTGAGCCCTGGAGCAACTTACGAACACGTTCCGGCTCCTTGATGCCTGGCATCTCCACCATGATACGGCCACTCTGGCCTTCAAGTTTCTGAATGTTCGGCTGAACGACGCCAAACTTGTCGATACGGTTGCGCACCACGTTGAACGAGTTGTCAACGGCGGCCTGTACTTCGGTGCGCAGGGCTGACTCTACCTCAGAGTCGCTCGACTGCGTGCTCACCTTGCCCTTCATCTGTTGGGTGGCAAAGATGGCGGCCAGAGGACGGCCGTTGCCTTCCTGTTTCCAATACTTTACGAACAGTGAGATGAAGTCGTTCTGGCTGGTCTCTTCTTCCTTCTTGGCCAGTTCCATGGCTTTCTTGTAGCCAGCGTCGGTCTTGTGGTCGGCCAGCACGTCGACGACATCGGGTACGGAGACCTCAAGGATAACGTTCATACCGCCTTTCAGGTCAAGACCCAGGCCAATTTCCATCTCGCGGCACTGCTTCAGAGAATAGATGCCTAAATACACCTTCTCGTTGTTGATTGAGTCAAGGTACTCTGCACCAGCCTTCTCGCCCATAGCGGCAGCCTTACTCTCGTAGTGGCGTGTCACGAATGAGAAGGAAAGATAGAAGCAGCACACAAGAATCAACGCAAGTGCAATACATTTTACAATTCCTTTGTTTTGCATTTTGTTTTTTGATGTTATTTATTTAATATTATTCTGTTCGCGCACAATTTTAGCGTGCAAATATAGTCCTTTTTTTTGAGAAGGAAAAATTTCTAGACGAAAAACGTTCGTTTTTTAAGGTTTATCCCTCATCTTTAGCCAACAAATCATCGGATAATGGTCACTTGCGTCCATTTTGTCGTCTATCTGACAATTGTAAGGTTCGAAGTGCTCCGAACATAAAATGTGGTCTATCCGGAAGAAGAATCCTTTCTGATTATATGACAAACCAATGCCTCGCCCGCTCTTCTCGAAGCAGTCTGTGAGACCTTCCGCGATGGTGCGGCGGGAGTAGGAGATCGGGTTGTCGTTGAAGTCGCCGCACACGATGATGGGGTAGTGGCGATGGCTTTCTATATATTGATGTACGATTTCGGCCTCCGGCGCCCGTTTGGCAGCAGCATTGCCAAGTTTTTCCAGCAGCAGCATGGATTCCTCCTTGGCGGTGTCGCGCTCCATCTTGCCGCGAAGCATCCGTTTATAGTTGGCCCTGTCTTCGTTAGAGAGATGGGTGCCTTCCAAATGGTTGTTGATCACTAGCAGTGTGTCGTCTCCGACCTGCAGAAAGTAGGCCATCGAGCCGTTGCCGACAGACTGGTAGGGGATGCGCTCCTTTCGGATAATGGGGTAGCGCGTATGTATGCCGATGGCATTCATGCCTTGGGCATTATTGTAGAAGACAGTCGTGTCGTTGTAGGGATAGGTCTTTTGGTATCTGATGAAGACGTACTGGCGCCAAGCGTCTACGTCCTCCTGGATGCAGACGATGTCTGCGTCCTGTCTTTTCAGATAGTTATAGACAGTGTCAAAACCCTCTTCGTATTTGTAGTTGCCGCCATAAGAGCATACGTTATATGAGATCAGTTTGATGGTACCTTCCGGCAGTTCCTGTCGCATATTCAGGGGCATATATAAAGTCAGGGGGAAATAGACGAACGCGAAGCCGGCGATGGGAATCCATATCTTTCGCCATTTGAACAGGACCCAGAAGAAAAGGAACAGCAAGTTGACGACGAGGAAGATCGGGAAGGTCATCCCCATGCACGACAGGACAGGATGATCCGCCGGATGGAGCCGGTCTGAATAGCCTGCCAGTATCATCAGCAGAATGGTGGCGATATTTGCGCCCGCCACCATGTTGATTGTGAATGCCTTCAGTTGCTTGATCATCGGTTGCTCGCGTCAAAGAGTTTTTGTTTCTCCTCCTTGGTCAGACTGTCGTACCCGCTTTTGCGTATCTTGTCGAGGATGGCGTCTATTTCTTCTTGATTCTTCCGCTTGCGGGCATTGTATTCCATATCGTCTTCCTTGGAGCCGCCCCTTTCAGCATGCATGTTCGGATTCCTGTGCTGTTGTTGCCTCTGCTCAAAGTTGTGTTTCAGATTCTCGAAGAACTGCTGCCCACGGTTTCTGTCGAACCGACCGTTGGGGTGCTTGTTCCAATAGCGTATCATCAGGAAGCCGAAGAGCATACCGCCCAAATGGGCTGTGTGGGCCACGCCGTCGCCTGAAGAGCCAAGAGCCGAGAAGAACTCTATGGCGACATAGCCCAGAACGAACCATTTCGCCTTGATGGGGAATGGGAACGGGATGATGAAAAGCCGCTCGTTTGGGAATGTCATACCAAAGGCCAGAATGACCGCATAGACAGCACCGGATGCGCCGATTGTTGTCCAACTGTTGAGCACATTAGCATACTGGGCCCCATATTGCAGGACGATTGACAGATTCGCCCCCGGTACCTGTGAGGCAATCGTATAATAGAAGGAGCCCAACTGTGCCAACTCTTGCAGCAGTCCGGCGCCGATACCGCACGAAATGTAATAAAAAAGGAATTTCTTGGGTCCCCATACGTTCTCTATCACACAGCCGAACATCCAGAGGCCGAACATGTTGCTCAAAATGTGCATGAAGTTGGCGTGAAGGAACAGATAAGTGACTAACTGATAAAAGTGGAAATCATTAGCCAGGAAGAAATGCAGACCGCCGATGTCTGCAAGGTCGATTCCACGCATCTGAAGCACGATGGTGGCAAGAAATGCCAGACCGTTGATAATCAACAGATTTTTTGTGATGGTTGGTATGCGAAACACAATCTATTTACTATTTTACAAATTACTGTTTAGATGTTGACGGATTTTCCGTTTCGGGCGCAAAATTACGAAAAATATCTCTTTTTAAGGCCAAAAACAGGGGCTAAACAACGATTTTTCAAAAAAAAAGTCATTTTTTCTGTTTTTTTGTTGTTTTTTTAATAACTTTGCCTTATATTTGCGAAGAATTTCCGAGTGTATTCAGTTTTAAGCAATAATAATTCATTAAATTTTAGACATTATGAACAAAACAGAATTAGTAGACAAGATTGCAGCAGGTGCTGGTATCTCAAAGGTGGACGCAAAAAAGGCTCTTGACGCCACAATTGACGCCATTAAGGACGCTCTCGTAGCAGGTGACAAGATTGCCCTCGTTGGATTCGGTACTTTCAGCGTAAGTGAGCGTCCTGCTCGTGAGGGTATCAACCCAGCAACCAAGGAGAAGATTCAGATTGCTGCTAAGAAGGTTGCCAAGTTTAAGGCTGGTGCCGAACTTGCAAACGCTCTTTAATTGTATAGGTGTAAACAAAAACTCAAATGGGGATTTCTGCTGAAATCCCCATTTGAGTTTTATTTTGGCTGTTTGCCGATGTAGGCCAGGATACCTCCGTCTACATAGAGCACGTGGCCGTTGACGGCATCAGAGGCATGGGATGCGAGGAACACGGCGGGACCTCCAAGTTCGGATGGGTCGAGCCAGCGGCCTGCAGGGGTCTTGGCGCAGATGAAACTGTCGAATGGATGGCGGCTGCCGTCCGGCTGGCGTTCGCGCAGGGGAGCGGTCTGTGGGGTTGCGATATAGCCCGGGCCGATACCGTTGCACTGGATGTTGTACTCACCATATTCTGAGCAAATGTTGCGTGTGAGCATCTTCAAGCCACCCTTTGCAGCGGCATAGGCAGAAACGGTCTCGCGGCCCAGTTCTGACATCATCGAGCAGATGTTGATGATCTTACCTTCGCGGCGCTCCATCATCTCGGGAATGACGGCTGAAGAGCAGATAAACGGACCGACGAGGTCGATGTCGATCACCTGCTGGAACTCGGCGCGCTTCATCTCGTGCATCGGAATGCGCTTGATGATACCGGCGTTGTTGACGAGGATGTCGATGTTGCCCACTTCGGCATGGATCTTCTCAACGAGAGCCTTTATGGCATTCTCGTCCGTGACATCGCAGACATAACCCTTCACGTTCTCGATGCCAGCCTCCTTGTAGTTGTCGAGACCGCGCTGCAGGGCTGCCTCATTGATATCGTTGAAAATGATGTTCTTGATGCCGGCAGCCACGAAAGCCTTGGCAATGTTGAATCCGATTCCGTAAGATGCGCCGGTGATCCAGGCGTTCTTACCCTCAAGTGAAAATAAATTTGCCATAATTGTTTTGTTTTAGAAGTTATTTTAAATCAGTGATTTTTGAGAAGTCTTGGTCGCCATAGTCCAGGTTCTCGCCTCCCATGCCCCAGATGAAGGTATAGTTGTGGGTGGCGGCAGCACTATGAATGCTCCATTCTGGCGAGAGCACGGCCTGTTCGCCTCTCATCCAGATATGGCGGGTCTCCTGCGGCTCACCCATGAAGTGGCAGATGGCCTGATCCTCAGGCAACTCGAAATAGAAGTAGGCCTCCATGCGGCGGCTATGCACGTGGGCAGGCATCGTGTTCCATACGGAGCCGGTAGCCAGTTCGGTCATTCCCATCTGCAACTGACAGGTGGGGAGCACCTGATTCACTATCATCTTGTTGATGTTGCGCTCGTTCGACATCTCCAGCGAGCCCATGTGTGCCACAACGGCATCCTGCTTCGTAATCTTCCTGCAGGGATATTCCTTGTGGGCTGAGGTGGAGCAGAAGTAGAACTTGGCCGGATGCTCCGGGTCTTTGCTGCTGAAGACGACGTCGCGGTCGCCCCGGCCGATATAAAGAGCCTCCTTGAAGTCGAGTGCGAACGACTCGTCGCCTACCTTTACCGTGCCTGCGCCTCCGACGTTATAGATGCCCACCTCGCGCCGCTGTGTAAAGTAGTCGGCCTTCAGAGGGTCAATGGCCTCCAGTTTCAGTGCCTCGCCTGCGGGCATCGCACCTCCTACAACCATCCGGTCGTACATCGAATAGACCATGTTGACCTCGTCGGTGCAGAAAATCGTCTCTATGAGGAAGTCTCTGCGCAGCCGCGCCGTGTCGTAGTGGCGTGCATCCTCAGGATGGGCGGCATATCTTATTTCGTAGTTAGTTTTCATCTTCTTCTGATTTGTCTGCGTGCAAAATTACGAAATATTATGCGGACTGCAAAAAAAGAATACTTAAAAATGATAAACGCGTCTATTTTTAGTATGAGCGCGCATCGGATTCGGCTCAGGTTACACCCTAAATATATAATAAGGTATATCCATAAGACTCAGCGTTCTTTTTGTGTGTATTATGGAATTTGCTCACAAAGAGGGAAATATGTATGGTGAGGTGAGTTGGACGACTCGGATTCGAACCGGGAATGACAGAACCAAAACCTGTAGTGTTACCATTACACCATCGTCCAATAGCGATTTGCGGGTGCAAAGATAGTGAAAATTTGGCATTCCGCCAAATTTTCACTCACCTTTCTTATTTTACGATGATCAGATAGTAGTTCTTCTTGCCTTTTTGGGCCAGAATATACTTACCGTCAATCAGGTCTTCAGCCGTGATCGGACGGTTCTGATCAGTCAGTTTCTCCTTGTTCAGTGACACACCGCCTCCCTGAACCATCTTGCGCATCTCACCCTTTGAGGGGAAGACGGGGACGGCAGTGGTCAGCAGTTCGATGGCTGGCTGGCCTAACTGGTCTTTGCCTAACTCGAACTTCTCTACGCCGTCGAATACGTCGAGGAAGGTCTGCTCGTCGAGTTTCTCAAGTGCATCCTTGGTTGATTTGCCAAACAGGATGTTGCTGGCCTCGATGGCCATGTCGAGGTCTTCCTTGGAGTGTACCATCACAGTCACCTCCTCGGCCAGGCGCTTCTGAAGCACGCGGCGGCCTGGGTCCTGCTTGTGCTCCTCAACGAGGGCGTCGATGACATCCTTTTCGAGCGAGGTGAAGATCTTGATGTAGCGCTCAGCATCCTCATCGCTGACATTGAGCCAGAACTGGTAGAACTTATACGGCGTGGTGCGCGCAGGGTCGAGCCAGATGTTACCGCTCTCGGTCTTGCCGAATTTCTTGCCGTCGCTCTTGGTGATAAGCGGGCAGGTGAGGGCAAAGGTTTCCACCTCATTGCCGAGGGTGCGGCGAATCAGTTCTGTACCAGTCGTCATGTTGCCCCACTGGTCGTTGCCGCCTAACTGCAACTTGACACCATAGTGCTGGTACAGATAGAGGAAGTCGTAGCCTTGAAGCAACTGATAGGTAAACTCGGTGAACGAGAGGCCGTCGCGCGCCGTGCCGTTCAGGCGCTGCTGCACACTCTCCTTGGCCATCATATAGTTGACGGTGATGTGCTTGCCCACCTCGCGGGCAAAGTCGAGGAATGTGAAGTCCTTCATCCAGTCGTAATTGTTGACCATCACTGCGGCATTCGGCTCCTTTGACTCAAAGTCGAGGAACTTGGCCACCTGCTTCTTGATGCACTCCTGGTTGTGGTAGAGCGTCTCGTTGTTGAGAAGGTTGCGCTCCTGTGATTTACCTGAGGGGTCGCCGATCATACCGGTGGCACCACCTACAAGGATGATGGGCTTGTGTCCGCAACGCTGCAGGTGGCGGAGCATCATGATGCCGCAGAGATGGCCGATGTGCAGCGAATCGGCGGTTGGGTCAGTACCCAGATAGGCCGTTACCATCTCCTTTTGGAGCAGTTCCTCCGTACCAGGCATCATCTGTGCCAGCATTCCGCGCCATTTCAATTCTTCTACAAAATTCTTCACCATTGTATTTGTTTATTTATTATTTGACGATTTACGATTCCTTATTTTCTCCTATTTTCCCCTTTTTTACCTTTCCTTAGTCCGGCACTGG
>Ga0310694_10005245_pt1 | contig 12433 bp, 3 predicted proteins | sample 174DNAGHGhighgp2_FD_203884 | JGI IMG/M metagenome (GOLD analysis project Ga0310694, IMG submission 203884) | Sheep rumen microbial communities from Palmerston North, Manawatu-Wanganui, New Zealand - 1742 DNA GHGhigh gp2 (v2) (version 2) | ecosystem: Host-associated > Mammals > Digestive system >...
CATCCCAGCCCTGCCGCTCAAGGTGAGTGTCACCGAGATGGACCTGACCAACCCCTATATCGTAATGGAGACCTGCCTGGGAGGCGAAAAATCGGTGGCCTGTGAGACTCCCGTCAATATGGCCACCCGCAACACGCGCCCGGGCCATGAGGTGGTAGCGGCTGTCAACGGCGATTTCTTCATGACGGCGCCTACCAATGAGGTGGGACTGCCCGTGAGTGGTCAGGTGCGTGGGCGGGAATTGGTGCTCAGCAGCCATAACCGCGCGTGCCTCGTGCTGGACGGTGGCAACCATCCCTATATCGACCGCCTGACGTTCACGGGAAAGGTGACGGGCGGCGACCATTCGTTTTCGCTCAATCTGGTCAACCGCATGCGCTATGCCTATGAGGATATTGCGGCAAACCAGTCTTTCCTGTTTACCCGCAGCTATGGTCCCGTGACCTACGACGGCTCCAGTTCGGGCAAGATGGTGCTGCTGCGCCCTGCCGAGGGTGCCTTTGCCTGGCGGGCTAACGGCACGGAACATTGTGTGATTGAAGGCATCTTTGATGCCCAGGGCTCGACGACGATTCCCGACGGCAAGGCCATCCTTTGGCTCAAGGGCACCTACGCCAACCAGACGTCATGGATGAACGTGGGCGATGTGTTGGACATATCTTTCGGCCTCACGCTCAACAACGGCCCCAAGGACATCGATATCCACCAACTCATCGGCGGCAGCAACCACATCATCATGCAGAATGGCCAGTTCAAGGAAGACTGGGCCGAGCGCCATCCCCGCACGGCCATCGGCTTCAATGCCGACAGCACGCGCCTCTACTTTGTGGTTGTGGACGGCCGTCACATGACATCGGTGGGCGTGACCCTAAAGGAGATGAAGGGCATTTTTGACGCGCTGGGCGCTGTCAATGCCGTGAACCTCGATGGCGGCGGCTCGTCGTGCATGGTGGTCAACGACGAGGTGCTGAACCATCCCAGCGACGGTCCCGTGCGTGCCGTGGGCAACGGTTGCCTGCTGGTGTCGCTGGCTCCCGAGGATGACGAGATAGGCATCATCAATTTTGAGCCGCGCTGCTTCAACCTGTCAATTTCGGCCACCACGACCTTTGGCGTGTGGGGCTATAACCAGTACGGGGTCCTGAAGACGCGTGACCTGCAGGACTGTACCTTCTCGTGCGACCCTCAGGTGGGTTACTTTGATGCTGACGGTGCCTTTCACGCCGTTTCCACTCCCGCAACGGGTAACCTGTATGCGACCTACAACGGCATCACGGCCACACAGCCCGTCACCATCATGGAGGCGCAGTGGCAACTGGTGAGCGACAGCGTGGTCATCGACAGTTTTCACCCCTACGGAATCAACATCAACGGCGTTAGCGGCTATGGGCTTGACAAGGTGGACCCTAGCGTGGTGGCGTGGACCTCGGCCAACGAGGAGGTCTGCGCCGTTGACGCTCGAGGCATCATTACGGCGGTGGCCGACGGGCAGACCTTTGTGGGCTCTTCCCATCCCCTGCTGGCCGACTCGCTGCTTGTGAGCGTCGAGAATCCCAAGCACCGGGTGACCACAGTCGAGAACGCCCCCATTAACCCTGACACGTGGACAGTCTCCCAGAGCGGTGGCAAGGACCGCGTGGTGACGGCACTGGAGAACGGTGTGCAGATTGACTTCACGGGAGCCTCGTCGCGCAATCCCTACATCAAGCTCTCAAAGGCATTGCGCATCTGGGGCATTCCTGACACCATGCGGTTGCGCATCAGGCCTAACGGCGTGCAGGTCAAGTCGGTGAAGATGCTGGTCGAGACGGCCTATGACGAGCGTTTTACGGCAGAGTACCCGGTCGAAGCCTCTGAGGGTGAGATTGTCATCGACATGCCGGTGACCGACTTTTGCGATGCCGCTGATTTGGGCAACTTCCCGTTGCATCTCGTGTATTATTACATCACCCACAGTGCCGTGACCACAGGAGAGCAATACAGCTTCCAGATTCCCGGCATGGAGCTCGTCTATGCCTGCATGCCTCCTGATGAGCCGCAGCCCCTCACGGGTGACGTGAACGACGATGGCGAGGTCAACATCGCCGACATCAACGCCGTCATCGACATGATCCTGAGCAGCAACCTGTCTCCTGCAGGTGACACGAATGGCGACGGCGAGGTCAATATCGCCGATGTCAACGCCCTTATCGACCTGATTCTTTCCTAAGAATCCTGAATTATTCAATAATCACCATTCAATTGAGAATCATATGAAGAAATTTTTATCTCTACTCGCACTCGCCCTGATGTCCTTATCAGCATTAGGGGCTACGGTGACGTTCACGCCGGCTACGGTGCATACAAGCGCTGGGGAACCGACGACTCTGTCCCTTGATGGCGTGAAGATCAATTGCACGGCTGGCATGTTTACGCGAACCGACCATTATCGCTTTTATGCCAACTCAACGACCACCATCACCTCGACAGTGGGACGTATCACCAAGGTGGAGATCACCTGTACAGGTACACCAGGCAACTCTCATGCTCCCGACCTCTTTACGGGCGAAGGCTATACTTATACGCCCTATGGCTATGTGGGTACTTGGGAGGGCTTGTCCGACACAATCTCCTTGACTGCCACCGCACAGGTCCGTGCCACCAAGATTGTTGTCACTCTTGAGGGGGGCGATAGTCAGTTGCTCCCTCCCACATTCTATCCTGACGGAGCTGAGTTTACCAATGAAGTGGAGGTGGCTCTGTACTGTGCTACCCAAGGTGCCGAGGTGCACTACATCGAGGGCTCCAATGAGAATGACTTTGACTGGTCAACCGAGGCCATCTACGACGGCCCCTTCGTTTTGAACCGGACCAAGACCTTGACCGCCTGGTCGGTGTTGGGAGACGTTAGGAGCAGCTATGTGACGGCGACATTCACCAGAATCAAGCCCACTGTGCCGGTTCCCGAGTTTACACCGGCTTCAACCACATTTAAGGACAGCATCAACGTGACCATCGCATGTCCTGACACGACGGCTGTTATCTATTACAGTTTTGATGAAGAACAATGGACCGAGTACACCGACGTGATCACGGTAAAAATTGATGCCAACATCTATGCCAAGGCGGTTATCGAGGATCCCGTATTTGGCCCGGTGGATAGTGAGGTGATCGCAGCCACTTACACCAAGGTTGACGGTGGTGATGGCTATGCGGTAGTCTTCACGCCGAGTGGTGATGGCTACTTTGAGGTGGCTACCCCTTACACGGTCGCCCGTCCCGGTGCTTCGTTCCTCGTGAGCAATGGCACGATCAAGCACTACTACCGCATCTACAAGAACGAGAAGATACGTTTCACTGCCGCCGCTGGCAACATCAAGAAAATCAAGTTTGTCTGCACGAGATATTGCGATGATGAATATGGCCCTGGATGCTTGACCCTCGATGAAGGCCAGGACGGTGCCTACACCTATGAGTCTACCTACGATTATTACGGCAATGGAAAAGTCGGTATCTGGCTGGGTAACTCTCCGTCAGTGACCTTCTCGACCGACCGTGGACAGGTGCGTTGCACGTCAATCGTTGTTTATCTTGACAGCGAGCCGCCCACGACTCAGGTTGCCACCCCCGTGATAGATCCCAATATGGACACGATCTATGTGCTCCATCAGGAGGTGAATATCACATGCGCGACACCGGGTGCCACCATCTATTACAGCACCGATTATGAGAACTGGACCGAATATACCGGGCCACTGGATGTCAACGAGGACTGCTCCCTCTATGCCTACGCTATGCTCGATGGCGTGCGCAGTGGTGTGACGCTCGTCAACTTCAAGATGGCTCCCAAGATGGCATGCATCGCCGATGCCAATGAGCTGAGAGATCACACGCGCTTTGCCTTCATGGGTAATGCCATTGTCACTTATCAAAGGAACGGTAACACCTGGATCAAGGATGAGAGCGGATATGGTCTCATCTATGACGAGGATCTGCCTGAACTGCCCCAAGGCACGGTGCTGAAGCCGGAATGGGATGCTGAGAAGTATGTTTACTACTTCACGCCTGAGTTCCTAGATGCCCACAATGTCGAGGGAACCGGTGAGGTCGTGACAGTTACGCCCACCGAGTACACGTCAGTGACCAAGGACAATATGCATGAGTATGTCGTCATGAAGAATCAGACGCTCCAGCGTGTGAACACGATTATTGGACGGATGTGGATGAACCCCGACTCGCTGTATTACTTTGACCGCTTCAATGACAACAGTATCGTTATCGAGGAAGGCAAGAAATATGACGTGTTAGGCGTTGTCGGCATCAATAGGGTGCTCGAGATTTACGTCATCGGTGTCACCGAGGCCGTTGAGGAGCCCGAGTGGAGATTGGGTGACGTTAACCATGACCAGTTTGTCGATATCGATGATGTGAGCCTCCTCATCGCTTATATCTTGGGTACGCAGCCTGAACCGTTCTATGCCAGTGAGGCCAATGTCGATGAAGACGAGCAGGGATTCATCGATGTGGATGATGTCTCGGCATTGATTTCAAAGATTTTGGGACAAAACTAAAGTTCACAAGCCATAGCAAAAAGGGAATATATCTATTAATCAATCTATTAGCAGATTGAAAATCAGGAAAATAGAATACTTCCGCTATCATAGTTGTTTCAAAGCTCTGACCTTACCAGTCAGGGCTTTGATATTTCAGGGTGGCCGCTCTCGTTCCATGATTGGCCATTTGTGAACAGGAAACCATCCCGTTTTAGTGCTCCGATAAGTTGCAGGTATCAAAGATATGTTATAATTTTGCCCGCCATGACAGAAACGCATAATTATTAATTATTCAAGTTCTGGAGCTAAATCTAATTACTCTAATAAAAACTAAACTTTGTAGTCTAATGAAGAAATTACTGCAATCCTTTGTCTTGCTGCTGATTACGCTACTGATGCCGCTAGCAGCAAGCGCTTCGGTTGTCCAGGTGGCCAACCCTGTGTCTCATGATGTCATGAAACCCTATCCTGTTTCAGGGGGAACCACGTTGGGCAGTTTGCCGTTCAATTCCATTGTCACTTCCCGGAGTGCCAATATCGCTCCGCCGCCTCCCATGGTATTACTCGACAAGCATGAGGTTCAGGTCCAGCTCAACCACCAGTTGACCCTGACAGTGAGCTTCGATTATGGAACCCCGGCCACGCTTAAAGCAAGGTCGTCGGACAATAGCATTGCCACCGTGCGTGTATTAGATAACACCACGATTCAGGTCGAAGGCCACAAAGAGGGCACTGCAACCATCATCGTCGGTACTATTGATGGCAGTGCCATGTCTGATGACTGTGAGGTCACCGTCTTTACCGCATGTGGTGATGTGAACTGTGACGGTTTTATGGACATCGACGACGTGACCGTGATGATTGATCACGTGTTGGGCCAACAAGTGTCCCCGTTCAAGGAAGTGAATGCCGACACCGATCGCAACGGCAGTGTGGACATCGGCGATGTGACTATGCTTATCGATTGGCTGTTGAATGGCCAAGCCCCCTATGTTCCCACGACAAGGGTTTTTAACCTTCGCGACAAAGTATCCTTTAAGATGGTTGCCGTTGAGGGCGGCACGTTCACGATGGGCGCCACCGACGAGCAAGGCAGCGATGCCGAGATGAATGAGAAGCCTGCCCACCAGGTGACGGTTTCAGGTTTCTGCATCGGCGAGACCGAGGTGACCCAAGCCTTGTGGGAAGTCGTGATGTACAACAACCCAAGCTATTTTAGGGACCCCAGCGACTATTATGGCAATCCTCAGCATCCTGTGGAGAATGTCTCTTGGGATGATTGCCAGGAATTCATCTTCAGGTTGAACCTCATGTCAGGATGCAAATTCCGCCTGCCAACCGAGGCCGAATGGGAGTTCGCCGCTCGTGGCGGTTGTCTGAGCCAGGGTTACAAGTATTCTGGCAGCAATGCAATCGACGATGTCGCTTGGACCTGGAACAGCATCCCTTCACAAACAAGTGGAACTGAGGGCTATGGCACTCAGCCTGTCGCCACCAAGTCCCCCAACGAGTTGGGACTGTATGACATGTCGGGTAACGTGTGGGAGTGGTGCCAGGAATGGAACTGTAGCTACGACCTGCAAAACGACCCGATCAGCGAGGCGGCTCTTAACAACCGCATAGCGCGTGGTGGCAGCTGGAATGACCAGCCCAATAACTGCCGCTTGTCGCGTCGAGGCAACTTTGAGCAGTGGAAATCGTTCAACAACGTCGGTCTGCGTCTTGTCCTTGACGAGTGTGAAATGCCTGCATTCCATCTGTCTGAGAGCGTAGTCGCTGTGGAGCTTGGCGGGAGCAAGTCGGTTGATATCATCAATGGCGGTGGAAATTATACCGTCTCGGGTGGAGACAATGCCACTACTAACGTGAATGGCCATTTCTTGACAGTCAATGGCAATGCTGTGGGAGAATCCACGATCTGTGTGATTGATAATGCCACAGGCCAGTCGGCTATCCTTCGGGTTGTTGTCACTGATCGGGGCCAGACGTTTACGGTGAACGGCGTGAGCTTCAAAATGATGGACGTCGAGGGCGGTACGTTCACGATGGGTGCTGCAGACGAAAACAATGCTGAATACTATGAATTGCCTGCCCACCAAGTGACGGTTTCGGACTACAGTATTGGTCAGACCGAAGTGACCCAAGCCTTGTGGAACGCTGTAATGGGCTACAACACGAGCTATTTTTCATCGGTCAACGGTTACACTGATGACCTCAATCGTCCTGTGGAAAATGTGTCGTGGACTAAATGCCAAGAGTTTATTGCCATACTAAACGAATATACCGGCGAGAAGTTCCGTCTTCCCACCGATGCCGAATGGGAATTTGCTGCGCGAGGTGGCAACCGAAGCTCCAATTACAAGTACGCTGGCAGCAACAATATCCTTGAGGCAAGTTGGAATCATTCTAATTCCAACTACACGACTCATCCTGTTGCAACTAAAGCTCCCAACGAATTAGGCCTTTACGATATGTCGGGCAATGTTTGCGAGTATTGCTTGGATTGGCTTGATCGCTACACGAGTGATGCACAGGTCAATCCGGTAGGTCCGCTTTCGGGATACTCCGCCTCAATACGTGGAGGTTGCTGGAGCGGTCTCCTCAATTATAAGGTATCTTCCAGAGGCAGTTTCGCGAGAATCACCGTTGGAGACGGTAGCGTAGGCTTGCGACTTGTTCTGGATAAGGAGAATAGTCCTAAATTCCGTCTTTCCGAGACGACACTCAGGCTATATCTGGGCGAGAGCAGGCCGATCAGTATTCTCAATGGTCATGGTGATTACACCGTTACAGTCTCTTATGGAGAGGGTGTTGTTGATATGAATCTGAATAATGGTCGCTTTATCGTGGACGCTAAGGAGATAGGCTGTACTAAGATTTATGTTACTGATAATGCCACAGGAGCAACGACAATCTTAAATATCGTTGTTACTTCCCTAAGTGAGGTGTTTGCAGCAAATGGCGTGACTTTCAGGATGGTAAAAGTCATTGGAGATACATTCGAGATGGGTGCTACCCCTGAACAGGCTGGTGAAGCCGAAGCCAACGAGATGCCCGTCCATCAAGTGACGCTCTCGAGTTATTATATCGGGCAGACCGAGGTGACGCAAGGGTTATGGAATGCGGTCATGGGAAGCAATCCGAGTCACTACGTGCCAGACCACTACTGGGATAATATTTTCTCGGCTCCTGTTGAGAGTGTTTCGTGGTATGATTGCCAAGCTTTTATTGCCAAGCTGAACGAGATGACGGGCCGCCAGTTCCGCCTGCCCACCGAGGCCGAGTGGGAGTTCGCTGCTCGCGGTGGCCGAAACAGCCAGGGGTACAAGTACTCGGGCAGTAATACGATCGATAGTGTGGCCTGGTATTATGAAAACAGCGGTTCTGTTGCTCAGAGCACCAAACCAACGGCCACTAAGGATCACAATGAGATGGGCCTGTACGATATGTCGGGCAACGTGTGGGAGTGGTGTCAGGATTGGTATGGTGGCTACAGCAGTGAGCCCCAGACTAACCCCACAGGATCCTTATCGGGAACCAGCCGTGTCATTCGTGGCGGCTGCCACAGTAATGATGCAGAATACTGTCGTGTGTCGTTCAGGAGCCGCACCAAGCCGACGAACGCCTACAACTACCTGGGTTTGCGCCTTGTTCTTGATAGTAATGCCGGCTCGAAATTCCAATTGTCAGAGACGGTAGCGAATTTGTCGCTTGGCAAGAGCAAGTCAGTCAATATTCTCAATGGCCGTGGATCCTATACTGTCGTTGGTGGAGATGATTTGGTTGACATCAATGTGAACCATAATTGTTTGACTTTGACCGGTAAGGCGGCAGGTACCACGACAATTTATGTGACTGATGATGCAACAGGCCGAACAGCCGTCATGAATGTCATCGTTAATGATGTTTTGACCTTCACCGTGAGGAATGTGACCTTCAAGATGGTTGCTGTCGAGGGCGGCTCATTCACAATGGGTGCTACTGCTGAGCAGGGTAGTGATGCCTTGCCCGATGAAACCCCGGCTCATCAGGTGATACTCTCAAGCTACGCCATCGGACAGACCGAGGTGACCCAGAGGCTATGGATGGCGGTAATGGGTTTCAATCCGAGCGTCTTCAGCTATGGCAACGGTTATAACGACCTCATTGACTGCCCTGTGGAAAATGTTTCGTGGGAAGACTGCCAGCTGTTTATTGCTAAATTGAACGAGATAACCGGTTTGGAGTTCCGCCTGCCCACCGAGGCCGAGTGGGAGTATGCCGCTCGTGGAGGGAATAAGAGCCAGGGCTACATGTATTCTGGTAGCAATTCATTGTTTGATGTGGCCTGGTTTTTTGATAACTGCAATGGATATAACGAAAACTGGCAAACTTATGTGGTCGCCAGCAAGTCCCCGAACGAATTGGGATTATATGACATGTCTGGTAATGTGAGTGAATGGTGCCAGGATTGGTATGGCAGCTACAGCAGTGCTCCGCAGGCCGACCCCACAGGTCCTGTATCGGGCGCTGAGCGCGTGTGCCGTGGAGGTTACACCCAGAGCTATGCTGCCTGCTGTCGTGTGTCGGCCCGTGGCTGCAATGCCCCGACGTTCATGCTCAGGAGCAGCGGCTTGCGCCTCGTCCTGTAGTGCAAATTATTTCCGATAAATAAACGTCAAGAGGGTGTGTCATAATAGGTCTCTGGATTTTTAATCGGCCTTACGGCCGAGAAATTAAGCAAAATTATTAATAGAATTAAAATAAAAATTCATTTTATTTAATTTTTATACAAATTTTTGCTTAATTTCTCCGTGCGTAGCACGGATATAATAATAGACGAGATTTATGACACATCCTCTTGATTTTTTAGTGAATCTGCCTTTTGGGCGGATGTACTCAATGGAAAAGTCACTGAATAAGTTGTGGGAATCAATAATCAGCGATAATTTTGTGCATCATTCGATTTAAGATATGAAACGTGAGGAATTTATGGTAGAAGTGTGTGCCAACGGGGTGGAGTCCTGCCTGGCGGCACAAGAGGGCGGTGCCGACCGCGTGGAACTGTGCGCCGGCATCCCCGAGGGCGGCTCGACGCCCAGTTATGGCGAAATCAAGGTAGCGCGACGGGTGTTGACCACGACGCGCCTGCATGTTATCATCCGTCCCCGTGGCGGCGACTTCCTGTATTCTGACCTGGAGGTGGAGCGCATGGCGGCCGATATCGCCGTGTGCCGCGACCTGGGTGTGGATGGCGTGGTGTTCGGCTGCCTGAAGGCCGACGGCACCATCGACATGGAGCGTAACAGCTACCTGATGGAGTGCTCACGGGGCATGAGCGTGACGATGCACAGGGCATTTGACCGAGCCGCCAACCCAGAACAGGCTCTCGAGGACGCGATAGCACTGGGCTTTGACCGCATCCTCACATCGGGTCAGCAGCCCAAGGCGATTCAGGGGGCGGAGTTGCTGGCAGCGTTGCACCGCCAGGCTGCCGGACGCATCATCCTCATGGCAGGCAGCGGCGTGACCGAGCAGAACATCCGCCAGCTGCGGGAGGCGACAGGTCTGACGGAGTTCCACTTCTCGGGACGCGAACCCCGACCCAGTGCGATGCAGTATGTCAACCCCAACCTGTACATGGGGCGTCCTGGTGCCAACGAGGCAGCCCTCGACTACACCACCGCCCGCCGCGTGAGGGATACCATCGCCCAACTGCTGTAAAAGACGCGCAGGTTGTGTTTTATTATACAGTAACTTGCCGTTTTTATATATTTTTGCTTACCTTTGCTGAGAATATAAATAATTGATACATGATGATGAAGCGATTACTTTTCATACTAGCCATCACAATGGCAACGGTTGGCAGTCTGCAGGCTGCCCAGATTAACGAGGCTGATGCCCGTCAGGTCGCTGACCAGTTCTTTACCGCCAAGTCATCGCGGTTCAAGGCACCGGCTGCAACAGCGACTACCCGTTTGGCTTATAAAGCCGATCAAGGAAGGTTTTATGTCTTTGACCGTGGTGAACGGGGTGCCTTTGTGATTGTCGCTGGCGATGACCGCATGCCACAGGTGCTGGGCTACGGTGACAATGGCGATTTTACTGCTCAACTGCCGCCGGCTGTGCAGTACTGGATGGGCGAGATGAACAGGCAGATCGCTTACTTGCAGGCTCACGACGATGTGGTGGCTTACCAGCCCGCCAAGCGCCCCGCTGCTGTCGCCCCGCTGCTGACGACACGCTGGGACCAGTCCGAGCCTTATAACAACTACTGTCCCACCTACAGCGACGCCAGCGGCAACACTTACCGTGCTGTAACGGGATGTGTGGCCACTGCGATGGCCCAGATCATGAACTTTCACAAGTGGCCCGAAGTGGGAAACGGAAGTCATTCCTACACCTGCAATGTCAACGATATGCAAGAAACCTTTCTCAGTGCCGACTTCAGCAATTCGGTTTACCGATGGGACCTGATGCTCGATGACTATGACCCGAGCAGCAGTGCTGAGTCGTGTGATGCAGTGGCCCGTCTGATGTCAGACGTGGGCATCTCAGTAGATATGGGCTATGGCAGCAGCAGTGGTGCTTCAGAGTATGCTGCGTTGAATTCATTAAAGACTTATTTTGATTATTGCGAGAAGGGTTATATGCTTACTCGTGACTATTATAGTGCCGAGGAGTGGGATCAGATGCTGGTGGATGAACTCACTGCCCGTCGGCCCATCCTGTACTGTGGCTTTGACACCGACGGCGGTCATGCCTTTGTTTTTGACGGCTTTAACACCGACGGCTATTTCCATGTCAACTGGGGTTGGGGTGGCTATTATGACGGCTATTTCCTTTTCTCGGTACTCAATCCTAGCAACATGGATTTCAAGTATATGCAAGACGCTATGCTTGGTGTTACCCCTACTCCTCAGGCAAGTGAGGTTGAGGAAGACCTGTATGTCCGTTGTTATCTGGAACCTGACACTAAGACTGTTCAATTAGGCGGTAAGGTCGTTTTACAAATCGAAGATATGGTGGCTCAAGGTAATAAGTACACAGGATATTCATGGTCGTGGGGCGGCAACAGAAAAAGGTATTATGCCGATGTGCCGATGTCGTTAGGTGTATTTGATCAAAACGGTGTTAAACTTCAGAGTACACTCTTCACCTATCGTGCGTATTTGGATGACTATTGGGAATCATCTGGCCAATCAGTAAGTTTCAACTTATTAAATTCACTCGCTGACGGTGAATACAAGATTACACTGCAGTATTCGATTGACGGCGATCAGAACTATGATCAAGCGGTGCGTAACTATAAGGGCCAAGAGACCTACGTTAAGATGATTGTCAGCAATGGCGTGGCCTCTTTTTATGATAGTTTCCTGTATTCCAAGTATACTGTTGACTCGTTTGTTTTGCCGGCGGGCATTATGGTCAACGAGAAGTTTGACGTGGACGTGAACATGTCTTACGAGGTATGGGGGACGCCATCAATGGGGCCTGTCGGCAACGTCTATCTGTCGATACTCAAGGATGGTACCGATGAGACTGTTGCCACCAGTGAAATGTATGAGGTGGAACTCTTCGGCAATGAGTCTGCGTTGTATAAGATGCAGATTACGGCACCTGCCGAGTGGGGACGCTATCATCTGACACTGAATGACGAGAATGGTAATCCCCTCATGAAGACTCCTGACGGCTGGTCATGGGAATATACCGAAGCTTTATCGCCCATCTTTGTGTTACCCGTCTGTGATGAACTGTATGAGGACTTTGAGTCGATGACGGCCAACAGCAGCACGAGTGACAAGAATGTGCAGGGCAATTTCACCACGTGGAACTTTACCAAGGGTGGTGTGCGTGCCCCCGGCGAGGGCCGCTGCAACGGCACCAATTCGGTGATGTTGAAGAAAGCCAGCACGCTATAT
>Ga0310694_10005246_pt1 | contig 12433 bp, 9 predicted proteins | sample 174DNAGHGhighgp2_FD_203884 | JGI IMG/M metagenome (GOLD analysis project Ga0310694, IMG submission 203884) | Sheep rumen microbial communities from Palmerston North, Manawatu-Wanganui, New Zealand - 1742 DNA GHGhigh gp2 (v2) (version 2) | ecosystem: Host-associated > Mammals > Digestive system >...
TTTGGTGGTTTGGCCTTTTTCCACTTTTTTAGCGATACCAAAATCCACCAGTTTGGCTTGCCCTTGCGGGGTAATTAAAATGTTAGACGGTTTGATATCCCGGTGGATGATTCCTTTGGCATGTGCGGCATCTAACCCTTGTAAGACGCCGTCAAACAAATCTAAGACGGTGTGCACGGGGATTACTTTTTGTTTTTTGAGCATGGCCGAAAGCGTTTGCCCTTCAATAAAAGACATCACAATAAAGTAATAGCCATGTTCCTTACCTACGTTATAGACGTTGACGATATTAGGGTGGTCCAATTCGGCAATAGCGCGGGCTTCGGTTAAAAAGAGTTCTACGGCTTTTTTATCTTTAGACAACGCCGGACTTAAAATTTTTACGCAGACAATGCGGTTTAACGCACGGTGGCGTGCCCGGTAAACCGCCCCCATGCCGCCTTCGGCAGTTTTCTCTAAAATTTCACAACCGGAGATAATTTGCCCGACTAAAGAAGGAAGTTCGCTCATAGTGTTTCACTCTGTTGCGGATACCGGTTTTAAGGTGCGGCTAAAAAATAACTTGATTTTCCGGCATCCAACCATTACAATATAACTAACAACATCATACCATATTTTCGGGTTTGATAACAGGGGGCCTCCGGTGGCGTACGGATGAAAATATATGAGTGAAAGCAGTTTTACGGTACTTAGGGAAATTGGGATACTTCCTTTAGACGATAAAAGTGAAGTGCATTTTAGTATAGATGTGTACCGCAATTTTAGGTATGTGTCGGTGCGGCGGTATATGGATATGGACGGGCTGAGTGCGCCTACGCATGACGGCGTGACGCTTACGCCGCAAATCGTGCAAGTTCTTGCCCCCAAAATTGCCGCACTTCCCGACGAGCCGAAAGACATATCAAATACGTCTCTTGGTAAATTTGCCAAACGGCCCGGGATTTGTATGGTAGTGGGTATCGGTGCGCTTAAAGGCGAACGCGGCTTAGTTTTGCGCCAATGGGAAGAAGAAAAAGGGTGGACGAAAAAAGGGATTTGGTTGCCGCTTAGTAAAATCAAAGAAATCAAAAAATTATTTCAGGATACTAAAGCCGCATTAGATGAACAACCCGAAGATGATTTTTAAGTTGTAATAGATAGGCAAAATTAAAAACGGCATACTCCGGTATGCTGTTTTTTTTACCCGCCGCTTGTCGCTCCATATACGCCCACCGCTATATTCCGTACAAAGACTTTACGGAATGACGAGCGGTGGGCGTTGTTGTTTTTCTCGTCGGAGAAAAAATAAAACTTGACATTGTTTTTTTTTTTGCTACATTTTATTGAATGATACATATTAAAAGCCGCCCCGTTCGTCATTCCGTAAAGTCTTTGTACGGAATATAACGGGGCAGCAAGGAGAAAAAAATATGGAACAAGAAAATAGAAATAAAATAAGACGTCATGCTGAATTTATTTCAGCATCTTCCACGCAAGTTGTTTTGCAAGACAAGCAACAACGGCAAGCGTGGAAGACCCTGAATCAAGTTCAGGGTGACGACCTTGTTTGTTATAACGGCAAAAACGCATTTACGCTCATTGAACTTTTAGTTGTTGTGTTAATTATTGGCATATTGGCGGCGGTGGCGGTGCCGCAGTATAAAATGGCGGTAGCCAAAGCACGGTTGTCTAATTTAATTACTATGACAACTTCTGCTGTGCAAGCAGGAGATGCTTATTATATGGCTAGCGGAGAATTTCCAAATTCGTGGGATGAACTTGCTATTTCTTTTGCCGGTACGGCTAGCGGCAAAAATTTATCTTCGGATGAAGGTTGGACCCTTAAGCTTACTGTTCCGTCGGAAATGAGTGGGGCTGGGTTAAGGTCACAAGATACCCGGTTGCCGGATGTATGGTTACGTTTTTATTACCAAAATGATACTACTATGTGGAAAGGAAAACAGGTTTGTAATGCCAACAAATCAAATTCGTTGGCTATACAGTTATGTAAAAATGCTACCAATAAAACAACGCGGTATGGCGGAAATACAGAATTTGACCAATATTTATTTGATTAAAAAATTAGCCCTTGAAAAATTCAAGGGCTAATTTTCTCAACGAAAAACAACTTTTATTTCTTCACGGGCACAACGCCGGCTTTTTCCAACATTTCTTTGGCGTTGTCAAACACTACATCCGGCGAGATATCGCGCATACATTTGAAGTGTCCTTTGGGGCATTTTTTACCGCCGTGTAACGCACACGGGCGGCACGGTAAATCTTTCACTTCCATCACGCGGTGTCCTTCGCCATACGGGAAGAAACCGAGTTCGCGCGTCGTCGGCCCGAAAATGGCGAGCGTCGGAACGTCAAACGCCGTAGCGATGTGCATCGGGCCGGAGTCGTTTGTGATAAACAACTTGAAATGTTTCATCAACGCCATTAAATCGGCCAAACTTGTTTTACCGCACAAACTGGCCGCGTGACCGGTAGAGAGTTGGCAGATTTTCTCGCCCAAGGCGGCATCTTGTTTCCCGCCGCCGATAAGTACCGCTTGCACGCCTAACTCGCTTTGCAAACGGCTGATGAGTTTAACAAAATACTCCATGGGCCAGCATTTGGTCGGCCACGCACTTCCGGCGTGGATACCGACGAGCGTTTTGCCCTCTAAGTTAAAATCTTTCATCAAGCGTTCTACGTTTTCTTCGGCAGACGGTGCGTAGCGCATGCTTAATTTCTCGGCGGTAAATTGTTCGCGCGCGATACCTTGTAATAAAGACAAATTGCGCTCTGCGTCGTGAATCATCCACGAGAACGGCACTGTTTTCGTGTAGAAGAATTTTCCTTCGCTAGACGTAAACCCAATGCGTATCGGCACGCGCGAGAGCCACGCTATAAGCGCACTTCTAAAACTGCGGTGCGGCACGAGCAAAATATCCGCGTGGGTTTTTTTAATGGCACTTGCGGTTTTCCACACACCGGCAATTTTGTTCCACCCTTTTTTATCGTTTAAGATAATTTGCGAAACTTCCTTCATTGGGCGGAAAATATCTTCTGTCTGCGGGCGGGTTACGACGACGATTTTAGCATCCGGAAACAGTTTGGCGGTTTTTTGGATAAGCGGCGTAGTCAGTACGCTGTCGCCGATGAACGAAGTTTGGAAAATGGCAATCGTATTGATTTTTTTGCCGAGGTTTTCCACGTGTTTATATGCCCAGTCGCCTAACTTAAATTCGCGGTATTTCACGGGGATATTCCACGCTTTTAAGGCGGCTAAATACTTATCTAAATTGTGGCTGTCTTTTAAGACAGGCGACATTCGGCGAAAATGCACAAACAGCCGGCGGTCTAAGGAGTTTTTATCGTAGCGGATGCGATTAGGTACGCGGCTAAAAAAACTAAGCAAAATAGTTTTTAGCGTTACGTGCAAATCAAGCAGGTGGGTAAATCCTCCCGCGCGGATTTGGCGGATGTTGGCCCACAGGCCTTTTTTGGCAACCATAATTTCATCAATGTACGGATGCCCGGCGAGCACTTGGGCAAACTGCGGCTTGACCATTAGTGTGATTTTGGCATCCGGCCACGCCGCTTTGATGTTTTTATAGACGGGCGAGGAAAGCACAATATCGCCTAACGACGACAAGCGAATCACTAATATGTTCGGTGTTTGTTTAGTTGTATTTTCGTTCATAATCTTTTACCACTTGCATAATACGTTGGGTGGCTCCTTTGAAAGTTAATGCCGTTTGGCGCGCTTTTTGGGACATATTTTCCAACTGCGCCGAATCGGCAAGTAACCGTAAAACTACGGCTTTGAAATTGAGTTCGTTAACAAGCACTCCCCCGCCTTTTTCCAGTAACGCTTGGGCGGTTTGCGGGGTATTAAAAAAGTATTTTCCGAATAAAACGGTTTTAGATAAAATGGCCGCCTCCAGTAAATTATGCGCTCCGCGCGGCGCTACCGACCCGCCCACAAATGTCAGCGCGGCCCGGGCATATAACGAGGACAACAATCCCATCGTGTCCGCGCAAACTATCACCGCGTTCTTGTTAAGCGTTTTATCGCTAAAAAACGTGTGCGAAATTCCGCTTTGGCGTAGCGTGGCGCGGATTTCCGGCAGGCGCTCTAAATGGCGGGGCGCGAAAATAATACGCACATTGTTTTTAATCAGTTCCGGGGCGGCACGAAGCATCATGGTTTCTTCTTGCGGGTGTGTACTGCCTAGCACTAAAATCGGTTTGCCTCCCCACCCCAGCGCGGCGATGAGTTTATCCACCTCGGCGGTGCGGGTGGGCGCGTCGCTAAGGGTATCGTATTTGACGTTGCCGCAAACATGGCATTTGTCCTTCGGTAAGCCGAGCCGTTCGTAGCGTTGGGCATCCTCGGGCGTTTGGAGCGCGGCAAACGACAAGTGTTTTAACAAACGCGAAAACAGCGGTTTAATTAACGTATAAGCACGGGCCGATTTAACGGAAATTCGCCCATTAATTAACGCGGTGGGAACGCCGGCCTTATAGGCGGCTTCCAGTAAATTGGGCCAAATTTCACGCTCTACTACAAATAAGCGGTGCGGTTTTGCCAGACGGATAAACCGTTTGCACGACGGATAAAAATCAAGCGGTACGAGTAAGGCCTGTTTAACTTGCGGGTTTTTAAGCGCAGTTTCTTTGCCGGCTTGGGTAGAGGTGGTAATTAAAATATCGCGCTTATAAATATCTTTGAGTTGGCTGATGAGTTCTTTGACGGATAACACTTCGCCGACGCTGGCACAATGTAACCAGACGGCGTTTTGGATAATTTCATTTTCTTTTTCCCTTCCGAAACGTTCCCGCAGTTCCTGCCCCAAGTGGGCAAGTAATCCGCGCCGGCCCGAGAACAAAAAACTAAACAATACCCCCAGCGCCGCCAACGGGAAAATTAAATTGGTTAGGAATAATAAAAATAATCCCATATATACTTATTATATGAAATTTCGGTTAGCGTGCGGGTAAATTTAATGTAGCGAGCCGGAAATCTTTTCAAACGCCACCCCCCGCTTGATTTGTTCAATAATGCGGGCGGTTTGTTGTTGGGCCTGTGTTAATTTTTCTTGCGCTTCGGCCAGTTTGGTTTGGTAGGTTTCAAGTTGGCGTGCGCGGGCATGGCGGCCGAAGATCCGGTTATCTTTTTGTAATGCCTTGATTTCATACTGATACGTTAGTATATCACGGTACAACTTTTCTTCGGCTTGATACGTTGTGTCAAGTAAGGCCTGTTTGGCCTCTGCTTCTAATTTGTCTGTAACCGGGGCCTCAAAAGAAGCGTAAGGGCCGCTCCCTTCAAAACGCCAGGGCATGGGCGGCACGTCAAAAACGGAATTTGCGGTTTGGGCCGTCCGGGTAGGATAGGCATAGGCGACGATCGTTTCATATGGGGTCCCGGCGGCAATTTCCCGGTGGACGTAGCGTAATTTATTTTTAGCATTTTGGTAGCGCAGTTCTTGCTCGGCCCGGGAGTCTGTTTTTGCCGCTTGGCGTGCTTGCAGGAAATCTTGCTCGGCGCGGTCTAAGAGGGTTTGTTTTAAGTCAGCTTCTTCTTGCGAACGGACCGGTGCGGAAAAGAAATTTAATAATCCGAACAGGTTGCCGGAATTGTCCATGTTCACGTGAGAAGAAAAGGATACGTTACGGGTGGGGTTAAGCGCCAGCGGCTCCCCGTAAGCCAAGTACGAAATTTGGTCTACCGGCGTGTTGTTAGCGTGTTCGGTATGAATTTGATGCAGACGGGCATCGGCGGCGGCATATTGGGTATGTAAATCGGCGAGTTCCTGTTCTAATCCGGCGCGACGGGCGGTGTTGTGCGAGAAGGGCTTTACATTAAGTTGGGTAGATTTCAAGGTTAATTTTTGGCGCAAGGCGGCGCGTTCACGCAAGGCGCGGCGGACTAATTGTTCGTGCCCTAATTGCGGGTCTGTGGAGAAAATTTCCCGGTTGGTGTAGCGCGAAACTCCGGCAGTTTGTTGGGCGGGAGATTTTCTTTCGGGTGCGGTATAAGCGGTGGCTTGGTCGCGTAGGAGTTGTACCGATTTCCCGGCGGCGGCATCAGCCAGTTGTTGGGCGGCCATGTGTTTGAAATAGTTGGCCTTTTTGGTTATATTTTGCCGCAAAGACAGCCCGTTATTAAACATAGTTTCCGACGGGGTTATGTAGAATAAATTATACGGATTGTAGGTGGCTAAGAGGGTTTGTAAGTCGGAAGAGAGCGGCTCTTGAGCGAAATATCCGGCGATTTTGTTGGTATGGATGGAAAGCGGGTGGCCTATATTTTTCATATAGTCCATAATATAGCGCCAATAATTATGCAGTATAAATTGTCCGTCGTGTGCTTGCCGGAGACGAAATTCCGCCAACTCTTCAATGGCATCATACGCTTTGTATTGAAGTAACGCTTGTACGGTAATTAAATCGGTCCACGGAGTTACTTGGGGCGGGAATAATTTTTTGGCGTTGCCCAAAATTAAAAACACATCTGCGGAAGTGCCAAAAAGCCCCAAATCGGTTACGGCGGCCATGGAACGTGCCCAATTATCAAGGGCTTGCGGCAACGTGGCTTTGATAGGTGTTTCTGCCAAGATAGCGCGGTAATAAGCCAACGCTTGGGCCAGTTGTTGCGGGTGGGCGACAAACGGACCTTCCAATAATAACGCCGGGTATGAAATTAAGTAGAAATCTTGTAATTGTTCGGCGGATAATTCGGACAACGGTTGCTTGTGTACGAGCAACTGTGCGGCCTCTTGTACGTTTAGCGCGGGCGATTGCCACACGAACGCCGTTTCGGTCCGTGCGGGCCATGTGGTGTTGAGATATTGTTCAAAGGTGGTAATGTCGGACACGCGGGGCAATTCGGTATTGGCCACCAGGGCGGCTAACGTGCCGTTAAACGTCAGCGCCTCGGCCGACATTTCCCTGATAACATACATCAGTTGTTCGGGCGTACGTACGAGCAGTTCCGTTCCTTCAGCCAACGCCGGTACTTGCGCACGGGCGGGCATCGTACCGAGTACGCTGCATACCATAAGAGCCGCTAACGAGAAAAATTTTTTCATAGTAGTTACCTGGTTTCTTTATTTATTTTAAGTTTTTTGTCGTCTTATCAACAAGGGTCAAAGGGCCTAATTGTATGTGGGCCTTTTGGGTAGGGTTGCCTTTACTAAAAAACTTGACATTGTTTCTCGCCCCGTTCGTCACCCCGCAGTGTTTTAATGCGGGGTATAACGGGGCGACTTGTTGCGCTCTTTTTGCGACGACAAAAATTTTTACTTGACATTGTTTTTTTTTTTGCTACATTTTAATAAATGATACAAAGGAATCATTTAAGGAGGGTAATTATGAAAAAACAAATGTTGAGCCGTTTAGAAGGAAATAAAACAAATCTGTCATCCCGGTGCTTGCCGCACGGGACCCTGCGGGCGGCAAAAATGCGGGATATAGTGGTGGGTGGACATTCCGCCTCGCTATATCCCGGATGTTTTGCCCGTGCGGCGAGCACCGGGATGACGAGCGAGGCGGGCGGTTTCACACTTACTGAACTACTCGTCGTGGTACTCATCATCGGCATTTTGGCGGCGGTGGCGCTCCCGCAATATCAAAAAGCGGTGTGGAAAGCGCGCTTTACGCAAGCCAAAACGTTGGCAAAATCACTCGCACAAGCCGAAGAAATATATTATATGGCTAACGGTACATATACTTCCTCATTAGATGAATTGGATATAGAGGTTAACCCTATTAGAGTGGAGAGCAACTCTGATAGAACTATACTTTATTTCTCGTGGGGACATTGTTTGTTAATCGGTGGTACAAGCGGAGGAGTTTTGTGTGGAGTAGACAAAGACGGGGACTCTTTTTTGCGGTATGTAAGTGGGTTAAGCCAGAGTGCATATTATTATTATGTTCGCGATCTTTGTCTTGCCTCCGGCCCCGGCCGAAAACCTGTAGCACAAGATATTAGTTATCAAATTTGCGCGGCGGAAACAAATAATGCAGAGAAACAAGACTGGGGCGGTGTAACCGATTATTGGCAATATCCGTAAACGTAAAACCGCCCCGAAGAAAATTGCTTCGGGGTGGTCGTTTGTAAAATTAGCCAGCGATTTTTTATTCCGATTTATCGGTTGATTTTTTCTTAAACAAACTGCCGATGGCTTTGACGGTGTCTTTAGTAACTTGGGCGGTGTTTTTGACGGCCGTGGAAGAAACCGATTGAGCCGCCCCCGCCGTTCCGGTTACGGCGCCTTTGGCGGCTTTGTAACTTAAAATTCCCCCCACTACCGACGTAACCGTATTGACTACGTCCAATTTGCCCGACGGGTCGTCAATCGTCCCGCCGATTTTAATAACCACGGGCGTTTGTTTTGTTACAAGGGTGGCCGACGCTTTCATATCTAGCGCGCGCGTTACAAAATTGACCGTCCCGGTAGCGTTCAAATTGGTTAAGGCTGATTCAAATTTCGTCGTGTCTAACGTCATTACGCCGTTGGTAAAGGTATATTTCCCCTCGGCTTTTGTCATTGCAATTTCGCCTTTTTTGGCTTGCGTTTCGGCTTCAAACAAATTGAGTTTTAAATTTTTGCCGACGGCATTTAGCACTTGAAGCGGCAGTAAAATAATGCGCGCTACTTTACTTTGCTTGATAAGCGTGTCCATTTCCGTAATCGCGCCAGGTTGCAAAACAAACGAAACGGTCCCATTGGTTTTTTGCATAGAATCGCTTAAATTAGTCAGCGCGGCTTGGGCGGTTACACCGTTGGTGCGGAAATACGGAATGCTGACCGGACCGACGGTAATATCGGCCGTTACGTTGTAATATGTTTCCGGCGCGGAGGTGTTTTGTGCGGCAGGCGTGTCGGCCGGTTTTTCATCGGTAGAGGAGGCCGGAAATTCGGTTAAGGTTAATTTGTCTAAATTTAATTTTAGTCCGATGTCCGTTACGTTTTTACGCGCTTTGTACGAGAAGGACGAATCAAATTTTTCCCCGTTTAATTGTCCGGTTAAGGACGGGCAGGAAATGTCATCTAGCGATGTAATTTTAATGGTTCCATTCGTCTGCGTGAGCGTAAAAGGAGGATATAGTGCGCTTACATTTTTCAGCGTGAGCGTGCCGCTTACGTCGTGCCCGTCTTTTTTATCACTGGCCGAAAACGTACCGCTTAAATTGCCTTTGGGGTCAAAGCCCGTGTCGTCGGTCATTTTAACAATTTGCGCAATATTGGCTTTTAATTTGCCGCTTAACTGATAGGTGATAGTTGGCCCCCCCCAACCGACTTGACCGTTGGTGGCTAGTTCGCTGTCTAAAATCTGCAAAGCGGCCTGTTTGATTTGCGCGGTGGACGTGTCTAAATCAGCCGCGGCTTGCAACGTTAGCGTGATAGCGGGCAAGGAAAAATTCGGCAAATCGGGCAACACGTCCGCCAGTACGGTATTATTGAGCCCGGTAATTTTTCCGGTTACGTTTACGTCGGGCGAAGTAAAATTGGCAATTTTACCTTGCAGGGCCAGTTGTAAATTGTTATACGAGGCCGTAGCCGTGGTAATATCGGCATACGATTCTTTCATATCCAATCCGGCTAAAAATAAATCTAAAGCGATATTGACCGGAATAGAAATCGTCGGTCCGGTGCCGTCTTGCGTGTGGCTGACAAACGAAATTTGCATTGGAAACGGTTTTGTAAAATCTACATTATCCAGTTGAAAATTCAGGTCCTCTATGCCGGTGGTTAAACCGGTTTGTTTGTCGGTGTAGAAAAAATCGCAATCGGTCGCTTTGATGTGTTGGGCGGTAAAAACAAAATCATCAGACGTATTTTCCGACGGCGGAGTATCTGCTGCGGGTTGTTCTTGCGTGGACGAAACCAGCGAATCAAAATTAAACGATCCGTCCTGATTTTTTTGGATATTCACTTCTACGCCGTCTAAATAAATAGCGGCAATTTCTATGCGTTTTTTAAGTAAGGGTTTCCACGCGGCTTTGGCTTCCACACGCGTTGCTTTGATAAACGTGCCTTGCTTAAAGGTTGAATCTTCGGACATGGCGAAATTATTGAGCGTAAACCCGATTAAATTAAACGAAACTTTATCAAACGAAATTTCCCGGTGTAAATGCGTGGCGGCGTAACTAATAGCCATTTGTTTGAGTTTTTCCCGCGGGAACATCAGGCGTAGCGTAATGAGTCCAATAGCAACTAACAGTACGCAAATAAATAAAATTTTTACGGCTAACTTGAATAATTTTTTCATTTTTTTATTTCCTTGTTTTTTTCGTCCGGTTGGACAATTTCTGCTTCTATGATATCAGGAATGTTTCCATTTTGCAAGGCGCGAAAATGGGCTAAATCTTGGTGAAGTTTGGTGTATATCCATAATACAAAAGCCGCATCGTCCGTGATGCCCAAAATCGGCAGTACATCGGGCAAGGCATCTACGGGGCTAATCAAATAAACCGCGCATACGATTGCCCAAATCAGCGTGCCCCACGGCATTTTGTATTTGCCGCGCACAATAGCAAAAACCATGGGGAAGAAGGTTTTTAAGTCGGTAATAATAACAGCGGGACTAAATTTCATCTGGTTATTTCTCCTATGGGTGCAAATCTCGCACGGACGGGTTAAAAAAGAGCGGAAAAACCGTCCGCTCTTTTTGACTATTTGGACATTTTTATGGACGAAGTATTTCCCTCGTCATCGGGTTGGGAGCGTTGGCGGGATTTGGCTTTTTCCGCTTCCCATTTGCGGCGGTTTTCTTCCATTTGACGGGCCATATCGTCGTCAAATAAAATAGTAGGCATGCGGTCTTCTTCGGTATATTCCACTACATCTTGGGCTTTGGGTTGATAAACTTGTTCCAGATGTTTTTCAATGAAATCATCACTTGCGTGAGTTTTTACCGAGGCGCGGACAATTTGTATTTCTTGCGCCGCGTGCGGCTGATGCGTAGCCGTATCACTTTGCATAATTACCGGCGTGGGCGACTGAACCATGCGCGGTTGCGGCATATCCACTACTACCCGCTCGGCCATACCTGCCGTTCGGTTTTCGCGGTAGTCTAAGTTTAAGAAAACAAGTACCCAATAAGCCACCATGGATAACCATATTCCCAACCAGCATAAAAGCAATATGGACAATACACATATCCACAAAATGGACGGATGCGTTAACGTAAAACTATCGGCAAAATAAAGCGGAATAGCCACATACAACCCGTAAGCCGCCAAGCAGATAAATAAGGTGGGTACCAACCACGAAATAAACATAATACCCAAAGTGTAAAAGAAACGGCCGTTAGTCAGTTGCCAACTGGACATAAGGGCCGCGACCGGGTTTTGTTCGCGCGCGGCAACAATAATGGGGGCAAAAAACAGCCGGATAGAAAAGAATAATAGCATTAAACCGACCGGAACAGCCAAAAGGGCCGTTACAAAACTGCCTAACATTTGGAATACAACCCCCACCGCTAACCCGACAACCCCAAACATCAAACTAAGAATAATGGTATAAACGGTAGGTAGCAAAGAACTGGCCGCAATATCCGGCAAAGAAATAGCGTCTTCTTCCGCCCGGAACGCAAATAAGCGGATAAGTACCACGGCTAAGAAAGAGGAGAAGATCATTTGTAATAAACTTATAAAGAACGGGTGCACATTTACCAACATTAAGGCTAGCAACAATACATATCCTACTAATGCACAGCCCGCAAATACTAACAGCACGCTGAACGAACGGTTGATAAGGTTAAAACTTTCAAATAATAGACTTATAAACGAATGAGGTTCTCTGATATCCATAATGTTATCCTTATTGTTTTCTTATTATACCAAAAATCGGTGTGAATTAAAAACGCCCCTTGAGTGCTTGCGCGGCCGCAAAACCGCTGGCCCACGCCCAGTGTAAATTAAATCCGCCCAGGTTGCCAGTAACGTCCATTACTTCGCCGCAGACAAATAACCCCGGCACACGTTTTACTTGCAAGGTAGACGGGTTGATTTCACGGGTATCAATTCCTCCCGCGGTGGCCTCGGCCTTAGTATATCCGGCGGTTGCGGGGGCGATAAACGAAAAATGATGAAGTGTTTGGACGGCTTTGCGCAGTTGTTCGCGCGTGGCACAGGCAAGGGCGCCGTCGCAACCCGCCAGTAGTGTTTTGGCGGTTTTGTGCGGCAAGTCAAACACGGACGAAAGCAAGCGGGTGGAATTTTTGTTGGCGGCTAAAATTTCTGCCGCGTTTTGGCGGGGTAAAAAATCAATTTCTACGGGGAGTTGCGGTTGCCAAAATAGCGATAAGCGTAACACGGCCGGGACGCTTACCCCGTCGTGCGTAAAAAGTAACGGCCCTTCAAAAGTGTGTTTGGCTTGTTTAATGATTACGGGTAAACTGTTTCCTGCCAACGCGGCGCAAATGGAGCGTAATTCCTTGGGAAACGTCA
>Ga0310694_10005247_pt1 | contig 12432 bp, 14 predicted proteins | sample 174DNAGHGhighgp2_FD_203884 | JGI IMG/M metagenome (GOLD analysis project Ga0310694, IMG submission 203884) | Sheep rumen microbial communities from Palmerston North, Manawatu-Wanganui, New Zealand - 1742 DNA GHGhigh gp2 (v2) (version 2) | ecosystem: Host-associated > Mammals > Digestive system...
ACCATCTTTCCCGAGAGCTCTTGTTTATGGACTGGAACATGCCCTAAAACAGGGCGAATGCTCGGTACAATACGCGCTATGTAGCTTATAATGAGTCATATAATTAAAAAATAACTAAGTATTGAAACAATTGTTTTGAGCAATAAAGACAGGCTTACTCCTTCCCCATCAGCATCACCCGCTCTTCTTTCTTGAAGCCGAATCTTTCATAGAAAGCGGGCAAGACACCCTCGCGGGCGGTTATGAGATGGAAACCTACGATGCCCTGAGCATTGAGGTCGGCGAGGCACTGTTCGAGCAAACGGCTGGCTATGCCTTGTCGTTGGTATTGGGGTGCCACGGCAAGGTCGTTGATCTCGAAGGTGCGGCCATAATGGAACAGCATGGAAGTGCCCAAAATGAAGCCTGCCACTTCTCCATCCACAACACATTCCAAACCATAATGCTGTTGGCTTTCAAGCAGTTCGCGGACATGGATGGTAGCATCTTCCACCGACCAGTTGTCGTTCCACGGCTCGCCCGAAAACGCCGCCGCATAAATGGCGCCATATTGGCTCAAATGCTCAATAGTGATGGGGCTGATGATGAGGTTTTGCATACATGGATATTTTTGGCAAAGATACTGGTTTATTGTGAATAATTGTACTATTCTCTTCACCGCTGTTTCCGCCGAAACTCCATCATGATTAAAGGAAGCGGCTTTTCTATTTCTTAAACGAAATCTGAAAAAAAGCTTTCCCAAATTTGAAAAAAATGTGTAATTTTGCACTATAAAAAACGATTTTGTGATGGAACCAATGATTGACACCATAGAAGAAATCGACCTTGTAAAAAACCAAGACGACCTCACACCTGAACAATGTGCCTATTGGTTGGAATCCATTGAACGAGATATGCGCAATATGGACCAGCCGAAGAAGTATATTTCTTTGGAACAATTCGGACAAGAATTGATGGCTGCAGTCAAAAGCAAAATATGTATGTAATTGTTGACAGGATTTTGCTGTCATCGTTGATTACATATTGAAAAAAGGTTTATCAAAGCTGCTTCGCAATTCAGGCATAGGCTTGGATTGCGGATTTTTTTTCGTTCTCAAAGAACAACATTTTTGCAGTTTGCCACACACAGGTTTTTCCCTGACAACATTACACATCGGAACGAGCAGAATTCCAACAAGACAATCAAACCAGCAGATGAGACAGAGGTTATTGCCGATGTGATTATCCACGAAAGCGAAATCGCTGCTATGGACTAATATCTCCGTCAGCTTTGAAAACTTAACCGCTGCAAGGGTTCTCTCAACCTTTGCGGCTGTTATTTTCAAACATCATCGAAACTTGGGATAAGATCACTTGACATTACCCATCAATTGGGATTTCGCGGTTTTTGAAATGGCCATTACTTTGCAGCGTCAAACAACTAAAAGAAACCTATGAGAACAGCAGTAAAGAAAATGAAACCCAACTACAAAAACTGGATGCCTAAAGGCATGATCCTTGGGACTATGGGCGGCACTTTGGCCAGCCTGTTATTATTCCTGGTCTTTGGCGTGAGCGGACTGCTTGCCGCCGGAACGCTGAAGACTGTCCTGAAAACCGTTTTCCTTGTGCTCGCCATCGTGCTGGCTTTGGTGACCCTATGGATGTGGCTATTGCATCGTGCCTTCTCCTACAACGGCAAGCGTCAGATGTCGAAACAGATCATTGACGGCGTATCCGCTTATGTCACCCTTCCCGAAGGCGGGAAAGGTCTCGATGTGGGCTGCGGCAGCGGTGCACTGACCATCGCTTGCGCCAAACGCAATCCTAAATCCGAGATGTTCGGCACCGACCGCTGGGGCAAAGAATATGCTTCCTATAGCCTTGACTTATGCGAACAAAACGCACAAGCCGAGGGCGTGAGTAATACCCATTTCAGCCAAGGCAACGCTTTGAAACTCGACTTTGCAGACGATACTTTCGATGCGGTGACCAGCAACTATGTCTATCATAACATCCCGAGCCGCGACCGACAAGCCATTTTGTTGGAAACGCTGCGTGTGCTGAAGAAAGGCGGCACCTTCGCCATTCATGACATTTTCTCCCGATTCAAATATGGAGACATGCAGGCTTTTGTCAAGAAACTGAAAGGCATGGGTTATGAAGAGGTTGAACTCATTGACACCACCAACGGCATGTTCATGACCCCATGGGAAGCCAAATGGATGGGGCTGAGCGGATCGGCGATTCTGAAAGGAAAGAAATGAAAAGACCGCTGATAAGTAACTGTTCAAAATAAAAATGATATATCTTTTGACTTCGGGACACGGGACTTCGGGACTTCGAGACAAGCCAATATCCCGTAGTCTCGCAGTCCCATAGTCTCGCGTCTTTTAAGTAAACTAATTATGCACATCCATTTATATTTTGTTCTATCCTTACTGTTGATCATCATCCCGTTCACACAAAGCCAAGCCCAAAACCGCCAGCGTTTCGACGGGGGCATGATGGTACACACGAGTTACCTGCATGGCGACCTAACCGCCTTAAACCATAAAGCGGAAGGAATGACCTTCGGCCTCGGCGGAGTGCTTCGTTATCATATTGGCAATCATCTCCGTTTGGGTGGCGAGGGCTATGTCAGTACCTTGAAACAAATGCATAACGGCAGTTATATCCGAACCAGTTGGGGCGGACTGCTGGCCGATGTCTATTGGCAATTCGGGCGATGGCAGCCTTATGCGGGTGTCACTATCGGTGGAGGGAAAGCCTCTTCGCTGCTGATGTTTGAAGGCTCAGCTGACGACTGGGAAGCAGAACCAAATGCCTTCCTGCATAATGAGTCGTTTTTCTTCGTGAATCCCAACATCGGCGTGGAGTTTGCCCTTACTGAAGCCGTCCACCTGACTTTGAAGGTTGACAGGCTTATCCCTGTTTCAAGCATTGAAATGCCTACAGGTGTAAGATGCTATTGGGGGTTTGTTTTTGCGCATTGAGACTTCAATCATCGAAACTTGGGATAAGATCACTTGACATTACCCATCAATTGGGATTTCTCGGTTTTTGAAATGGCCATTACTTTGCAGTGTCAAACATCTAAATGAAAACCTATGAAAACAGTATTAAAAGTCTTCCTTATGGCCATCGCTTATTTGGCCTTGTTCATTTTGGGTGCTGCAAGTGGCGCCATCCACCCTGCATGCTATGCATATATCGGCGCGGTGTTACCGCTTGTGTCCGCCTTTATCTACCTCTATACCTGCACGCTTATCCGCGGCTTCGGGGCGGCAACAGCCCTGAACGGCTTCATCTTCGTCCTGTTCTTGATAGCGGGCGAAGCCGATCTGGCTTACATCATTGGAACGGTTGTTTTGACCGCATTGGCCGAGATTCTCAGAAAGATGAAAGGCTACGACACGATGAAAGGTGTCCGCTGGAGCTTCGTTCCCTTCGCTTTCTCGTTTTTCGCCTACACCCTTCATTGGTGGACTGACACCGAAGGCTCGCTTGCCGCTGCCGTGGAGGAAATGCCTGCTGGTTATGACGAGCTGATGAAACCTGTCATCGACAACCTCCCAATGCTGATTGTCGTCATGGCATTGACCATCCCCATTGCCATGCTCGCCATGCGACTGGCCGAGCGTGCGATGAAAAAGTCTACCGAAGCATTGAATTAATCATTATGGAAAAGAAACATAGGCTCCAACCTCAGTTTCTCGCCTATGCCGTTTTCACCAACTCATTACGTTGATATGGAACGACTTTGAGCCCCTTTCAATTCTTATTCTATAAATGATATCACCTCTGTCTGATTCGCCTTTTGGGGCTTCCACTCCATTTCCCCACCAACGTTCCAAGCAATAAACCGTGGAATCTATGATTTCGGCTCTAGGTGAGAAGATATAGGTTACATCTTCAGGTATAGAGTCAAGCTGCTGCTTGGTGGGGATATACTGCCTAAAATGCTTATCCAGCACATCATAGAAATTGTCATCCGGCATCTTACGGAACTCCAAAGTAAAACCATCAGAATAATCTCCGTTGAACGACCTCCTGTCTTTATCATATTCAATCACCTTGTATCTTGGCAATCTCATACCTATAATGTTTTCTACCACTTTGGGCTTGACAAAATGATGTCGAGGATAATAATAGTCCCAATAGTAGGCATAGCACAGAAATGCAACCGCAGCAATAATGACAAGCATCATCGGCGAAAGTACAAACAGCACAATGCGCAACCATTTCGGTAGCAGCTTCCACCGCCTATCAAGGATGAGGAGCAACGGCGAAAGTGTTGCCCATGAAAGAATCAGCGAAATGATTTTCAGGATTTTTACAAGAATTTTCTTGGACATGAAAAGTGTATTTATAGATTCTCTTTAAGTTCATACTCTCCCGATAAATTCTTCATTATGTATAATTCTTCTTGCCTCTTTACGATTTCTGATGCACGCAACGCCCCTAGTTTTTCATTAAAATATACCTTCGTGACCACACCAGACGAGGACGTAAAAGTGCAGTATGACATCACACCGTTTTGTTCGGGCACCTCCACTGTCCTGATTTGCATCTTGCCAAAAGCCTTCACGAAATCATGGAGAGAGTAGCGCATTGTTGACATCTGAGCATCCCTATCATAGATAGAGTTTTTAATTGTTTGAGACTCATTTGTTTTCTTAAACAAGTGAGTGATAGAATACCACACAAATACAGAAAAAGTAGGAACGACGATTAAAACGAGCATCAAAGGAAACAAAACATCCTCATTGAAATATCTGTCTTTATCAGCTATTACAATGATACAAATGCCGCCTAATAAAAGCAAAATGTATATCATGATACATATTTGCCAACCTTTACTAAGTGAGGTGAATCTTGAAAGTACACTCGTCTTAGGTTTGACATTGTCTTGTATTTGTTTGCCGCAGTATTGGCAATAAACCGAATCGTCAGCGAGATTTTTCCCACAATGTTTGCAATACATATTCTATCACTTTAAACGGATGCAAATTAATCGATTATTTTGAGGCAATAGCAATAATTACTATCACAAAGGCTAACACCTGCAATGAGAGCCATATTATTCCAGCTATTTTCCATCGCTTTTGAGCTTGCATGAATCTTTCGGACGATTCCCATTTCCCCGTGTACCAAGAATGTTCATTACCAGATATTCCAAAAATGATATCCGCCACAAGTATGCCTAGTGGGACAAAGCCCAACAAAAGCATTAGGAAACTGAATCCTACCAACTTATTACACAATCCCCATATAGGGCCAAAAGCAAAACCTCCCCAACTCCATTTCCCAACAATTTCCGGAACAATCTGATTGTTTTGAGTCTGCGCTTCGGCAATTTCTGCCTGTTGCTGATTCAGTGTGTTGTTCATTCTCTCATCTCCAAGATTTACATTTTCTTCTGTGATGATGTTTGCTTCTTTTGTTTCATTCGTGTTCATAATGTGTTGTATTTAAAAAGCTAATCAATATTCCATCAGTAAATTCTAAAGTCAATTGAATCATTGTCATTCCAATCCACATATCGCACAGTATATCCTTTCCTTGTCGCTTTACAAATGCGTTTGAAATTGAAGAACAATGGTAATGATAGCACATCTGCCTGAAGGTCATTTTCAACTTGTTCCTTGACCATCCTAATATTCTCAATGGGATGATTACCGTGTTCCGAAAAGGTTTCCTCAAAAACACATCGTAGCACGAAGCATGTGTCGTCCAATACCATGTCCATCTTGATATCTTCGTGTTTACTGGCCTCACCAAGTAAACGATTCTGTCTTTTTATGTATTCTATGATGAATTCCGAAAGTGCCAATTCTTTTTTGTATTTGCAGTATTCTTTTATGTCTTTTTGTTGTTGATAAGTAAACGTAAAATCAACATGAGTGTTGCTGAACGGAGAATAAGCCCTCCAAATCTGGGAGCAATGACGCTTTGCCATCTCTTTCTCGAATTGAGTTGACCTACCTTTGTCTTCAGCCATGACAATCAAATTCTGGTACAACAGATTGAATCTGATAGACTGCTGAAAAAACTCAATTGTAATGATACTATCGATGTCTAAAACATCATTTCTGCTACTGCCATCTACAACTACAAATCCGTTCACTGACTCTGGTAATGCACTTTCTCTAATCGAATTGATATATGCAGTATCCAAAGTACATTCCCAAACCACATTGTTCCCTTCCAATTTGCACCTTTCCAAAGTAAAATAATCATAGTTTTCAATACCTTTTTGCGGCAGATTCGTATTAATTCCTGCAATTATTTCTTCAAGAGAATATGTGTTTGTCAAATAAACGTTGATGATATTCGACAAAACAAAGGCTAAACCCACAATAACAGCCAACACAATGCCCACATATTTTATAATCTTCTTCATGGCTCATCTGTTTTTACAACTTTCCACCACAATACTTACAGAAAGCAGAATCCAACTCAATTCTTTTTCCACAATGCTTACAATAAAAATAGTTGGTTTTTGTGTGACGGTCATCTTCAGCAATGATTGCTATTGTTTGGTTGAGTGCTACAGGAACGTCATCACTATCTTCTGACATTGCCTCTACGGATTGATTGACAACCTGTTCTGAAGAAGCACCCAGTTCCACATCAACTGCATTCTCACTTTGTTTTGCCAAAACTGCCTCTCGCATAGCAGGTGGCATGAACCTTGTCAAATCTTCGCTTTGAGTTGTAAATTCTCTCTTTTCCTCTTTTTCACCCGAGCCGTTTCCATCACTTCCCAAGACAGCGGTCTTCTTTTCCTTTGGCTTCACATGCGCAGCCCATAATAGGACACTTATAATAGCGAAAATAATAGCATAGATAGCAAAGTCTCTGTATCCATGTAAGCTAAATCCGCCAATAATAGCAGACAAGATGATATAAGCAATAATCTTACAAGTTTTCTTCCACCACGACGTATCTGAAGGCTTGAATTTAAAAGCATAAATGGTCCAACATAACAGAAGAATGCAATTCGCATAAGATGCCAACAACGGACGCTGATTATCATTAGCCCATCCGAATATTAGCTCTCCGGAATTGTTATAGCGAAACTCTCGAAACATGGATGCTTGGGATGGTTTTGCCTCAATGCTCCATGGGTAGTGAACACATCCAAAAACAAAGGCTGCAAATTGAGCAATTAGAACACACAACAACAACCACGGCATTATTTTCGCAAGAATACCTTTCTTATATTCCTCAGCAACAGCATCTCTTTTAGCCAACCAAGAAAACAACATTATTATGGGAATGATGATCCCTATAACACAATACATGAATATTGCAATCAATTCGGCGTTACTCAGCACATGAAAATCTTTGTTAATCATAGCATTATATATTATGGCCGTCTCCCCAAAGCCTATTTTCAATCTAATAATACTACACATAAAAATAAAGCGTGGGAAACAACCTTGTTGCTCGTCCCACGTTCAGAAGCTCTGGCATTGCTTAGTTGTCGAAACGAGCAACGCCGAAGCCCACGCTGATATGCATATAATTGGCCTATGCCAAAAAGACAATACACATCAAAGGGGCGTTCTTTGTTGCTTTGCCGTTTGACAACTGTTTTTGGAACTGCCAGATTCCTGAACGTCATGGACAAAGCGTCAAGTAACGCTTTTTCCTACTATATAGGTTCTCTACCACAGCCCTGTTAGAAACAAGACAGGGGCATAAGAACGCTGCAAAGATAACACAAATCCCCCATTCAAAAGCTTTGGAATGAAAGATTATTTTCAACCAGCATCGGATGTTTCTTTCGAAAAAGCACAAGATTTGACAAAGTTCATCATGTTTTGTATGTTTTTGCAAAGAAACAATAAAAATTGAATACCACAATAGTCTGCACCTCTAGCAAGTTAAGTTCCAAATTTTCATACCTTTTTCACCATTGTTTCGGCAAACTCTTTACACCATTCCTTGTCGTTGCCATTGATATAGGGACAAAGCGTAATCTGTTTTTTCCATTAGGCACTGGTGAGGATATTCCTATCTTGAATAAAAAATAGAAGAATTAGTTGCTACCGTTGCCGAATACATTTCATTATCCTCAGAAGAATTGTCTCGTAAATACTTTACTATAGCAGATTTTCCTGCGCCTTTTCTTCCTGAAATAATGAATTTCTCTATCGTTATATCACCGAGAACATTCATATAGTCTTCAAAAAAGTCAAGCAGACATTGACCTTTTCTTATTTCACCTTCGGCCTCAGGCGTTCCCAAATAAAGTCCTTTTGTGGTATTCGAAACTCCAAATTTATTCTGAATATGATCCAAAAAAGCCTTAATTACTACTTAAATAATTCTATTTGCATCTACATCATAACCACAAGCTCTGAGTTCCTTGACAAGTTCGAACCTCCATGCACCAACAGCATCGTATGGTGTATAGACAAGACCATCTAAATCGCCTGGCTTTGACACCCCATCCTGCAACAAGTAGAACAACTTGTTACGGCCAAGTCTTCCTGCGAAATAACCCATTTCGAAAACAACGTTTTGGCGCGCCCTTTTCTCTAATCTCTCACGCACATTTCCATCTTTCACGCCTTCCAAGTCTTTGACTGAGGCTGCCAAATCGTCTCCCGAGAGGAGTATTATCGCAAATTGTATGTTTTCGGCATTGAATTCAAACTTGTCAATAATGGTTCTTCCCTCATTGGCTTGTTCATGGAGAATAATAGGATTCAAACCAAGCTTAGTAACCATTCGCGCTACGGTTTGTTTCATTTCCTCGCTGTGTCCATGTACAATAAAGATATCATTCGAAAGAGGCTTCTCTTCGGCAACTCCTGTATTTGATTGTTTTGGTTCAGCAGCAGAACATTCTATCAAAGCAACCTTGTTGATATCTGATTGCATCTGGGTTATCTGTCGCTGTATTTGCTTCTTATAATCGGCTACTATATCTTGCGCAAAGAAGTGATCCCAAATCTGTATTTCATAATCGTGGAGGTAAGTATTGTTTGGTGCTTCGAATGATGACTGGTATATTTCTTTGTTGAAATCATCCCACATTTTGTATGCGGCCATAAAAGCCTGTTTTGAAGATTCTTCATACTTAACCGTGTCGTCAAACCTCGATCCTACAAAACCATACGTTGTCACACCCGCATAGTTTCCCCGTGATGGCAATTGCTGAACTTCCATTTTCAGCAACTCTGATCCTTTTTCAATCTGCTTGGACAAAAGTTTCGTAAACTCTTCCCTTGTTATCTTCAATGGGGCTTTTACATAGGCAGGTTTTTCTATCTTCTTTTTTGCCATAACGCTTTACCTCTTTCTTGTTTACTCTTATGGGGACTTCTAATTATACTTGATTTTCTCAGTTTAGAGTTGTCAGGAAGCCGAAGTCCTGTTTGGGCAGGACTTTTCAACTCGGTGCAAAGATATGTGTTTCTGTTCTATTTGACAAACTTTTTGCTCGTTTTTTTGAGTTTTTCGCGTGTGTAGGTATATATCAGAGAGTTGTGCCGTTTGTTGTCACTTTTTTTAGAGGTTCAGTCCGATACGCGGTGAGTTATAAGGGTAAATCGCCATTTCATATGCGTTTAAACCAATACCACCCTATCACTACCTCTTCCAACTCCATTTTCAGTTTTCACAACTCCTTTTTCACCCTTAAATTGGGGCCGTTGTTGTAACATGGTATAACTTCGTTTTTGGACTAAAAACTGCCATTATTGGCAATTTTTAGTCGTAAACAGTTGGTCTGTAAAAACGGAAAAACTGCGGCTGCCGTTACGACGGTTTTTACTTTTTTTCACCAAAACACTTGCGGTGTAAACAAAAAAGTTCATTTCTTTGCAGTGTCAATCTGAGGATTGGCTATCCGGGTAAGTTTCCCGCGAGGGGCAAGCCTTTATCGACACTACCCATTAAAAATAAAGCCTCTTGCGAGGCTTTATTTGTTATTGCAGATAGTGCTTCATAAACATAATGACATATTTTGAAACTCGAAGCGAGCTGTCACAAATTTTAGAAATGTTTAATCATCGTTTCCCAAATTCCTTTTTCACCATCGTTTCGGCTTGCGCTTTGGGGTAGTTCTTGGCTGTTTTTTTGTCGAATAGCTTGAGACCCTGTTACCTTTCCAATCGATAAGTCTCTCCTGTCCTACAGAACCTTATGTCTATCCCCATTTTATTAAAGCTTTTGACAATTGCTTGACGTTGAGTGTCATTCTTCGGACAGGTGTTTGAGAACACGGCAAAAGCCAAGCGTTTTGCTCCGGTCAAGCGAGGTGGTAGTTTTTCAATAGTATCTCTTAATTGGCCAACCGCCTCATTTGTTTTGCCGTCACCGCCTTTTAATTCAACGAAATATTGGTCGGCGTATTCCTCGCTTTCCAACAATTTATCACATTTAGGGCCATCAGCAGCATTAAAAACACAACCATCTACCTGAATGGCAAAATACGAATTATGGTTGGGATTCTCAAATGTTATCTTTGATTTCATCTCTCTGAAAACAATGAGCGGGACCGATGTCTTTCGGACGCAATGTGCAGGTATTTCACTCATGGTTCAAGTAGTTTGGAGAAATCTGAAGATATGGTATCTGATGCAGTGTCTAACTCGGTTTGTGAAATAAGGCGCAGATCATAGTCTTTAATATCTATGGCCGTTCCTTTGTCCACGGCATAGACATTAATGTCTTCAAATGGAATCGCAGTATATTCACCTACGATAGATTCGGCAACTTTTGGATTATCTGCTGCTTGGATTAGGTTGTTGAACGAAGAGAGTATATAAGGGCTGTGTGTAGCGATGCAAAGGCTGTTTTCTTTGGTGGTATTTATTTGTTTAGCCATCCATTTTACCAACTCATATTGGGTGGCCGGGAACAAGTTTTCCTCAGGCTCTTCGAGATAGAAAGACGCATATTGCGTAAGCGAGTAATTGTCAACTATTTCGCTAAACTGAGATTCCTCTTTAAAAGAACCGAAAGACTTTATTCGAGGCTCTGGATAGGTGTTTGTTATATCGTCAACTCTGCCAACAATTGTAGCGCCATTCGATTGAGTGAATCTTTCTTTATATAATACATCCTGTAGATGGTTCAATTCGCGTTCTTGTGCCACGCTGAGCTTGCGGGGCCGATGCAGCTCATGAAAAGTCAGATAGTTAACCAATCCACACAGCGGGACTACCGACTGTAGACCACTTGAAGCGTTCAGGAATGAAATCTCAGTGTTCTTGTCAATATAAATGCTTTCTCTGTGTTGCTTGTTGTCATAATAATATGAAAGCCCAAGATTCAGAATGCCAAGCTTGTTGTGTTGTGAAAAGGCATTACGAGCATTCTCCCAATCAGACAAATATCCCTGAATGTTGTTGTCATTGCTGAAAGAAATGTCGAACCAATTTGGAATGACAGCCACAATATTACGTTCGGCAGGAATGTAGGCTATTTGGGGACGACGGTACTGCCAACGGTTACGAGGCTTCCATCTAAAGCTGAATTGAATATTCTCCGGAGAACCAGAAATGGAAAAGATCATGTAGGAGGATTCGTATTTTATCAAGAATCCTTTTTTTATGAAGCCATTCAACCTGTGATAATCCACAAGTCTTTCCCAAAAGACGACCTTATTCAAATAATCATCCGACGACTGGCTCAGTTCGATGCGTTTCTCTATCCAGTTACAAAACGAAGCTATTTTCAAAATACAGCTTTTGCCAGAACTTTGTGGACCGATAAAAAGATTGTATTTGGCAAAATCGATAAATACACTCTTCAATGGGCCTATATTCTTGATGGTTAATTTATTCATAATGTGGCCAGTGCTATTTTTACTTCGCAAAAATACGAAAAAAAGCAATAAAGCAATCAAAAATTCCAAATTGCACCTTATTGCTCCTTCTAAACCCACCACGATTCCGAAAAAAATGAACTTTTGCTACTGCAAATTTCGGGATAATGAGTGGGCAGAGGAGTACGCATGGATGCAAGAATTTCGTACCTTTGCATCCAATTATAGAAGGATTGCAACCATGCGTGAAATTTGGGCTTTAGTCAATGAGATGTCGCCGTATCTGCTGCTGGGATTCGCTTTTGCGGGACTGCTGCACTCGTTTGTGCCAGCCAGCCTGTATCGGCGTTATCTGGGCAAAAACAGCTTCAGCAGTGTCATTTGGGCGGCACTTCTCGGGGTACCCCTCCCCCTTTGCTCCTGCGGCGTGATCCCTACAGCCATGTCGCTGCGGAAAGAAGGGGCCTCGAAAGGTGCCACCACCTCGTTCCTGATTGCCACGCCACAAACGGGTGTCGATTCCATCTTGGCCACTGCCTCGCTGTTGGGCGTTCCTTTCGCCATCCTGCGACCTGTGGCGGCGCTTGTCACGGCTTTGTTTGGTGGTGGTGTGGTGACTATGGCCACACGCAATGAGCCTAACGAAGCCATACAAAAGCAGG
>Ga0310694_10005249_pt1 | contig 12425 bp, 11 predicted proteins | sample 174DNAGHGhighgp2_FD_203884 | JGI IMG/M metagenome (GOLD analysis project Ga0310694, IMG submission 203884) | Sheep rumen microbial communities from Palmerston North, Manawatu-Wanganui, New Zealand - 1742 DNA GHGhigh gp2 (v2) (version 2) | ecosystem: Host-associated > Mammals > Digestive system...
CCAATATGGACTACGACGTATCCGGCGGCTATCTCACCTATGCTTCCGCCACTGACCTTATCCAGGTGAACACTTCCGATACGAAGAAGAGCATCGTGACCAATCTGCCCACGGCCATCGATGGGTTCGGCGTGTCCTCCACCATTACGGCGGTGTACGCCGGCTCCAACCTCCAGCTGCGCAACTTCGAAACCTTGACGCTCAACGGCACCATCCGGGGCGTAGCCTGTGGGAACAGCCATTGTGCAGCCCTTCGCACCAACGAAGTGAACGGTCTTGATTCCATCGTCGTCTTCACCGCATCTGCGGAAGCTGTTGGCAACCCCATCGACTTTTCGGAAAGCAAGGTAGTCAATTTCGGATTTGAAACGGGCTACGGGCGAGAGCTTCTCTGGGTCATCTGCGTGAACACCCAGGCATCCCTGCCGGTGACCACGGTGCGCCTGTACGATTACAACAACGGCGGCGCCATGAGCTACTATCCTTCCTTCTACGAGCAGAGCATCGAGCGGGTCTATTTCACGGAGAACTCCGTTTTTCTGGTGGGCACGGAGGATATCGTGCGTTACAATTTGGACAGCAGTCGAGAGCGGTATCGGGTCGGTATCTATGGCAAGGAGGTCATGGACGTGGCGGTCAGCAGCGGCACGGTCCGTTTTCTTCTCAAACCCCGTGGCTCCAGCAACGAGCACATCCTGTACACCCTGGCTCTGGCAGAGGCAGACGCGCCCAACACCACCATGCTGACCGTATATGTGGGCGAGAACATCGTGAACGCCTTCTTGCAGAGCAACGGCATCCGTATCGTCACCAGGACCCGCATGATCAGCTATACTTATTCCGGCAAAAACTCACCTTCCGCCGATATTGAACTGGAATATCCGGCTGACGTTGCGCTGAAGCTGAACGACTCTTCCTTCCTGCTGGTCAGCGGGGACGATTGCTATTTCACGAAACGAGAGTCATAAGGAGGGGCTATGGTCGATTTAGTGATCCTGTTGATCCTGGCCATCGCTCTTTTGGCCGGCTATTATCGGGGCGTGATCTACTCTGCCATCAACCTGGGCGTATCCATCCTTTCCTTCTTCATGGCGCTGCTCCTATGCACCACCCTGTCCGGTGTCGTACAAAAGCGTCAGAATCTGTATGAGATGATGCTCTACTATTTCGAAGGATATGAGTATATCAATGAAACCAGCGTGGAACTGGTGCACGTGTCCGTCTCTCAGATCGGAGACAAGGAACTGTCCATCGTTGTGAAGAATGCGGATATGCCCTCTCCCTTCGACAGCGCCATTACCGCCAACGTCAAAAAGCAGGTCTATGAAAGCCGCGGTATCTACTCCCTGGGCGATTATTTCAACCAGACCATCGTGGATACGGTTCTGAACATCCTTTCGCTCCTGCTGCTGTTTTTGATCTTCCGGCTGCTGTTTGGGTTCGTTCTGCGGCTCATCGACTTTGGAGCCGCCGGATTGCCTCGGCTCAAGCAATTTGACGTACCTCTGGCCTGCGGCATCGGTCTGCTGCACGGCGTATTCCTGGTTTCCGTCCTGTTCATGCTGGTGCCCCTTATGCTGGTCGTTGTGCCCCGGCTGTCGAAATTCATCGACGGCTCCCTGTTGGGCGGGTTCTTTTATCGGGGCAATGTTTTGCTGCGCATGGTGCCTACGGTATAGGCAAGAAAATATCAAGTATCTTTCAGGAGGTTATTGGTATGTCCTTTATCGAGTCTGACCGCATGAGCGGCGTTTCCGGATCCATCATACGTGAGTTGTTCAAGATGACGGCTGCTCCCGACATGATCAGCTTCGCCGGTGGAAATCCCTCCCCTGACACCTTCCCCATGGAAGAGATGGCGGCCATCGCCAACGACGCCCTGCTCCATCGAGGCGCGTCCATGCTGCAGTATGGGTTCACCGAAGGGTTCCCTCCTCTGCGGGAGACATTGAAACAGTATCTTGGCAAAAAGCACGGCTTTCCCAAGGAGACCGACGAACTCATCACCGTCTCCGGCGGCCAGCAGGCGGCGGATCTCACCGCCAAGGTGCTTCTGAACGAGGGTGATTCCGTCCTCTGCGAGGAGCTTTCCTTTGTGGGTGTGCTCAACACCTTCCGAGCCTACGGCGCCAAGCTGGTGGGCGTAAAGATGGAACCGGACGGCATGAACATCGAAGATCTGGAGAAAAAGATCCAACAGAATCCCAAGGCTAAGCTCATCTATATCATCCCCAATTTCCAGAACCCCACGGGCTTCACCACCTCCTTGGAGAAGCGCCAACAGATCTACGCCCTGGCCCAGCGGTACGATCTGATGATCCTGGAGGACGATCCCTACGGCGAACTGCGGTACGAAGGTGAGTTTTTGACGCCCCTCAAGAGCATGGATACCGACGGCCGCGTCATCTATGCGGGCAGCTTTTCAAAGACCATGGCCCCCGCCCTGCGGGTGGGCTTCCTCGTGGCGGAAAGCACGCTCATGAAGCGGCTGGTGGTGGCCAAACAGACCGGCGACGTGCACACCGCTACCCTGACCCAGGAGATCTGCTACCGGTACATGTCGGAACACGACTTCGAGGGACACCTGCAGGATATCCGCCGCATCTACGCCGTGAAATGCAAGCGGATGCTGGACGACATGGAGAAGCACTTCTCCCCCGCCATCACATTCAATCGGCCCCAAGGGGGCCTGTTCGTCACGGCCTTCCTGCCCGAAGGCATGGACGCCTGGCCCTTCGTCCAGGAGGGCATCGCCCGCAAGGTGGCCTGTGTGCCCGGCGTAGCCTTCGTCATGGACCCCAAGGTGCCCAGCAACGCTTTTCGTATGAACTTTTCCATGCCCTCCCTCGATCAGATCGACAAGGGCACGGAGATCTTGGGCAAGCTCACCTACGAGTGGTGCAAGTGATGGATTTTGCCCAGTATTGGCGAGACTGCATCGGCCAGGACAGGGAGGCCCTTCGCGCCTGGTTCTGGCCCGACGCCCGGATCATCTGGCCCTGCACCGAGGAAGTGTTCACGGTGGAGGAATTCCTGATAGCCAACTGCGAATACCCTGGAGCATGGTCGGGCGAATTGCTGCATGTGACGCCTACGCCCATGGGTGCAGTGACGGAGGTCCGCATCGCCTCCGTGGACGGCAAGTACAGCTGTCACGCCGCCTCCATCTTCACCCTTTACAAGGGAAAGATCGCTTCCCTCACCGAGTATTACGCCGACGACGGGCCCCCACCCTCCTGGCGGACCAACCTGCTAAAACGATAAACAAACGCCTCCGTGGTTTTGCACGGAGGCTCTTTCTATATGTTATAATTCATCGTTTCTTCGGTACTAGCGCCCGGCCGGACATGCGGGTATAATAGGCGAGCCTGTCAGCTGTGGCCGGGTCGAAGTCCGTGGGCAGAGCCCGCCAGCCCCACCACCCCGTGGTGGCAGGAAGGTTCATGCGGTGCTCAGTGCCAAGGCCCAGCACGTCCTGAAGCTGGATCACGACAAGGTCCGCCACGGAGGTCATGAGGCCCCGGATGAAGCCGAAGGGGAAGCCCTCCTGCTGGTTGAGGCCCAGATAGTCCACGGCGAAAGCGGCATTCTTGGGATCACAGGCCTTGAACCAGCCCATGATAGTGTCGTTGTCATGGGTGCCCAGGTAGGCCACGCAGTTTTTCACATAGTTGTGGGGCAGCTCCCGGGAATCGCCCAGGGGCTCGAAGCCGAATTGCATGACCCGCATGCCGGGGCAGCCGGAGTCGTTGAGGAGCTTCTTCACCTCAGGGGTCAAAAAGCCCAGATCCTCGGCGATGATACTGTCCCCCATGCCCTCCTCCCGAAAGGCGTTGATGAGCTTCATGCCGGGACCGGGATACCATTTTCCCACGCGGGCATCCTGGGCGCCGTAGGCCACGCCCCAGAAGCTTTCGAGGCCCCGGAAGTGGTCGATCCGCAGCACGTCGCACCGGCTGGCTGCGCCCTTCAACCGGCTGCGCCACCAGGCGAAGTTTTCCTTTTCATTGGCGTCCCAATCGTAGACCGGATTGCCCCACAGCTGGCCCGTTTCGGAGAAGTAATCTGGGGGTACGCCCGCGATCATATTCGGTACGCCCGCCTCATTGAGTTGGAACAGCTGCCGATGGGACCACACGTCCGCGCTGTCGTAGGGGACGTAGATGGGGATATCGCCGATGAAGTACACGCCCTGCTCGTGGGCATAGGTCCTTAGGGCCTGCCACTGTGTGTCGAAGCAGTACTGAACGAAGGCGTGGTAGTCGATCAGGTCCCGGAGCTCTTCGGAATACCGGGCTACGGCGTCGGGCTCATGGTCCCGGATATCCTCCGGCCAGTCCACCCAGCACTTGCCCTCGAACCGATCCTTCAAGGCGCAGAACAGGGTCCAATCCTTGAGATACCAGCCGTTCTGCTCCACGTAATCCGCCATCTTGGTCCGATCGAATCGGTCGAAAGCCTTTTTAAGGACTTTGCGGCGGCGATCATACAGGAGGCCAAAATCTACCTTGCGGGGATCGGCGCCCCATTCGGTGCCGATATCCTCCTCCGTCAGGAGCCCCTGCTCCTTCAACAGATCCAGGTCCACCAGGTAGGGGTTTCCGGCGAAGGTGGACGCGCTTTGGTATGGCGAATCCCCATAGCCGGTGGGTGTCAGCGGCAAGATCTGCCAATACCTTTGCCGCGCACGATGCAGATAATCCACGAAATCATAGGCTGCTTTGCCCAGGGTGCCCACACCATAGGGGGACGGCAAACTGGTGATATGCAGCAACAGACCGCTCGCTCGTTTCATGTTCTTTCCTCTCGATCCATGTAAATCTTCTTGTATTGTAGCATACAAATGCTATAATATAAAGCAGAAAATGTAATTAACGGTCCTCGGACCGAAAGGAGATCCTATGGAATTGAACAAATACCTTAAGCTCAGCCCTGAGGTGGCCGATGCGCTGGCGTCCGGGAAGCCCATCGTGGCCCTGGAAAGCACCATCATCTCCCATGGCATGCCCTATCCTCAGAACGTGGAGACGGCCTACGCCTGCGAGCGTATATGTCGGGAGAATGGCGCCGTGCCCGCCACCTGCGCCATCATCGGCGGAAAGCTCTGTGCCGGGTTGACGGCGGAGGAGATCGACTACCTGGGTCGGGAAGGCACCAAGGTCACAAAAGCCAGTCGCAGGGATCTGCCTATGCTGATCGCAAAGGGCATGGACGGCGCCACCACCGTGGCCGCCACCATGATCATCGCCCACATGGCCGGGATCAAGGTCTTCGCCACCGGAGGCATCGGCGGGGTACATCGCAACGGCCAGGACACCATGGACGTAAGCGCCGATCTCGACGAACTGGGCAAGACCCCCGTGTGCGTTGTCTGCGCCGGCGCCAAGGCCATTTTGGACCTGCCCCGGACCATGGAGTATCTGGAGACCAAGGGCGTGCCAGTCGTCGGTTTCGGTACCGACGAGCTACCCGCCTTCTATACCGCCAAGAGCGGTATCCCCCTCACCTGGCGGGTAGACGATCCCAAGGAGGTGGCAGACGCCATTCATGCCGCGGAGGATCTGGGCTATGAGGGCGGCATACTGGTGACCGTGCCCATCCCCGCAGAATGGTCCATGGATGCAGACTATATCAATGGTGCCATCGATCAGGCTCTTGCCGAAGCGGATGAAAGGGGCGTCGTGGGCAAGGAGATCACCCCCTTCCTTTTGGCCAAGATCAAGGAGATCACTGGCGGCAGCAGCCTCGCCTCCAACATCCAGCTCGTCTTCAACAACGTGAAGACCGCCGCTCGCATCGCAGCAAAGCTCTAACGATTCAAGCTATACGAAAACGCCCGTCTTTTCGGCGGGCGTTTACTTATATATGCGTTTCAGTCTCTCCAAGGGCGACGGGCGCAGACGAAGTTTCGTTTCCAATAAGCGGAAAGAGCGCGCTTGACCACCTTGCCGTTGCCCGAGGATGCGTCGATCATGGTGCCGCCGCCTACATAGATGCCAGTATGATTAACGGCTTTATTGGTGTCTGACCGGAAGAAAATAATATCTCCCCTCTTCAGGCTGTTGATGCTTTCGATCTTCTTCCAACTGCTCTTTTGAGAATAACCTGCAGCGTTGAGGCGGATGCCTTCCACCCCGGCTTGCTTGAGACACCAGTACACAAGGCCGGAACAATCGAATCTATTGGGTCCGCGCCCCCCCAGCACGTATTCACAGCCGATCTTGCTGTTTGCAGCTGCTATGAACTTGTCTATGCGTACATCTTTTTTAGGCGTGGGACTGGGCTTTGTCGTAGGCTTGGACGTTTTCTTCTTGGCTTCCTGCTCAGCCTTCTTCTTGGCGGCAGCTTCGGCTTCCTGCTGCTTCTGCAATTCCTTGGAAATCTTCGCGCTGTCAGAATAGAGAAGTTCCAGCGTCTTCTCGCCCGCCAGACCGTCTACATGGAGATTGTTGCGTTTTTGAAACGCTTCCACCGCGGCGATGGTGACGGGCCCATAGACCCGATCCACTTCCTTTTCGGACAGGTAGCCGAGCTCCACCAACTGCTCCTGCAGCGCTTTTACATCCTGTCCCTCAGCGCCTTCCTTCATACAATAGTGTTCAGCAGTGTCCCCATAGAGAATGGTTTGGGTCTCGTTGCCGGCGATGCCGTCCTGTTTTAGCTCGTGCTGCCGCTGGAAAAGGATGAGCGCGGACTCCGTACTGCTTCCAAAATAGTTGGTCGGTTCATCGATGTCCAGGTACCCCAACTCCATGAGACGGTACTGGAGGGTGTTTACAGCTTCGCTCTTGTCGTGTTTCTTCAAGGTGACGTATTGAGGCGTGGGCTCGGGAGTACTTTCCGGCGGATTGGTTTCGGTCGGCTCCGACGTTGGTTCAACATCATCAGGTACGTACGGCGTCTTCTCAGGCTCGTCCGTCGGTTCATCCATAGGAGGCCATGTGATCTCCGGTTCAGAAGTATTGCTGACAGGATACACGTCGGAGGAAAGATAAATGTCTCCCTCTCCCCCGGTTCCTTCAGTCCGATCATCTGCTATGGTACCGCGCACACGAGTCCTGGCGGTTTCCGCGGTGACCGCTTCACCTGTCGAACGGCAGCTGGAGATGCAGAGGATCATCAACAGGACCACCAGCAGCAAAAAGATGGTGGCGAGCAGCAGGACGCGACGCCTTCCCTTGCTGGGAAGCCGTTTCATCCTTTCCCCTACGTCGTCGAAGAAAAGCAGTATTTGATTCAGAATCGCTTTCAGGGTATCCATACGAATACACTTTACCCTTTTCTCCGCAGTCGTGCAAGAAAAAGGGGAAAAATGTTATACAATGTTCTTTTTTCCGTTACAAGTGATCACAATTCAGGGATCGTTTCAGCTTCGGGAAGCGGTTCCTGCTCTTCCGGCATCTCCTCGTCCGGCTGCAGCAGCTCTTCTAACTCCGGATCGATAGCCGTCTCCGGCTGTTCAGCAGACAACTGCTCTTCATTGGCACGGTTTTCGTACCACCAGGAAACGATGTCTTCCACCGCTACATGGCTGGCGCTGCCGGATAGTCCGTTGGGTATCAGCACCACTACGACGATCTGGGGATCTTCCCGAGGCGTGACTGCTACGAACCAGCTGGTATTTTCGATATCCACGTTGTTGTTCGCGGAGGTCTGAGCTGTGCCGGTCTTTCCGACGATCTGCTTGAGGTAGGTATTGGAAAAGGATTTGGAGAACACGCTGGACGCCGTGCCCCCGTCCTCCGGGGACACCACGCCGGCCATACCTGTGAGGAGCGCATCCCAGTATTCTTCAGGGGCTTCTACATGGTTCACGATGGTCGGATTGCACTTCTCATACAGTGTGCCATCGGGATAATAGATCGCGTTCAAAAGGGTTGCCTTATGTACATCGCCACGGGTAACAACGGTGGACACATATCGAGCTACGGAAACAGGCGTCAGCAGGGATACGCCCTGGCCGATGCCGCTCTGTATGGTGTAGGTAGGCTTCCAGCGGAGCTCTTCCAGCCAGGTGGAGATGGTAACGATCCAGTCCGTGTGCAGCAGGCTGATGCCCATGGGGATATTCAGTTCTTCATTGAGGATACGGCGGATGTCATCGCCTCGCTCCCGCTGCTCGCCATCCTGCAGCTTCAAAAGACGCGTGGCACAGGAGGTCAATGTTTTGTCGCTGACGTCTCGGCCCACTTCCTTCACGATGCGCTTGAGCAGCGCATATATCTCGTTGTAGATGAGCCTGGGTATGGATGACGATTGCTGGGACAGCGTTTTGGTGTTGTCGTATCGGGCTGCCTGGCCGCCCACCTGAACTGCCAGCTCACCCGGAAGCTCCAATCCCGTGGTCCCCTCCAGGCCCAGCTGTCCGGCCCAATAGGCCAGCTTCTTGATGCCCACCCTGTCCGCCACGGTGAAGAAGAAATAGTTGCAGCTCACGGCCAGCGCCCGGCTCAGCGTCAGGTTGCTGTGCTTCCAGGGCGTGGTGGTCCAGCAGGAAGGCGCGTTGGCCGTGACCTTGGTGGTTGGATCGTCCACAAAGTAGTAATAGGGCGAACGGTCTGAAATGGTGCTGGTAGTGGTGATGGCCCCTTCCATAAGACCTGCAAAGCCTGTGGCCATCTTGAAAACGGAGCCAGGAGCCGTTCGAATGGCGATGGCACGGTTCAAGGTGGGCTGATTGGAATCATCCCCAAAAAGCATCTCCAGCTCCTGAGAATCCACGCCGTCAGTGAACAGGTTGGGATCATAGGTGGGATAGGATGCCATGGCCAGGACCTCCCCCGTCTGCGCGCCCATGACTACGATGGCTCCTGTCTGCGCTTTGGCGATGCTGTCAAGATCATCCCGAAGCTTGGAATAACGCTTGTATTCCTTGCTGATTTTCTTTTCCTGAGCGTAGTAGGTTTCTTCGATGTTATGCACCAGTGCCTTTTCCACCACCTGCTGCAGCTCGATATCCAAAGAAGTCCGTACTGTGAGTCCGCCCTGGGGCACGGTCTTTCCCAACACGTCCACGATGGAGCCCGTCTTTGTCTTTTCTATGGTAGTCGTACCCTGGCGAGAGATAAGATGGCTGGTAAGGTAAGCTTCGCAGCTCTTTTCCAATCCCGCCACGCCGATCAGATCGGAGTATGAATAGCCCAGCTGCAACATATTGTTGGTGGCCTCGCCGTCCACAAAGGGAGCGAAGCTGTCATAATTGTAGCCCAGGTTGGTCATATCTGTGGTCACCTGCTTTGACATATATCCGATCAGGTGACAAGCCGTATCCTTATAGGGATAGATGCGACGGCCGGACATCTCCGTCTGAACGCCGATAAGCTCGCTTTGCAGCATGTCGAGTTCCGTCACAACGGAAAGGGTGACGTCGTACGCAATGACCACGCCCTCATACGCATGCCAGCTGTTGAGCACCGCGTCCTGACGGATGGACATGATCTTCTTCGCCTCGTCATATGGCATGTCGTCAGGGATCTGCCAGCTCTCCCGAAGGATCAGATAGGCTCTCTCCGGTGTGATATCCGGGTCAGAGAAGCGGCAGGCTTCCACAAAGTTCTTCTTACGGGAAGCTATGGCCGCTTCGCTGGTCACGCCGAAATCATAGCGGTAAGTGCCGTCGTTGTTGAGCTTGATATAGAAGTTTTCCTCGATGGTGCCGCCCCCCGCTTCGATGATGCGTATGGCTTCCATGAGGGAATGGGTGTAGCGAGCGGACTCTACGGGCGATGTCTTGTCCGGGTCCCGATAGAACTTCACGTTGTAGGTGGTCTCATCGTAGGCGAGGACGTTGCCGTACCGATCGGTAATGGTGCCGCGAGTGCCGGACTGATAGGTGGTGACGATGCTGGTGGCCCTGACCGCCGCCTGATAGCTCTCCGTCTCCTCCACGGACAGCTTCATAAGGCCCCAGCAAAGGTAACCGCCCATGGCGAGGAGCAGCAGTGCGATCAGGAGAAGCCGAACATTCAGTTTCCAAACGGGCTGACGGGTCATGGATTGTCCACCTGCCTTTTCAGCAGCGGTTTAAAGAAAGCCATGCCCGCCAGAGCCCAAAGGGCGGTGAGGACTCCGCGAGGCAGCGCGCCGTAAAGCATTGCAGTCCAGAAAGCGAACCGCATGCCGATGACCCATGCGACGAGCGCACGCAGGAATTCTACGGCAATGGCTAGAACCCCGCAGTATATTCCCAGGATGATGGGCTTGGTGTCACTGTCCTTAGGAAGCTTTTCATATGCTACGGCTGCCAGAAGGCACAGCGCTGAGGTAAGGCCGATCATGTTCTCACAGAGCAGGTCCTCCATGAGCCCTCCCAAAGCGCCGATCAGGATGGCTGTCTGAATGGAAAACACCTGCTCCGCCGCCAGCATGCAGGCAAGCATCACGAAGGGTACCATGCTGAACAGATTCCATTTTGGCAGGACGGCTGTATCGAGAAACAGGGCGGCGACGAAGGAAAGGATCAGAGCCGCATGCTTTTTCAACGCCATATCAGCCCTCCTTCCCCAGGATGATGAGCACCTCCTCCAGGTGCTCGAAATCCACATCGCTGGTGACGCAGGCGTCGTATTCGCCGTTGTCCTCGTCGGTCAAAAAGATGACTTTTCCCACATACAGTCCCTTGGGAAAGATGCCGCCAAGTCCCGAGGTCACGATGGTGTCCCCCACCTGTATGTCTGCATCCTTGGGCAGATAGTAAAGCTTCAGGCCAACCAACTGCCCGTTTTCGATGACCAGTCCGCCCAGCATCCCCTCGTCTCGGGTGCGCTCCACCATGACGGAGATGCGCATATCTTCGTTCTGCATGGTGCGGATCTTGGAATAGGTAGCGCCGACCTCGATGATCCTGCCCACGATGCCCTGGGCTGTCACCGCCGCCATCTGCTCCGTAATGCCGCTCCTCGATCCGCCGCGGACGGTGATGGTATCCACATAGGGGTCCAGATTTCGGGCGGAAACGGGGGCGGTCATGAAATAGAAATTGCTGTTGGCGGAGGCATAGTCTAAAAGCTCCGCCAGCCGGGCGTTTTCCTGCTCCATTGCTTCATAGAGGATGAGCCGTCGTTCATATGCCGAAACGAGCTTGGTCAACCGTTCGTTTTCCTGCTGGATGCTGTTGGGAAAGAAAACACGAGTGAAGAAATCGGTGACCCTGTCCGTGATATCGCTGACCGCTTCCTGGACAGGAAGCACAGCGCCGGAAAACATATCTTCTGCACGGGAGGCGGTCCGACGGCCCACCGTCAGCGCCGCCAGCACCAAAAAGAGCGCTGACGCCAGCAAGGCGATGAGGATAGGTCGATTTCTCCACAGCTTCTTCATCTGGGTCTCCTGTTTACAAAATTCTACAAATACAGTTTACAACCGGGGAAAAGGTCAATCAACCGCCCATACGTGAACAATGCGTAAAAAATCGGGGCCGCTGCGATCCATATAGCGGATCGTAACGGCCCCGGTATCTCATGGAATCTGATTCATTCCATCCAGCCGATGCTTCTCATCGGCCATATCCTGGCTACCACCTGTCCCATGACCTGATCGGTCTTGATGCATCCGATCAGGCTGCAGCGGCTGTCGATGCTGGTCTCCCGGTGGTCTCCCATCACGAACAGACTGTTTTCCGGTACGGTGAAGGGAAAGGACAGATCGCAGGTGCCTATCGCCTTTTCAGACACGTACGGTTCCTGCAGTCGTGTCCCGTTCACATACACGTTTCCGGACTCGTCCATATCCACCACGTCACCCGACAGGGCGATGACCCGCTTCAGGATCAGCCTGTCCTTCGCATACATGCCGCACAGCTCTCCGGTCCTTATGACATGCGGTTTATACAGGACCAGGATGTCTCCATCCTGCAAGGTGGGCTCCATGCTGCTCCCCGACACCTCCAATACTGGGAGGAAAAGGAGCATGATCATAAGGCCGCCCATGATAGTCAAGAGGAAAGAGAACAGGAAGGCCCAAAACCCATGCCTTCGTTCGGACCGACGATCTAGCTTCTTTCTCTCCTCCCTCACCTGCGATAAGGTCGGGATGGCCTGCCCCCGCTGCGTCTGATAGATCATGAAACCTTCTCCTCCGCTCCCGCCTCCAGGAAACTTTCCGCCTGAGCCCGGACACCGGACAGGTACATGGCCGCCGTTTCGTCCGCCGCTTCAAACAGCCCCGCAATCACCGCCGTGACCTCCGCCAACGTTCCTGCCTGTGCCATGCGTTCCGAACGTTCCTTCAGCTTAGCCTTCGCCTTTTCCAGCTTCCGCTCCAGCCGTTCTTCCCTTCTCTCCAGTTCATAGATGATCTCGATCAGTTCCCTTCTTGAATAGTGACGACAGTCTTTGCTCCTCATGAAACACCTCGCATTCTTTAAAGTAGCAACCCCACTATAGCAACCTGTTCCACGTTCTTAAACGGTGAACTTTTTTCGTCTG
>Ga0310694_10005250_pt1 | contig 12422 bp, 16 predicted proteins | sample 174DNAGHGhighgp2_FD_203884 | JGI IMG/M metagenome (GOLD analysis project Ga0310694, IMG submission 203884) | Sheep rumen microbial communities from Palmerston North, Manawatu-Wanganui, New Zealand - 1742 DNA GHGhigh gp2 (v2) (version 2) | ecosystem: Host-associated > Mammals > Digestive system...
CGAGCGAATACCAGTCGTTCGAGTCGAAGCTCGCACCGGGCGGGCGCGGATGGCTCGACGAGCCCGGAACCTCGGGCGACCACTCCCCAGACTGCTCCCGATACTCCGAATGGCTGAACATAAAGAACTCCGAGTACAACGAGGACGAAGACGACGGAGACGGCATACCGGAAGCTGCCGACTCATTCGACGACTGCGACGACGATCCGTTCGACGACGACGATTCCGGCGTTGACTTCGGAGACGAAGATTTTGTATAATCACGAACAGAGGTAACGCCATGACACCAAGAAAGACATCCAAGAAGAAGGCGAAGAGCCACACTCGCTCCCACGAGACCGTCGAGTCGATGGTTGACAGGAAGATCAGGGAGATGAAGGAGTCCGGGTATTTCGACGTCGTAGAGGAGCTCGGCGAATCCGAGATAATGGAGTCCATAAACACGACCGCGAAGATACCCGTCAACAAGGACGGCGCAAGCTCGGTGAAGAGCACGAGGTTCGTAGCCGACTCCGCGCCGCAGCAGCAGCCAACGGTCGAGTACAACGGGCCGATCCCGCTCGGGTTCAGGTCTGTTCCGCCTTCGCACCTGTTCGGGCTCAAGGGTCCGATGGGCAGGGCGCTCAAGCACTTCGGGGCGCGCAACTTCTACCTCGGCGACCAGATAAACGCGTGGTTCGACCAGAACTGCTTCGTCAACAAGGCCGACACGATGCCCGGGGAGGACGCGGTCGCCGCAGGCTACGACTTCACCCCCAAGGGCAAGAAGGACAAGAAGCTCGTCTCCGAGCTAACCGACCTGTTCACGTCCGAGTCGTTTAACCTCGACGAGACGATGACAATGTTCGACCACAACAAGAGGTGCTTCGGAGCGGCGCTAATGGTTCCCTGCTTCGCCGAGGACGTGGACATGTCCGTTCCGCTCGTCGACTACTCGCAGCTGCGCGGCAAGACCTTCCTCGGATGGTCCAACATAGAGCCGTACTACCTCTCTCCGTCGTTCGACGACGGATCGCGCGAGCTGAACGACCCCACATACAAGTTCTACATGGTGCCGACGAGGTGGTACGTGTACGGCGACTCCGAGGGGAAGTACCGCAAGAACATCCACAGGTCATGGTGCTTCTTCAGGAGGCACGTTCCGACGAGCAAGATATACCAGCCGCAGTACAAGTGGCAGGGTCCTTCCGTTCCGCAGATGATCCTCGAGCGCCTGTACTCAGCCGAGGTATGCGCGAATGAGTCGTCGATGCTCCTAAGGAGCAAGAGGACGTTCGTCATGGAGGCGGACGTCCGCAAGATGACGGCGAACCCCGAATGGGGCAGGAAGTTCCTGAAAAACTGCTCCGCGAACGCCGACAACTGGGGCGTCAGGGTCGTGCCGCACAACTCGAACGCGAAGCAGATGGACTCATACCTGTCGGAGTGTATGCCGCTCACTACGGCTCAGTACGGAATCCTGTGCGCGGAGGTCGACATACCAGCTCCTAAGTTCATGATGGCTCAACTCACTGGATTCGCTAACAGCGGAAACTACGAGGTGAAGCTGTACGCGCAGAAGGAGAAGATACTCCAGAAGAACGAGCTTATCCCGATGGTCAAGCAGACATGCCGCATAGCGACGGCGTGCATGACCGGAAAGCCGATTGACTTCGACGTGACGTTCGGCGACGTGGACGTGCCCACGGTCGAGGAGCGCGCGGAGATTATGTACGAGGAGGCGAGGGCCGCCAAGTTCACCGCGGAGGCCGACGCCATAAAGAAGGGCGGCGTGAAACCGAACAACCACCACTCGGACGTGCCGGAGGCCGAATAAACCCACTTGCGCTCCGTAAAAAAATAGTGTAATATATTTGACGATGAGCAAAAAGAGGATAGACGCGAACGGATTCGTGACGTTTAGGGACTGCAAGTTCTTCTGCGAATGCGTTTGCCAGTATTTGGGCAAGGAGATCGACCCAGTCGGGCAGTTCGGCCTGAAGCCGAACGGCATATACAACGTGTATCGCCCCGTGTCGGAGATATCCAAGAGGGAGTTCATCGAGTCGCTGAACGCGAAGCCTCTGCTCGACGACCACACCGTGATCGGGAACGTCGGCGGAATGGAATCCCCAGACTCGAAGCGCGAGGCCGGCGTGCTCACGGAGGTGAAGCTCGTCGGAAACGAGCTAAGGGGGCGCATCGACGTCTGGTCTCCGTCGCTCCTCGACAAGATAAGGCAGGGCAAGAGGGAGCTTTCGCTCGCATACTCGTGTTCGTTCACGCCGAGCAGGGGCGTGTTCAACGGCGAGAAGTACGATTTCATCCAGTCCGACCTCAAATGCGGAAACCATTTGGCGTTGGTTGACGAGGCAAGGAACGGTCCCGATTGCCGCGTCACGGACGGGGTGTTCGCTCGGGACGAAAAGATAACACTGGAGAACTCCAAAATGGACATCAGCAAACTCTCCAAGGATGAGGTTATCGAAGCCCTCAAGGGTTGCTCCGACGAAGTCAAGGCAGCCTGCAAGGACTTTCTGAACACCCCGACCGAAGAGGAGAAGAAGGCCCAGGAAGAGGCCGAGAAGAAGGCCAAAGAAGAGGCGGCTCGCAAGGCTGCCGAAGATGCCGAGGCGAAGGCCAAGGCGGAAGAGGAGGCGAAGAAGGCTGCCGAGGAAAAGGCCGCCGAGGACGCCAAGAAGGCGGAAGAGGAGAAGCAGAAGGCGTGCGACGCGGCGATTGCCGAGTACAAGCGCGTCATCGAGCTCGCCGAGAAGTGCAAGCCGATCTTCGGGACCGTTGCCACCGACGGCATCAGGACCGAGCAGGACCTTGCCGTCAAGGTATGCGCACTCGACTCTGCGCCGAAGTTTCTCAAGGATTGCAAACCAGAGGGAGCGGTCGCCGCCCTCGAGGGCTACATCGCTGGCTGCGGTGTCAGTAATGCGAACAAGGTCGTGTCCGACGCGAAGACCGCCGGAAGGGTCTCGTTCGCTGAATACATGGCGAATCGGTAAATAAAGGATGCACACAATGCAGACTACGATAAACAAAGACATGGCGTATGGCGTTCCCGGCACGCACGGAAACGGCCAGCCTTACTTTGCCGACCCGTACATCGCAGGCGCCAGTGTTACGATGGGCGGAGTTGCCGCGCTTGACGCGAATGGCAACGCCGTTCCGTACTCCGCCACCGCCTCTACGCCCGTCGGCATTTTCGTCAACCCCAACGAGCATGTCCGCATGGTGCTTCCCTCGGACGAGCATACGCTTGCCGTCGCCGCTGGCTCGACCGTCGCCATCGCCAAGAAGGGCGCATGGTACGTCGCGGTTCCCGCGGGCGATGCCGCGAACTGGGTCAAGGGCGCGAAGCTCGCCTACGACTCGTCGGCGTATGCCCTGAAGGTGGACGCCTCAGGCACGGTCGCCGAAATCCTCGGCACCGACGGCGGAATCGCCCTTATCCGTTTCCTGTAAAGGAGGAATGAAAGATGCCTACTGAACTCATTGTCACTGACTTTGCGTCCGCCGAGAGCTGCCGCAAGGGATTCAGCGCTGTCGAGGCCATGAAGAAATCCACCTTCGGCTACGAAGACGCGGCCAAGATGGGCTTCACCTGCGACATGAACGCGGTCAAGTACGCCCTCGAGTCCGATCCCGGATTCAAGAAGGCCGTCGAGACCATCGCGAAGGACGCGGGCCTTGTGCTCGGCGACCCCAACATCGACGCCCTCGGGCAGTTCTTCACGATCTTCCACGAGCAGACGATCAACGTGCTGTACCGCGGCCGTACAGCGGCCCAGACGTTCGGCGTCAAGAAGGTCGGCGACTGGACGACCGAGCGCATCGCGTTCAAGCTCCGCGAGCTCACCGCGTCTGCCTCGCTCTACGACGACTGGACCCGCGCTCCCTACGCCGCGTACAACTACGGCTGGGATGTCCGCGACACGCTCCGTCTCGAGTGGGCGCTCGAGGTCACGAAGCTCGAGGAGGCCGTCGCGTCCGTCATGCGCCGCAACGCGTACAAGGACAAGATGGACGCCATCACGCTTAACAACTCCATCTGGACGAACGAGTTCTTCTGGAACGGAGCTGCCGTTGCGATGAGCGGCGGAACGTGGAACAAGAAGCTCTACGGCGTGCTCAACGAGCCGAACCTCGCCGGACGCAAGCGCAACCTCCCCGTCGACCCGGGTTCCCAGAACATCACGGTCGACGACATGTGCGCCGCCCTGCGCCTTGTCAAGCAGTCGCTTGTCAACGACCTCCAGGGTTCCGCCGGGGACATCGAGTCCATCGCGGTCGAGATCGCGTGCCCGCTCGCGTGGCAGTCCGCGTTCACGGTCCCGAACACCGTCACCGGATACACGGCGTTCAAGTGGCTCGGCGAGAACTGGAAGACGGCAACCGTCTCCTTCAAGCCCGAGCTCGACACCGCGGACGACGGCGATCCGATGATGATGGTCTTCGTCAAGTCGATCCCCGAGGTCGGCATGGACACCATCAACCTGTTCGAGACGAGCAAGCTCCACCTCGTCGGCGCAATGCCGTCGCTCAAGGGACGCGAGGAGTCCTACTCCTCCTCCGTCGCTGGCGCGCTTGTCGCCGCACCGCTCGCCGTTGCCTTCTGGTCGGCGGACGGCTCCTCGGGCTCGTAAGGGCTCCAAGGAAAAGGGGTGGTGCGCATCGCCGCGTGCGCCCACCCCTGAACTTTTCTGCGGCACATTCATCCATTAAACCGTTGGAGAATAAAAATGGCCAAGACGCATACAATCATTTCCAAGAGGACCAGCCCGTTCGTGTACACCGAGTGGGCGAAGATAAACGGGCAGTTCCACCAGCAGGGGCCCGGAATCGTCATAAACGGGGGAGCCGGAATAGTCGGTGGCGGAGAGCTTCTCTCCGGCACGCCGCTCGAGCACAGGAAGACGCTCATACCCGCAAGCGTGCTGACGTTCGTCGACGACGAGACGCTGGCGAAGCTCGAGAGAATACCCAAGTTCAACTCCGACGTCAAGCGCGGAATCATCGTCGTGTACCGCAACAAGAAGGTGTCTCAGGACAAGGGCGACGAGATCGCCAACAAGGAGATGCTGCCCGACGAGCATATCCCGACGAGGCCCATCACCGAAGACGAGATGAAGCGCGCCGGAGGCAAGATCACGAAGGGCGGCGGAGTTGACATCTCCGATGTTCAGGAGGAGGTCAGCCCGCTCAGGATTCGCAAACAGGAGGCCGGACTGCCGGGCTACGTGAAGGAGCGCAACAGGCAGTCCAGCAAGCGCGGAAGGCGCGGATAAGGAGTACGAGATGTTTGGACCGTCAGCATTCCCGCTCGAGAGTTTCCTCGCAAGGTTCCCAGAGTTCGACGACTCGGAGAAGTATCCGATAGCCAACCTCCAGAACTACGGCGACAGGGCGATGATGCACATCACGCACTCCGTGCCGGGAATGCCGATGGTCGGACACTACAGGGAGTATGCGCTGTTCCTCATGACGGCGCATCTCATCACCCTCGACGCGCAGGACGACACGGACGACCCCGGTTCGTCTCTCGCAGGAACTCCCTTCAAGGCGACCGTAGGCTCGGTCTCCATCGAGGCGACCAAGCCCAATTCGTTCAACTCGGACGACTGGAACTACTGGCTCAACCAGACGAAGTACGGGCGCGAGCTGCTTGCGTACCTCGACACGCAGTGCGCGCCCGGTATATTCATCAACACCCCGTGCGACAGCGTCAGGGACCTGATATAGGAGCCGAGTAATGGTCGAGCTTCCAGATGACTTCGGCACATCGTCAGCGACGCCAGTCGTGACTTTCATGCCGATTATCAGGACGTCTGACTTCGAGGCCATCGGTGGGGCTCCGCAGTATGCGATACAGATTGGATGTCTCTATTCCGATGAGCATACGAACGTCGAAGGCAACGTGTCCAGCTACACAGAGCTGTTCGATAACCTCGCAAGCAAGGGCTACGATCCGCTGTCGCTGATACGCGGAGAAAAGGCAAGATTGCATACCGGACGAAGGATAACCGACATAATCAAGAGGCACGCAAGATCGGAGCGCAGCTACCATAATATCAGGCCAAAGCTGATGGCGCTTGCAAGGGACATAAGGGACGCAGTCAGGGACTACATCTCAGGTGAGCTGTCTATACCGACGTTCGCAAGTGGCTCTTCCGCGAACAAGGCGCCCCTCGACGAGAGTACCATCAAGAAGCGCGAACGCAGACAGGAGCACGGACTTGCCTCATACGACGGCGCTTCCGGCATCGATGAGCCGCTGATGGAAACCGGAAGGCTCTTCAAGGCGATACGCTACCGCGTAATCAGGGTGGCCGACTTCGGAAGCCAGTACAGGAAGAAGATGAGTGCCAGCCTAAAGGCGCACTACGAAAAGACGCGCATGGGCGGATTGACTGCAAGGCAGATGAGGAAATCCGAGAAGACGAAGCCCGCGCCAGTGAAGAAGGTCTCCGCAAGGAGCGTAAAGACGAGCGCACTTGACGCGTTCTTCGAGGCTCTGAGAAACGGTACCGAAATCGACCCCGCGCTTCAGCAGCTTGCGCAGAAGAGGTTCGACTCCATTCTGTCGCAGATCGTCTCCATCAACGCGCTTCTCGCCGACAGGGAGACTACGTTCGAGGGAAGAAGCGCCGCAAGGCAGCGCCTTTCAGAACTCTACAGGGAGTGCGCGAAGTTCGGATACTCGCGCCGCGAAATGGAGGACTTTCTGGAATGAGCATATTCACCAATCTTCACAAACTGGCGAACAGGATAATCCCCCGTCAGAGGATAGAATGGCGCAAGGCTAACGACTCTGTCGTAAGCGAGTACGGAATTGCGTCGTCTACATACGGCGACTGGACACCGATCCTCGCGCACGCCATGCCCGGAATCATATCGTCGTTCGGCGGAAAGAACATCAACGAGCGCGACTACAAGGACATGGGCCTCGATTTCTCGCGCAACTACTACACGGTCTATGTCGACAACATCGACGTTCGCACGGTATGCGAGCAGCACAGCGCGGACCAGTTCAGGATCAATGGCAAGGTGTTCAACGTCATACAGACCGAGGACTGGGAGGAGTTCGGATACAACGGCTGGAAGCGTTGCTACTGTGTACAAGTTATTGACAACGAATCAACAGAGGAGGATGAATCATGAGCGAGCTGAAGAAGAGCAGGCTTGAGGTTCAGGCCGTCCTGAAATCGTGCATCGAGGAGGGGCTCGAGTTCATGCAGAGGCCCGGCTGGGCAGTCATGGAGTTTGCCAACGCCTCGTTCCAGAAGGCGGATCGCGTTGTGCTGATGAACCTCGTCGGCGGAAGGAGGGTCGGCTGGCAGGGCTGGAGCTACGGCGTGGCCGGCAACGAGTTGACGCGGCACGACAACTGGTTCGAGGAGCAGCGGTGGCAGATACACTGCGTGTGCAAGCGCAAGCAGGCGGCCGTTCCGACGGACCAGTTTCCAGAGGACGCATGCTCGGACCTCATAGCGTGGTTCAACGGCAGGGGATGCGACGTTCTGCGAAAAAGCAAAATGTCAAATCTCCGTATTGATTCCGACAGCATTTTTGTGTATAATGACAATAGTGACTTGTACCAGAAGCGCGCGGTCTTCACGGTGAAGATCATTGTGCCGAAGGAGGTAAGCGCGGGCGAAATCGAACTGGACGCTCTCGTCCCCAAGATTTATCCCGTATAAAACAGGAGAAACGAAATGGCGATTCCAATCAGGAATTACATAGAGATAAAGACGCGCCCGTCTTCGACCGTCGTCGGGGAGCGCGACTTCTCTGGAATGGTGTTCACCGAGGGCGACATGAAAGAGACTGTCCCTTCCGAGTACGCCGCAGTCAAGGCAAGCTACGACCTCGGGCATCCGGTCGCGCTCGACTCCACGGGCGTCGCCGCATGCTTCGACACGGACAGCGACGAGGCTTCGTTCGCCGGAGCGTACTTCGGCTACAGCGGCGGGACCCGTACTCCGTCAATCCTCAACTTCTGCAAGGTGCTGACAACCGCAAAGGCCGCATACGACGCCTGCGTGGAGGACACGGTGAACTTCGGGGCGTTTACGTTCCTCGGAGACTTCAAGCTCGGAACCGCGACTGGCGGAGGCATCCTCGAGGTTGCTACGGCGAACGACGGATCGGACGCGATGCTCCAGCTCGTGGTTGCAGCGGACGCGACGGACGTTGTCTCCTATGCGACTGCGCTCGACGGGCTCACGATGACGCACCTCGTCGCAAGCACGCCCGGAACTGGCGAGACGAACCTTGGCGCGGCCCCTGCCGTCGCGTGGTACGCTTCCGTTAACTACAACGTAACCGGATCGGCTGGAACCATCGACTACAAGCAGTTCGGCGGATTCCCAGCGGAGGTCACCACGCAGGCGCTCAAGACCTCATACGACGCGAAGCACATCAACTATATCGGCGAGGTCAAGACCTACGGCAACACGATCTCGTTCTACCAGACAGGCGTCAACATGAACGGCGTGGACATGGGGACGATGCGCGACGCGGCATGGGTCAAGGGGCAGATCGAGGCGGGATACTTCAATCTCCAGCTCTCCGTACAGAAGCTCGCGGCAGACCTTTCCGGCGAGGCGAAGGTCACGAACCTCATACTCGGCGTTGCGAACCGCGCAATCGGAAACGGCTGCATCCTCATCGACAAGCCGCTTTCCGCCGAGCAGATCGCCGCTGTGAACACCTACGCCGGCAACGATGCTGCCGCGGATCAGGTGCAGTCGACCGGATACTACGTCTCGACGCAGATCGTTCAGGTCAGCGGCAAGTACCATGTCCAGTATACGCTCATCTACGGCAAGGGCGACCACATCGTCAAGGTTGACGGCACTCACATCGTAGTCTAACAGGAGGAAAAGCAAATGGCAGACATCACTCAGGCATTCGACATATCCGCCGTCGGAACGATAATCTCGTTCTCTCGCGGACTGTCGTGCGAAATCACGAACTTCGCGGACGAAGGGACCCCCTTTGACGCGCCGGACGTCGACGCGTCCACGAACAGAAAGAACCTCAACGGCACGATGATCTCGTCGCGCACCCCGAGCGTCTATCCGTTCAGCGTCACGGTCATCCCCGGCTCGCCCGAGGACGACAAGCTCTGGGCGTTCCTACAGAAGTCGCTCATCCAGCCGGGAGGGGTCACCTCCGTGCCGCAGCTCCTGTGCGACTGCACCATCAAGGTGCCGGACATCAATGCGTCGGGACGCAGGACCGGAAGCAGGTCGTATTCGTACACCAACTGCCGCATCAAGAGTGGACCCACGGGTCCGTCCACGTCAGCTGAAGGCCGTCTTTCTGCAAGGACATACACGTTCGAGGCTGAAAGCCTCTCGAGGTCGTAATTCGGTAATGGGAGGAAAGGGAAAATGGACTACGCGAAGTTCATAAAGCCGAAAGAGGTTGTGATCGACGGCCAAACGTACGCCATTTCGCAGATTCCGGCGCTCGAGGCGCAGGAAATCTACCGCGAGGTGGCGAAATCCTATAAGGAATACGGGTATATCGGCCTCACGATGCTCACAACAGACGTCGTGAGGGCGATTTTGTCGTATGTCGCCGTCAGAGTAGACGACAACTGGTTCTCTCTCGACACCGAAACGCGCATAAACGGCTATCTACAGGGCAAAAAGGCAGTTCAGGCCCGCCTGTGCGTCGCGATGGTGAAGGAGAACTGGGGTTTTTTAACAGATGGAAGCCTCCTCGACGTATTGGGACTGGAGGAGGCGGTGGAATCCGAGTCGTAAACCCGCAGAATCCGTCCCGAAACATGAGCCCGATGGTCGCACAGGTCCTTCAGTCTGGGCAGGCGACCCTTCGGGAGCTCCGCGAGTGCTATTCGATGGAGGATATGTACAATCTGTGGGAGGTGTACTACACCAAGAAGTACAACGAATGGCAAAATGCCGAAAGATTGAGGCTTGAGGCTAAGATGAAGAGGGGCTAAGATGGCGTCCGACGACATAGACAACAAGGCTTTGACTAAGATGCTTGCGGAGGCGTTCAAGCATCTTACGGGATATAGTAAATTCCGCAAGCTCAATGCGTCCATGGAGGCGGCCATAGAAAATCTCTTCGACGATGAATCCGAGTGGTCGGACATTGTATCCGAGGGGAACAAGAAGATAAGCGCCGCGTCAAGAGTCATCGGCGTACTAAAGAAGCGCGAGAGGTTCTACAAGGAGCTTGGGGGGCTAATCGGAAAACCAGCAAAATCCACAGATGAGGAATTGTCCAGATACCTAAAGTTGATGGACTCCCCCTTGAAAAAAGCTGATGCAAACGACAAAAAGTGGGCATATGCGTTAGGCGCAGACACGGGAGTGCGCGACGACTTCTCCTATCTTCACGATACGGAGATAAGGCAAAACGAAAGAAGTCGGTTTGACACGATGATGTCCCAAGACCTGCGCAAGTCGCTTGTTTTGCCGGACGAGGTGCAGTACGCGTTAGGCGCAGACACGGGAGTACGCGACGACTTCTCCTATCTTCGAGAGGAGGAGCAGGAGCAGACAAGAAGGAATATACGCAGAAACAGGACCAAGCGTTCAAGGAGGGCCGCTGTTGCGCTCGAGGGAATGGACGACTACGAAAGGTTCATCCATGAAAACAAGGGTAGGTTTGGACGCGATGGCGCAGAGCAGGTATTCAGGCAGAGACTCCTCAAGGAGCTTCCGCCTTTCTTCAAGGACTCGAAGCTGTCCACGAAGTCGCTTCTGGCGATAAGCAAATCTCTTGCCGGAGTAAAGAAGACGCCGTTCATAGGCCCGATGCTCGGAAGGATGGTGCAGAATCCAGTCGCCGGAGTGTCTGCGGCAATCTATGGCGCAATCGTTGCGGCATTCGCGGCATCCGACAGGGCAAACTCGACGGTTACCGGATGGCAGAACGCCGCGAACCTATACGGCATGCCGAGCAAGGAGTTCCAGAACGCGGCATACCTCGCGGGGCTAAAGGACCCAGGCGAGATAAGCAGGCTGTACGGAAAGCTCACCACCCAGTTCGGCGACCCCGAGGCGATTATATCCGCGCTCGGATCGTCGATGGGAGGGATGTCCGCCCGCGAGAGGACGTTCGTCGCAAAGGACCTCGGAATAGACGAAACTACGATGGCGCTCATAGACATAATGTCGAAGAGCGGACACCTTACTCCAGACCAGTCGAGGCGCATCTCGGCCAACAAGAGGAAAGTGGACGTCGTTAGGACACTCGGATTTACGTCGGAGGCTGGCGTCGGAGACTTCATCGAGTCTGCATTCCTTTCGATTCCGGGAATGTCCGGCGCTGCCGCAAGGGACATGGAATCTACCGGATACTCACGCAAGGAGTTCGAGGACGCACTTGACGTTCTACAATTCGATAACATCCAGAAGAACATCAAGGCGACCGGAGAGGCGGCCGAAAGCCTGAACGAATCCGAGTCGTCGGGAGGGTCCACTACCAACAATAGCGTATCTAACAGCAGCCACGCCGTCTACATCAACAGGGTCGACGTGAACACGGACAACCCAGAGGACTTCATCAGGAACATGGAGGGCATCGCCGAGAGCACGTCCGGCAGCCACGCAAACATCCTGAACTCGATGGACAGCAGGGTAATGGTATAGAGGAGGGAATTTCATGGCAGACGACACCCAGCACCGCGCGCGCGTATTCTCCGGCAACGACATGAGCAACGAACTGACGGGGTTTCTCGTCGACAGCATGAAGTGTGTCAGGAAGGCGAAGGTCATAGGGGCGCCGATAGAGACCGGGCAGACCTCGTTCGACAACAAGGTCGTCGAGCCGTACGACCTCGTCGTGAAGGGGACGATAGTGATCGACGGCACGACTTCCTCCCAGTCCACGATAAAGGCGCTGAACCGCATGATCGAGACGCGCGACTTCGAGTTCTTCTCCGCGACCGACGGATACAACGGATACCGCGACCTCGCGCTCGTCCAGTTCCCGCATGAACGCAACTTCGAGAAATACGACTGGATTCAGTGCGAGCTCGTGTTCACGCACATGATGATGGTGCAGAGGGACGGAGGAGGGTCGTCAAGAAACAGCTCGAACAGCGACTTCCGCGACACGGGATTCTCAGGAGGGTATGCGATATGACAAGAAGATTCGACCTCGTAAGATACCCGAACCAGAGATTCACCACTACGTGCAGCGGCAACTCGGTAGCCGTCTCGCTACGCACCTTTAAAGGGATAGTGTACGCAAGCGTCTCCGTGAACGGCGAGCTGGTCTGCGCAGGGCGTCCGTGCCTCCCCAACGAACCGATTTTCCCGAAGTCTGTGGATTACGCCATCGGCGGTTCATTCAGGTTCGTGTGCGACGGCGACGACTACCCGAACTACGAGGCGTTCGGCACGGAGGCGTGCTACCTTGTTCTGGAGGAATGACGATGCCTA
>Ga0310694_10005251_pt1 | contig 12420 bp, 8 predicted proteins | sample 174DNAGHGhighgp2_FD_203884 | JGI IMG/M metagenome (GOLD analysis project Ga0310694, IMG submission 203884) | Sheep rumen microbial communities from Palmerston North, Manawatu-Wanganui, New Zealand - 1742 DNA GHGhigh gp2 (v2) (version 2) | ecosystem: Host-associated > Mammals > Digestive system >...
GCCTTCATGTCGTTGTTGGGCGAAATGATGTTGAGGAAATACTTGATGATGCAAAGGTCAAAGTAAATGCGAAGCGTGTCCGTCGGCAAGGTGATCCAACTGCCCGTCATGCGGTTGGGGAGCATCGGACGGATGGTGTTCTGCTTGTTCCATACACGGGCATGGTGGCAGCAGGAGTTGCGCGTTAGGGTGACGATGGTGAGCCACGACTCGAAGGGGGCTACTTGCAGGCCGAACTTGCGGGCAATGCTCTTCTTGATGCGCGGGGTCTTGATGTTGCTGAAGATGTTGGTGATGACACCGAAGGGTAGCACTTCGGCCAATATCCAAGCGGGCGGATAGGCATTGGAATAGGTCTGCTTGAAGTGGACGATGAAGTCTTCGCGTGAACGGTGAAGCTCTGCGTCTATCAAGTCCATCGTGTGACGGAACTTTGCGGCATCGATGAAATTGCTGCCGTCGGTCATCCAGAAGGGATTGCCTGTCATGTCGCTGCCGATGTTGACGATGGCGCTGCGCACGGCCACCTCAATTTTCTCAATCTCGTTGAAGATGAGCAAGCGTAGTTTCTTGTCGAAGCGGTAGAGCATCATCACTTGGTCGAACGTAGTGTTCGGCTTGTAGCGGTGCTGCTCCTTGGGCATTTGCAGGAGGGGATACATATAGGCCGACAAACGGTAGTAGCCTATGAACTCGAGGTATCGCTCAGCCTTGGCAGTGTCGGCTATCGTCAGGCCGCGCGACTGTAGCAGGCTGACCAGGTCGTGCGCACTGGCGTATGGTTTCTGGAATGGGATTCTGTTGCTCATCGTATAAAAATAAAACGACCCGCACATTTGAGCATCGTTGAGAGGCTTGGCGGGTTCTGGTGGGTGCAAAGGTAGTGCTTTTTATTGAATCGACCAAACTTTTTGATGGGAAATTGATATTTGAGCGTCGATCTTGTTGCTTTTGAAATAAAACGACCTGCCGATTTAAGCATTGTGGAGAGGCTTGGCGGGTTCTCGTGGGTGCATTTATTCTGCGTCAGCCTCTTTGATTTTTGCTAATAGTTCTTCGCGCTTCGTCTCGTTGGTGCCATGGACGGCGTGGCGGACGATGCCCTTTTTATCGACGACGATGGTCAGCGGGAAACCCTCATAGCCAATCCACGCCATCATATCCTTCGCCTCAACGAGATGCGTCCATGTGAAATGGTGCTTGTCGGTGATGCGCTTGGCCGTTTCGGCATCGTGGTAGGTGGCGGAGAAGAACATCACGCCGGGCAATTGATTCTTCCACTCCGAGAGGATGGGCATTTTGGCACGGCAGGGGCCACAGCCGGAGTACCAGAGGTTAATCACCATGACGCGACCCTTCACGCTGTCGTTCGTCCATGTTCGTCCGTCCATATCCCTTTCCGAGAACTGCGGGAACGGCTCACCCTCCTTGGGTGAATACCACGTGCCGTCGGCCTTGACGCCCGCCTGTGTCAGCGAGGTCATCGTGGCCATCATATTAAGACCGCTTAGGAACTGGTCGGCGTTGTGAACCTGTTCGCGGGGAATAGCCTTGCGAATGACTGACTTGGGTAGCGTGGCGTTGACGTTGATGACGGTGACGCTGTTGCCCTCCTTGTCCTTCAGTCGCGACATGGTTTTCTCACCGTCGGGCAACTGAGGCATTTCACGGAAGAAATAGCCGTTGGAAAGGAATTTCGGAATCACTGTGTCGATGCGCTCTCCCTGTGCCAGCCCCGCCATTGCGACGAGGGCGAGCATCATTGTAATAATAGTTTTCTTGGTCATAATCATTTTGTTTTATTGATATTCCGAGCCACAAAGTTACTGAAAGTCCCACGAAAAAGCCACCGACATGACCAAAAAGTGGTCGCCGGGGGTGCAGGTCTTAAACTAGTTAAAGAGTTTTGCCCTATTTCTTGCTTTCGAACGTGGTTGACTTGCGAATCGTGCTCAGATAGTTTGGGGCATATAACTCTTTGTCGTCAGCAAAACAAATCGTCCAGGGTAATTTCTCGTTGGATGCATTCAGAATGCTCATTTCTGCAAATTCCCTTGGTCGTTATCATGGTTACAATGACATTCTTGTCGGTGTTTGTTGTCTCGATGAATGTTGAGACCTTGCGTTCAATGTCATCTTCGTCCTTGGCGGTCATTGTGTATGCTTTGTTCCAGAACTTCATTTCACAGATATTGATAGTCCTATCTGCACGGTCAATAAGCATATCTATCTGTGCAGAACGCTGTTCTCCTTTGCCAAACCACGAAAAGACATTGGCTGTTATGCCAGAGATTCCCAGTGCCTTCTTGATTTGATCTACATGGTTCAAACATAGCATCTTGAATGACAGACCGCTCCAGATGCTGTAAAAATGGGAGTTTTGGCTGTTTGACCAATAATTTCCATCGTGGGCATTTGCTTTCTTCACGACCTGAAAGTAGAATAGGGTGAAAGAATCGACAAGCTGGTATAGTGTATCTGTGCTTTTTCTTTCATTGGAGTTCTGGTTCGTCTGGTTCCCGTTTGACTGAATGAAAGGTTCATAACTACGGATAAACCCACAACTCTCTAACTCTTCAAGCATCATGGAGAACTTACCATTATCGGCGAGTTTCGTTTTCTCAAGTACTTCTTGGCGGGTCAGTCCTTTTCCCTTGGTTGCCAATGCCGTAACAATCTTTATGTGATTGGCGGCATTCTTATAAAGCGAGTTGTACAAACTTTGGAACTCGTTATGCAGTTCGCCATCCTCAGCAAAAACAAGCCTGTCAATGTTTTGGGCTATTCCTTCGCCCTTGTTCATTTTTGACAGATAGAAAGGCACACCACCAAGTACCATATAGCACTCGGCAATCTGCTTTGTTGACAGACGGAATCCATGTGCATCAAAATACATCTGGCACTCTCTTAGTGTAAAGGGCTTCAGCGGAATCTTGTGGGTTACACGGTTGTGAAGGCCGCCTCTATTCTTAATCAGGTTGTTGATAATCCATGACGTTGCACTGCCACATACAATCAGTTTGATGTCATCGCGCCATGATGCCCATGAATTCCAGAAATGTTCCAAGCCACTGACAAAATTTGAGCGGGGTGTATCCATCCAAGGCATTTCGTCGATAAAGACAATCTTTTTTCCCTTTGGCAGGGCTTCCAAATAACTCTCCAGTGCCATGAATGCATCAAGCCATGTTTTGGCAAGTGGCACTTCTGGACAGTTTCTCCTGATGCCCTGCATGAAGTTCTTCAACTGAATGCGCATCGAAACCTTATTCATGCCAGCTACGTAAAAAGCATAGTCACACCCGATGACTTTCTGTATGAGGAATGTCTTGCCAACGCGCCTACGTCCATACACAGCAATGAATTCAGACTGTTCAGAATTGATGTATTCCTTCAACTGCTGCTGCTCTTTCTCGCGTCCAATGAAAAGCTTATTCATACCATCTTGATTATTTGTTGAACTATGCCGCAAAGGTACTTCTTTTTCTTCAATTAGCCAAAAAGAATTGCATGAAAACGGTCGTAGACATATCATATTTAACGTATTAGCGACCCGTTTCGTGCATTTTTTTTACAAATGAAATCAACGAGATGGATCTCCACAAACTGAAATAGGCAATGAAGATTGTCCTTGACACTAATAGCCTGATTCAGAGTGTACCACGTCAGAGTCGTTACCATATTGTTTGGCAGTCTCTGGTGAAGGGTGAGCATGTGCTCGAAAAAGCATCAAAAGATTTGTCTGGCGTTAAATGTTACAATATTGGTGGATAGGCAGCGTCAGCACGAAAGCTGACGACAGCCCTAACGAGAGAGAGTTTATAGTCGGTTCTTCTCTGCATTACCAGCGCCAGTCCCCTTGTACTTCGATGGGGTGACATTGAAGCGATAACGCAGGGAGAGGCTCACATATCTTGTGTCATTGTCTTCCGTCTTAGTGACCGTCATGCGGTTGAAATAGAACGTGCCGTGGCCGATGCCTTGATTGAAGAGGTCATTACCCGTTAGTTTGACGTTTAGCCGATGTTTGAACAGGTCTTTACTAACGCTGAGCGAAAGTATGGCGTTGGTGGTTTCTATTCTGAAGTTGGAGCCTGTATATCCATGCGTGTGCATGTTGAAATCGGCCTGCAGGAGCCAGTCGTGAGGCAGGGTGACGACGTTGCCCAGTTGCAGCGACAACTGCGGTTGGTTGAGATGTTTGTCCTGACCGTTAAAGGTTGTCGTGAGCCATTGTTTCATGAATGTTACATTATATTGCGGAGTCCATGTTACGCCGCTTGAAAGGTTGACACTCTTCTGGGCACCCAGAGTGACAATGAGCCAGTTGCAGTCATTGTAGTTCTTGGTGGAGGCGACGTTCACTTTACTGTCTTGCTCCAGACTCTCCATCACTGTCATGAAGGGGTCGATGCAATGAAAGAAGCTGGTGGTCGCATAGAATCCCTTCCACATCATCATCGCGTTCAGATTGTGATATTTGACGGGGCGCAGATAGGGATTACCGGTCTGCCTGTTCAGGCGGTTCTCATATATCACGTCGTTGTTGAGCAACCAGTAGGCGGGGCGGTTCGTGCGCTTGGAATAACTGACAGATAGTTGTACTTTCTTGATAGAAGTGGACAGGGCAACGGATGGGTACAGGTCGTAATAGGTACGACTCTGGTCTGCCTGTCGCAGGCCACCGACAAAGTAGTCGGATGCAACGTGCTCATAGCGCAAGCCTGCCTGCAAATGGAAACGTCCTAACCGCTGTTGCAGCTCTACGAACGGCGCGATGTTGCTTTCATGCTGCTCGTTGTTGCTTCCCAGAATATAGCCCTCCGCGTTCTCAAAACTGCTGCGCCAGCGGGTATTGGTATATTCCTCACCGACTGACACTTGGCCTTTCCACAAAGGATGGCTTACGATGAGTTTTTCAGCCACCATGCTGCCGTGTGTCACAGTCTCGGTGTTCACGTCGCGGTCCTCGTAGTTATGGCTCAGCTCTTGTTGCCGGCTGCGACTCAGACTCTTGTAGGCAGTGTAGTCGGCGTTGAAGTCAATAGAGAACTGTCCCGCTTTTCCTGTAAAGTAAAGGTTGGCTTCATGCTTCGGCGAATTTCTGTCCCGACGGACGCCACTGTTCTGCAGATGGTCGTATGGGCTGCCATTTGCCAGCAGGTTGTCGACATTATCATGGTTGGCCTTCACATAGTCGTAGGTGTTCTGATAGAATCCGCCGAAGGAATTGCTGTCGTTCAACTGGTAGTTGAATCCACCGCGTCCTTCGAGATAAGGGTTTCGGGCCGTGGACTGATGATGGTTGGTGATGGTCCATAGGGTATCAGCAAAGACAGCCTGCTCGAAGCCACCGCTACTCCATCGCTTGTTATAGGCTCCGAAGAGGTTAGCAAACAGTTCAAACCCTCCTTTTCGGTAGGTCAGATTGATGCGCTCGTTGTTCACATAGCCGTGCCCTTTGCGGCTCCATGATGACAGTTCCACACCCAGTCCCTCGCCCTGTGTACGCTTGGTATGGATAATGATGACAGCCTGCACGGTGGCATCGTAGCGGGCTCCGGGATTCTGAATGACCTCCACTGTACGGATAAAGTCCGACTGGATGTTGCGCAGTTCGTTCAGGTCGGTCAACTTGCGGTTGTTCAGGTAAATCAGCGGTGCTCCTTTTCCGAGAATCTCGTAACCATCTCCTTTCTTTGAAATGGTAGGCACCCGCGAGAGCACATCTTCGGCGGTGCCCATCCGTTCCATCACCGTGCCCTCTACATTCATCACGAGCGAATTGCCTTGCAGCTGCACCTTGGGACGTTCGCCCAGTACGACAATCCCATTGATGGTCATCGTCTCAGGCTGCATCCGTATGGTGCCGAGTTCTGTGCCGCTACATGGCTTGTAGACAGTTTTGTAGCCGACGTATGAGATTCTGACGAGGACAGGATTCCTTTCACATGGGATGACGAAAACGCCAGCCTCGTTGCTCACGCCTCCACCAATGACGGTTGAGTCTGATGGATGAAGCAGGTAAATATTGGCGTAGGGCACGGGCTGGCTGTTCTCATCTACAATAGTTCCCGTCAGATGACGGTCGGTCTTGTGGGTACACTCCACATAAATCTCATGTTTTCCACTCTTTACAACACGTATGGGATAGAATCCGGCAATCTGCAGGATGGCATCGGTGATGGACTTGTTTTGTATATGGGTTGTTACGCGGAAGTCTTCAAGTTCATCATAGATAAAAGTGATATTGTAATCAGTGGCTTGTGTCTGAACATATTTCAGGGCATCGGAAAGGGGAACATTCTGAAAGGTATGCGTGATTTCCTGTGCGCTTGCAACAGATACCATGACGCACATCAATAGTATGAGTGATAATCTTTTCATCATGGAATACTTTTTAGCAATCCTTGGCGGGGATGGCGGTGGTTCTTATGAATAGGGTATCATTCTCGGCCTGAATCTGTATCCACTCGAAGTTGTTGAGCATCTCCACGACTTTCTCCAACGTATATTCCGGCTTCCATTGATAGAACAATCGGAGGCGGGGCGCATCTTCGTTTTGATAAACCACCTTGACGTTATAGTAATCAGAGAGTTCCTTGAAAATTTCTCCTAAAGGTACGTTGTCGTAGATACGGGCCCCTGCTTCTCTCCCTGTGGATGCAGGAGTGGAATGCTTGACGACGGTATCCTGAGCTTGCGTGTAAATGCTCTCCTCGCCATTCGGAGAGAAACTGTGGGTGAGGCTCTGGATGGCTGCAATGGCAATGCCTGAAAGCATGAGAATGCCCACGAACATAGCGGCGAATTTAAGAAGCGGATATTTTTCGTTTCTCACTTCTTGCTTTTCATCGTTCAGTCGTTGCCATTCGGCATCAATCATCTCGTCAGTGACTTCCTTTTCGGCACGGGCAGCATCTATGGCACTCTGTGTTTTCGACATCAGTGTGTAAAGCTCACGGCACTCTTCGTCGGCAAGTATCTTCTGCCACTCTTCTGCAGTATAATGCTGTGGCTGTTCCATCATCTGGAGCAAAAGATCAGTCTTGTTCATACGCTCATTTGTTATTAAGATGTGTACGTAATTGATTAAGCGCGCGTCGCAGGTGCTTATAGACAGTGGTTTCACTGACGTTCAGCCGGTTGGCAATCTCCTTGAAGGTGATACCATCGCGGAAATGCTGCATGATGATGTTGCGACAAACGGGTGGCTCCAATTGGTCTATGCCCTTATATAAGGCTTTCAACTCTTCTTCTAACCGTTCCGTCGGTGTGATGGTCGTGTCAAGGTCAAGCAAGTAGAGGTGTTCTGCCCTTTCCTGTATCTGTCGATGACGAATCACGTTCATGCATCGGTTTCGTACGCTTGTAAGCAGATATGATTCAGCTGTATCTTCCCGAAGGTCCTGAGAACTTCGGAGCAGATATGCAAAGATGTCGTGTACCACATCCTTGCTCTCAGCATCGTCGTGCAGAAGCATGACGGCCAGTCGGTACATCTGACGATAATGCTGTCGAAACAGCTTTTCGAGTTTTCTTTGATCTGTCATACACTCTTAATACACACGACCCCCCGATTTTCTAAACCCCTTACGGCAATTTTTTTTTGCAAAGTTCTTGCTATGGCAAGCGGCAGAGTCGAGCGAGGGAAAACGCACGAAAAAGCCCCCGATCTGACTGAAAAGCGGATGTCGGGGGCTTCTGTTTATGGTGTTTTTGGCTTTCTTTTCCTGAAACATGACGAAGCAGCGGGAATTGAACTGCATAAAATTTTGGCCGGAATTTTTTAAATAATGGCCAAAATTTTTTGAATAATGGCCATTATTTGCTTTATTTCATGAATGCTTTCTTTCCTTTTACGATGTAAATTCCATGATAAGCAGCCATGTTTTGAATCTGTCGGCCCTGAAGATCGTAGGCTGCTGATGCGTTGGTGGTCTGAATCTGGCGAATGCCATTGGGGGCTTCTTCCTTGGTCAGCAGGCGCAGGTTGTCAAGATAAAGCAGCGTGTTGTTGGCAGCACCGGCACTGGCCGATGTCTTGAAACCCAATGAGAAGGTGACAGCCTGCTCGCCGGTTAGTTCGAAGTCGTAGCAGAGCTGCTGCCAGCTGTTCTTTTCTGTGGGGTAACGGTAGTCGGTCTTTGTGCCAATCTTGATGCCGGTGAGCGAAGTGCAGGTGTTGTTGCCACTGGTAGATACAGCCTTGCCGTTGTTTGCCGTCAGGTTAGGGCATTCCATGCGGGCATCAAGCAGCAGCCGGTATTGGCCTGCCGGCAGTGTGACGCTTTGCGTGATGGCATTAGAGCCTGAATCCCAGGAGTTCAGCACCGTCAGCACCCTGTTGCCGCAGTTCTCATCATAAACGGGTCGGGAGCAGCGGGCGGCATAGTTGCCCACGGCTTTCGGGCTGACGCAATATTGTGTCATGCTGTAGGGCATAGAGTACATACGGCAGAAATTAGAGCCGCCGCTGAGCGCATTGCCGCTTGTCCATCCTTTTACAGGCAGGATGTTCGGCCATTTTGAGTTGGCTGCTGCTACCGTGTTTACGTAGCAGGGATTAAATGTTCCTGCATCACAGGTGGCGTTGCCGTCGGCCTTGGCGTAGGTCTCGTCTTCCTCGAACGAGGCATTGACAAGTGTCTCGCCGGTTATTTCTTTGTAGCCTTGCGTGAGGTCTTCAGCAGTTTCTTCTGGAAACCCGGCAGCTTCCTCGACCAGAAGCTCGCCTCCAACGATAGAAATCTTGATTACTTTCTGTCCTAAAACAACCTGTTTCTTCTTTCCCGCTGCATAGACGCTGATGGTGTTTTCACCTTTTATCTGGTTGAGCAGGTAGATGGCGGCATCGTTGTCTTTCTCTTGCACGGCCTCAAGTCCTGTTCCTTCAATGAAGAAGCGCAGCACGTTGGCCACCGAGTGGTTTTCCTCGGCCATGAAAGTGGCGCTGGCCTCGCTGTTGCTGATGAGCGTCTTTTCGGAAAATACCGGCGCCCCCAGCACTGTGGTCAGGTTGCTGAGCTGGCATTTCTGGTCGCTGGCAAAGTTGGCAAGCAGTAAGTAGGCTGTCTCGTCAGGGTCGAACGCAATGACTCCGTTCCATCCTTCTGTTATGCCGAGTTGTGCAAAGCGTTGCGACATCTGCTGCGTGGTGGCGGCATCGGTGTTGCTGTAGTAGGCTATGGCGCGCTGTGCCACGTGCTCATTGGCCTTCACCGTGCGTTTTCCGTTGCTATAGAGTGCATACAGCCGGGCCGTCATCACCGAGTTGTTGTTGCTTCGTTCGCCAAATGCAAACTGGCGGTGGGCCGGCACAACGATGCCCACGGCATTGTCAATGTTGAGCCAGTTGCCGTCCATGTATGTCAGTGTGCTGCCGTCAAGCTGTTTCTGGTCTGAGTCGGTGTAGAACGTGCGCTTTGTCTTTGTCAGTTCATCCACGCTGATAGCCAGAAGTCCGCCCTTTTCAGCAGTAATTGTGGCATCCTGATTCGCGCGTACATAATCTATATATATCACAGCATTGCCGGGCGTAGAGTAGATGGCAAAGCGGTTGTTCAGTGTAGCGTCGTTGGTGTTCAGTTCGCCGTTCATCACGTAGCTGTTGCCTTTCAGGTCGTAGATGCCGCTAACCACTGGTGTGGCATTGGTTCCCTTGCCCTGTACCTCGTACCATCCCAGGAAGTTACCCGTGTTGTTGGCACGGAACGGTACGATGATTTTGTTCTTGTCAACGCTGTTGGCGGCTATATAGCCCGTGTAGCTGTTTAGCCCCTGGCTCCACGAGAAGCAAGTGAAGCGGCTGTCGGTTGCGGCGCGTACGATGTTTTGCGAAGGGAAAACCTTTGCAGACTCGTACTGGCGATTGAAGTCGTCCCAGGCCGTGGGTGTGAGATTGGCGGTGGAGAGCATTTCGTGCATCAGCCAGGTCATCATCACGCGATGGGCTTCTACACCCATGCGGCGGGCTCCCACATCGGCACGTAGCAGCCATGAGCCGTCGGTGGTAGTGGTCTGTCGGGCCTTGATCATCTTATAGGCCAGATTCTCCAGCATCAGGGCGTGAGGGTCACGAAGGAAGCAGGCATTGGTAGAGTAGGAGGTAATCTGGTCGTAGAGGAAGAGGCTCCAGTCGTTGCCATTGGGCATTGCCAGTTCACCATCGGCCAGTGCCAGCCAGTAGAGTACCTCCTGCATCACCTTATCGTTATTATGCATTAAGGCATTGGTCTTCCATTTCTCGGTGCCGTAGAGTCCCTGTTGGAAGAGTTTCAGAGCCAGTGCAGCCTCGCCCAGCTCCTGAATCACTACGTTCTGATAGCTGGTGTGGAAGTAGTTATGATTCTGCAGCGTGAAGTCATCGTAGAGGTTTTGCCCCTTATAGAGGTCTTTCACGGTCTTGCTGTCATAATCGGGGTCAATGACGGTGTTGTCTGTAGCATCGTCTTTCTGCGAGTAGCTGTTGATGGCAAACTCGCGCAGACGTGCAAACCATTTCGGTGCCAGTTCGTCGTTGGGGAAAAGTCCTAGCGTGGCAGCCAGCACATCAGCTTCCCATCCGTTCTCTTCGGCCTTCGTATCACCGGCATAGCCAGTGGGTATGCTGCGGTAGAGCTCATAGTTACACTCTGCTTTCAGCAGCTTATAGATATAGTTCTTCTGTGTGTCGCTCAACTTGTCCCACTGGAAGAATGCCGAGTAAGCCACCGACATGGCCCATAGAGAACTCTCCCATACGGCATCGCTCGTAGACGTCGATCCCCAGTAGTTGTTGCCTGCGCAAACCTTTAGTTTGTTGGCCTTATGCGTTGAGTAAGCGAATACCAGGCTCTTCATGGCCATCGTCTCGATATCGTTCCAGGTGACCCCTTGGGGCAATGTCACCTTGTCCTTGCCGTATTTCACCAGAAAAGCACAGATCATGCTCAGGTCGGCATTGGGGCGAACACCTCTTTCATCATTGGCCATGGTGTTCTCACCCTTGAAACAGCCGCAGGCCTCGCCCACACTGTTGGGGGCCAGCGCCTCCTGGAAGTCGTTTTTCAGGTAGGTGGCAAAGTTGGCCAACATCTGGAGCAGGTCGGACTTCATCTCTTTTTCTGCGACGAAGTCGCTGAACACGGTACCCTCTGTGGGACTCACCTCCTCTGGCTCTTCTGGCTCTACATAGTCATCAGGCATGGCATAGAGCCTGATGTCATCGATCATGAGGCATGAACCACCCGATTGCCAGGTGATGTTGATTCCAATGTCAATGCTGCCGTCGGCTGTCTGTTCGAAATCCAGTGTCTCAATACCCCATTTCTCTGAGGTGAAATACCCTTGAGAGCCTTGAGCGAAGGCTGCCGATGTGCTCTTTGCTCCAGCCACCAGTTCGAATGAGGACGTAGCCGAGTTTGCGTAGGCCGAGCGGACGCTTGCCTTCAGTTGGTACTTACCTTTAGGGAGCGAAGAAATTGTTTGTCTCAAGGTGGTTGCACCAGTGCTCCATCCCATGCGCAAGTAGTAGGCCTGCGTACCGTCAGCCAGTGTGGTCACCTTTCCGAAGTTGTTGTCTGTATAGCAGTCGGCCGTCACTATCAGGCTCACCGCATTGGCTCCGTTGTTGACAGTCCATTCCTTTGGCACTGTCACGATGTACCCGCGAAGTCTGTCGGCACTCTCTGTCTTTGTTTGTAGTGATGTGATGTCATCACCCTCGAACGATGCGTTCTTTACATAGGTAGCTGTCACATCCGTCTTTTCCTGTACGGCAAAGATTGCTATTGCAGTCAGGAAACTCAGTGTTAGTGTTAGTAGTCTTTTCATCATAGTTGGTTTTTAGTTTTCTTGTCATTTAAAATGTTACGGTGCGTGTGCCGTCGGCTTGCTCCTCAATGCTCACCTTGACGGCATCGTCGGGCAGCAAATCCTCTATAAGTTCCGGCCATTCTATAAAACAGAGCGAACCGCTATAGAAATAGTCCTCGTAGCCCATGTCGTACACCTCTTCGAGCTTCTTGATGCGGTAGAAGTCGAAGTGGTAGATGCTGGAAGAGGTGAGAGGTAAGAGGTGAGAGGTGAGAGAAACCTCATATTCATTTACGATAGCGAAGGTCGGACTGGTGATGACGTCTTTCACACCCAGTTCTTCACAAATGGCCTTAACGAAAGTTGTCTTGCCAGCCCCCATCTTCCCATAGAATGCAAACACCTTGTGTTCGCCAATGTTGTTGATAAATTCGCGGGCTGCCTCGCGAATACTCTCTATGTTTTGAATCTTTATTTCCATCTTTCTCAGTTTGTCGGCAAAGTTACGAAAAGTCGAGAGCAAAACAAAAGAATTTATTCTTTTTTTTGCCGAGCATTGAATTTTGGAGTACAAAACGAAGCAAAAATAACAAATTGCGGTGGGCTCTCCATTCTGCCGTTTGC
>Ga0310694_10005252_pt1 | contig 12419 bp, 10 predicted proteins | sample 174DNAGHGhighgp2_FD_203884 | JGI IMG/M metagenome (GOLD analysis project Ga0310694, IMG submission 203884) | Sheep rumen microbial communities from Palmerston North, Manawatu-Wanganui, New Zealand - 1742 DNA GHGhigh gp2 (v2) (version 2) | ecosystem: Host-associated > Mammals > Digestive system...
GATTGATGGCTTTGCTTGCTCCCAGTTCGGACACCAGGACAGCCACTTTGCGTTGGGCTTGGTAGAGCACTTTCTTGTCTGTGTGAGGCACATCTACAAAGACATCCTTGTCTTCGAGGAAGGCTGTACGCTGTTTCGGATCTTCGAAATTGTAAACTTCGGATTGCAGGGTGGGGAGCAGGTTGCCCGAGAAGGTTCCGACAGGGCGGTTGAACTCTTCCATCATGCCTGACAGAATCCATTTCGAATTGTGCGACAGTCCGCCACCAATAACCACGATTCCGTCCACAATATTGAGTACATTCACAAGGGCTGCAGCCGTCACTTGCCCCAATTGGCGGAAGCTTTCCTGAGCGGCTTTTGCGTTGCCGGGACGAGCTCCATTGGCAATGTCGCCGATGTCTTTAGGAGTGAGGTCGCCAATCTCTTCGTGCGACATCTCTGCATACACTCTGCGGACGGCACGAATGCTGACACTTTCCTCGGCAATGACGAAGGGATACATGCCGTTTCGCATACACCAAACATCGCCGCCACAGCCATTGTCGCCAGTCAGCAAAACCTTGTCGATTACCACGCCACAACCGAAACCTGTTCCCAAAGTGATGCCAATCAAGTTTTTGTAGCGACGCGGACAACCAGCTTCCTCGAGGGCCTTATTGACACGAGGCAGGGCACCTGCCAAAGCCTCGCCATAAGCAAAGAGGTTGCCGTCGTTGTTCACGAATACGGGAATCTTGAAGACGCTCTCCAAATACGGACCGAGCGCCACACCACCGCGGAAAGAGGGGAAGTTGGGCAGGTCGCCAATCACACCTCTTGCATAGTCGGCAGGACCGGGGAAGGCGAAACTGATGGCGACGGGTTCTGCTTCGAGTTTCTCCTTGACGGTGGTGAAACCTTGTACCAGAGTGGCCAAGCAGCCTTCTGTGTCGGTCGTGACGGCTTTCAACCGAACGGGTTCTACGATTTCCTCGTTGTTGCAAATTGCTGAGAACACAAAGTTCGTTCCGCCTGCATCAAGCGTCAGCACGATTTTCTTGTCTTTACTCATAATAGTTGTTTTTTATAGTGTTTGTCTTACGTATGCTTTGATTGTCATGCACTCTCCTTGCAAGGGCTTGATGGTGTAGAGACCAATGCAGGCGGGTATGATGAAGGTCTCGGCATAATGCACCTCGAAAGGTTCGAACTTGCCTTCTGGACTTTCGATGAGGGCTGCCTCGCCATCAACGAGGTTGAGGACGTTCACGCCATCTCGGGTGTTGTGCTCAACAGGACGAGCGAAGGTGTGCCTTCGTGTCTCGATGAACTCGTTGGGATGCAGGCCAGTCCGCTCCTCTTTGATGCCTTCCTCGTCGCTCAGCACCTCGAAGTGGTTGGCAATCTGCGACTTGACGAAAGGTGTTGTGCGGTCCCATTGGATGACGAACTTGCCGCGTTCTACGTTGATGGGACGCGGTTTGCCGTCCAAGCCGAGTCGGGCCCAGTCCCAAAGCTTGAATGTGAAGATGCTTGGGGTAGAGCTGATTTCGAGCACCATGCTGTCGTGGCCTGAGCAATGAATCGTTCCTGCTGGGATGAGGTAGTGGTCGTGCTTCTTGGCGGGGAGTTTGTTGACATACTTTTCCGCATCGAACAGGATTTCGCCCCTTTGAGCAGCCCTGAGGTCCTCAATCATCTGCACCTTGTCAACGCCTTCTTTTAGTCCAAGATAGACCACGGCATTGTCGGCTGCATCGAGCAGATAGTAGCTCTCGTCTTGAGTGTAGGGCAGGCCGAACTCGCGTTGAGCGAACTCGTTTGTGGGGTGCACTTGCAGGCTGAGATTGCCGCCACCCATCGTGTCGAGGAAGTCGAAACGGATGGGGAAACTCTTGCCGAAACGATGCCATACCTGCTGGCCAAGCAATTCGCGGGTGTGGGCCAACACAACATCTTGCGAAGGCAGTTCGAAGAGCGTTCCTTCTGCTTCCAGATAGAGGCTGTTCTCTTCAGGCACACAGTCGAAGCACCAGCCATAGTTCTGCTCTTCGCGAGGCAGGTCACACACTTCCTTCATCCATTGTCCACCCCAGGGAGCCGGGTCGAAGAAGGGCACCACTCGGAAGGGCTTGTGAGCCGTTCGCTCCAGTCCTTGCCGCATTTGGGCGTCGGTTATCAGTTTGGGTTCGTCGCGCTGGTTCGAGTCAATCCAGAACTGGATACGGCCGTTTTGCATCAGTTCGTCCTTGTAGTGGTCGACGATGTTCCAGTCGTTGAAGTAGCCGCGTTTGTATTGTACGGAGGGGCTGTCTTCGTGGTTGTCAATGCCGAGCGCTTTCACTTCGTGACGACGGAAGCGCTGCTGAATCTCCCAACGAGCCATGTCGGCGTAAGCTATTGACCATTGACCATTGACCATTGACCATTTCTTGGCGACGAAGGCTGCGCCTGTGCCGATGATGACGATACCTCCAGAACACTCCCCCAAAGGGGGAGCGGGGAGGGGGCTGAAGTATTCTTCCAACCTTATGTTCGACATGTATCCGAACAGCACATCGTCGGTCATGAAGCGCTCTGTGAGTTGTCGGATTTCCTCTTCCGTTCGCATCAGGTCGCGGGTATTGATAATCTTCCTGCCTGTTTTGGCGAATGCTTTGATGAAATCTTCTTCGTAAGTGCCTGGGTATAGGTCGATAGCCCATACCGGTTCGTTGGCCCATGCCTGCGAAAGTGTTTCGACGATGTTATCCCAACCAGTTATTATCTTGCCCTCGATGTGTGTCGAGGGCTTTTTGTCGTAATTGCTTTTTCTCATAAAAATGTATCTATTTCTTTGCAAAGATAGAAAAAAACTATCAAGAAGGCAATAAGAATGATAGAAATATGTGAATAAATTGATTCTTTTTCCCTAACTTTGCAAAGCATAACAACCATAACCACCCATCAAAATGCGACACAATCCTATTCTTTTAATCGTAGCGGGCACTCTTTGCCTGCTATCTTGTAAAACAAACTCCGTGAACACCATCTATCAGTTCAACGCCCTGTCGAACAAGGGACAGGAAGTGAACTTCGCCGACTACAAAGGCAAGGTGCTCCTCGTTGTCAACACAGCCTCGAAGTGTGGCTTTACGCCTCAGTACGACGGGCTGGAAGCCCTCTATCAGAAATACAAGGACCGCGGACTGGTCATCGTCGGTTTCCCTTGCGACCAGTTCGGACATCAGGAACCTGGAACCGACGAACAGATTGAGGAATTTTGCCGCTTGAATCATGGCGTCACCTTCCCCTTGATGTCGAAGATTGAAGTGAACGGCGAGAATGCCCATCCCATCTACAAATGGCTGACGAGCCAGGCTGGCTTTGCCGGCTTCGCTCCCGAGCATCCGCTCTCCAAACTGCTGGACCAAATGTTCACCAAGGCAGATCCCGATTACGCATCGAAGCCCGACATCAAGTGGAATTTCACGAAGTTCCTGATTGACCGCAAAGGTAAGGTTGTGGGCCGTTTCGAGCCGACCACCGAGCCTGCTCAATTGGAACAACCGATAGAGGAACAACTGGAGAAATAGGTATGGACAGGAGTCGGGAAATCATACGCACCAGTTGGATAGGCATTGCAGCCAATGTCCTGCTGGCGGGTTTCAAGGCAACGGTGGGGCTTCTGGCTAGTTCGGTAGCCATCGTGATGGATGCCGTCAACAACCTGAGCGATGCCCTTTCGAGCGTCATTACCATCGTCGGTACAAAGCTTTCGCAGCGCCCTGCCGACCGCAAACATCCCTTCGGTTTCGGCAGAGTTGAGTACTTCAGCGCCATCATCATTGCGGTCATAGTGCTGTCGGCAGGCATCACCTCGCTCATCGAGTCGGTCAAGAAGATTTTCAACCCCACAGAGCCGACCTACACAACATTGACGCTCGTAGTCATCGTGGTGGCAATCGTGGTCAAACTTGTTCTCGGTCAGTATGTCAAGCGCAAGGGCGAGCAGTTGAAGAGCGACGCCCTGATAGCCTCGGGTTCGGATGCCCTGTTCGATGCCGTTATCACCCTGGCCACGCTTGTTTCGGCAGGTGTGATGCTGCTGTGGGGGTTCTCGCTCGACGGCATTCTCGGCGCCCTGATATCTCTCGTCATCATCAAGGCTGGTATAGAGATGCTTGCTTCGCCCGTCAACGAGTTGCTGGGCAAGAGCATTTCCGCAGAACTCACCAACCAGATAAAGAGGGAAGTGTCCGAATTCGAGGGTGTGCATGGGGTTTACGACCTCATTCTGCACAATTATGGTCCCGACATTCAGATTGGTTCCCTGCACATCAACGTCTATGACACCATGTCGGCCCACGAAATACATGGTTTGACGCGCAGAATCACGATGCAGATGATAGAGCGCCACAATATTGTCATGACTGTTGGCGTGTATGCCATTGCAACAGGTGAGAATCGTCGCGCAGAACTGCAGACAAAGGTGATGCAGATGCTTGCCGCCCATCAGGAAATCGTCCAGGTGCATGGTTTCTACTATTCCGAGAAGGACAATATGCTTTCAGTCGATGTCGTTCCTGACATTTCCGTCCACGATGATGCCGCTTTCGTCGGCCAACTTACCGCCGAACTCCAGCCTTTGGTGCCCGACAAACAGGTTGTCATCGTTGTTGACCACAATTATAGCGAGTAAAACCCCTTTATACCTTATATATTATGAAGTATCCGTGTGAGAATTGCAAGCTTCGTGCACAGTATGACAAGAACCCCAAGTCGTTAATAGGCCGTTTTTGGCGTTGGCAAATCAATTTCTGCCCCAGTTGGCGTGGCTATTTCAAGTCTTTGCCGCCCGAAAAGCAGGAAGAATTGCGCCAGAAATATGATTTCTGGAAGTACTAGGCACGAAAATCCGGCATCTTTTGTGCAGTTTGGGGGAGTGCGGAAAGTCCAAATTTCTCGATGAAATGGGCGATTTTTGCACTTTTTGAGGATTAGTGTCCGACCCAAGTCAACAAAAGCAACAAAAGCAACAAGCGAAAAAGAGACAAAGTGCATCGTGCATATATAATTATATTATATCAATAGTTACACTTATTCAATATAATATACATATAAATGCGCCCTTTCTTCTCTCAAAAACTGGTGTTGCTTTTGTTGCTTTTGTTGCATTTGTTGACTTTTGGGGTTTTCGTAGTTTGCCAAAGATGGCCTGTTAAGATGCCAGACTTCACGTGTCAAGTTGCCAAACTTCACGTGTTAAGTTGCCCAACTTCACACGTCATCTTTGCATTTTACCCTGCCTATGAAAGAATTTTATTTTGCTATGCAAAATAATTGCCAAAATATTTGGAAATTCGAAAAAAATGTTGTATCTTTGCACTCGAAATAATTAAATACTAAAATACAACCATGAAGAAAGCGATTATTTACACATTGGCAATGATGTTCTGCATGCTGGCAAGCGCACAGACGAGCATCACGCCCGAAGTGCTCAAGCAGCTCGAGGGCAGCTATACCGGCACACCCGCCGAGAAGGCGCTCCGCAATGCCATCAGCAATGTCGGCATCGCGAAGATGGCCATCAACCAGGAGAATGCCGGTGCCAAGGACAAGCACTTCGGCATCGAGATTAAGAACACGGGCATTACCGACCAGAAGAGCAGTGGCCGTTGTTGGCTCTTTACGGGGCTTAATGTGCTGAGGGGCAGGGCGATGAAGAAGCTCGGCACAAAGGACCTCGTCCTCAGTCAGTGCTACCTCTTCTTCTACGACCAGCTCGAGAAGAGCAACCTCTTCCTGCAGGGCATCATCGACACTCGCAAGCAGCCCATTGACAGCGAGATGGTGCGCTGGCTCTTCCAGCATCCGCTCTCCGACGGCGGCACCTACACCGGCGTGGCTGACCTGGCCACAAAGTACGGCGTCGTCCCTGCTGACATCATGCCCGAAACCTATGTCAGCAACAGTACCAGCGAGTTCTGCGGTCACCTGAAAAGGAAGTTGCGCGAGTTCGGCATCACCCTTCGCGAAAAGAGCGAGGCAGGCATGGGCGAGAAGCAGTTGCAGGCGCTCAAGGTGGAGCAGCTCGGCACCGTCTATCGCATGCTCGTCATGGCTTATGGCGTGCCTCCCTCAAAGTTCACTTGGGAGGACAAGTCCTACACCCCGCAAGAGTTCTTCAAGGCCTACTGCATTGAGGATGGCGAAGACCTCAACAAGGACTATGTGATGCTGATGAACGACCCCAGCCGCCCCTTTGGCAAGGCCTATGAGATTGACTACGACCGCCATGTCTACGACGGACACAACTGGCTCTACGTCAACCTGCCCATCGAGGAGCTGGAGAGCATCGCCATCGCTTCGCTGAAGGACAGCAGCCAGATCTATTTCAGCTGCGACGTGGGCAAGTTCCTCGACCGCAGTACAGGCATTGCCGACCTGGCGAATTTCGACTACGGAAGCCTGCTGGGAACGACCTTCGGCATGAACAAGAAGCAGCGCATCCAGACCTTCGACAGCGGCAGCACCCACGCCATGACCTTGATGGCTGTGGACCTTGACGGCCAGGGCAAGGCGAAGAAGTGGAAAGTGGAGAACAGCTGGGGCTCGGACAGCGGCGCAAACGGCTACATCATCATGACCGACGAATGGTTCCGCGAGTACATGTTCCGCATAGTGGCCAACCGTCGCTATTGCCCGGCATCCGTGCTCGATCTGTTGAAGCAGAAACCCGTCCGTTTGCCCGCTTGGGACCCAATGTTTCAAAATGAAGAATAAAGAGTGAAGAATGAAGAATTTGCTACCGCGCGGAACAGCTCGAGAGAGATTCTTCATTCTTCATTTTTCACTCTTAATTTAATTATATGGAAACAACCAGACAGAACAAAATAGCACGCCTCATCCAGAAGGAACTGAGCGACATCTTCCAGAAGCAGACCAGTGCGATGAGGGGCGTCCTGGTGAGCGTCAGTGCTTGCCGCATCAGTCCCGACCTGAGTGTGTGCCGCGTCTATCTCAGCGTCTTCCCAAGCGAGAAAGCCGAGGAGATAGTGCAGAACATCAACACGAACCAGCGACAGGTCCGCTATGAACTCGGCACTCGCGTCGGCAAACAGCTCCGCATCATCCCTGAGCTCAAGTTCTTCGTGGACGACAGCCTGGACTATGTGGAACATATCGACGAACTCCTGAAAGCCTCCCCTGGCCCCTCCAAAGGAGGGGAAAACTAAACCGGCAAGCGGATGAAGATTGGAAGCAGTTCGCCCCTCTTTTGGAGGGGATGGGGGAGGCTCGAACTCTTTATAGCCCGTCGTTACCTTTTCGCCAAGAAGAGTCATCATGCCATTAACATCATTAGTGGCATTTCTGTGCTTGGTGTGGCTGTGGCTACGATGGCGATGGTGGTCACGCTGAGTGTCTTCAACGGCTTCCAAGATCTTGTGGCTGACCTCTTTACAGCATTCGATCCGGAGTTGCTGGTCACGCCAAAAGACGGACAGACCATCGATGCGAAGGACAAAGACCTGTTGTGGCTCAAGAAGAGCGATGTGGTGGAGGTCTACACGCCAGTCCTGGAAGGGCAGGCCCTCGTCGTGGAAGGTGGCAAGCAGCAAGTCGTGACCATCAAAGGCGTGACCGACAATGTCACGAAGCAAGGCCACATCGAGGACATCCTTTATGGCGAAGGGCATTTTTGCCTGCATGCCGACATCTTGGAGTACGGCATCCTGGGCATCCAACTGGCTCAGCAACTCGGTCTTCCCGCCAACTTCGAGAACCCGCTCCAGGTCTATGCTCCAAAGCCTGGGGAACGCGTGAACATCGGCAATCCCTTGTCTTCCTTCAATCACGACGAACTGCAAAGTCCGGGCGTTGTCTTCATGGTTCGACAGGCCAAGTACGATGCGAACTACATCCTGACCAGCTTGCAGTTTGCCCAAAAGCTTTTCGACAGAGAGGGCAAGGTGTCGTCGGTCGAACTGAAACTGAAGGATGGCCTCAAGACAGATAAGGTCAAAGAGCAGTTGAAGGCGCAGTTGGGCGAGCGCTTCAAGGTGGAGGACCGCTATGAGCAGCAGAACGATGTCTTCCGGGTGATGCGCATCGAGAAGCTCATCTCCTATCTCTTCCTCTCCTTCATTCTTCTGGTGGCTTGCTTCAACATCATCGGTTCGCTCTCGATGCTGATGATCGACAAGAGGCAGGACATCCAGACACTTCGCAGCCTAGGCGCAACCGACTCGCAGATTTGCACCATTTTCCGGTTGGAAGGCCACATCATCAGTCTGGCAGGTGCTTTGCTCGGCTTGGTTCTGGGGGGTGTTCTCTGCTGGATTCAGCAAGAGTACGGCATCGTGAAGATGGGTGACAGCGAAGGCAGTTTCATCATCGACACCTATCCCGTCAGTGTCTATTGGACCGACATCTTGCTTGTCCTCGTCACGGTTCTTGCCGTCGGTTGGCTCGCAATATGGTATCCGGTCCGCTATCTTTCAAAGAAAATCCTATGAGCACCGCCTATCCTTTCGCCCGTCCGCTTTATGTCATGGCCAAGCCTGCAGGTCCGATGTGTAATCTGCGTTGCCAGTATTGCTATTATTTGGAGAAGCAGCATCTCTCGGAAAAGCAAAAGGGCGGCATGACGGACAAGCTCCTCGAGCAATACATCCGCGACTACATCAGTGTGCAGCAGATGCCCGATGTGCTCTTCACTTGGCATGGTGGTGAACCGATGCTCAAGCCCCTCAGTTTCTATCAGCAGGCAGTCAGGCTGCAAAGGTATTATGGCCGAGGCAAGCGCATCAGCAACAGTATTCAGACCAATGGGCTTTACCTCACGCCAGAATGGTGTCAGTTCCTTCATGACGAGGGTTGGCTTGTGGGCATCAGTATTGACGGAACCAAGGAGCAGCACGATGCTTATCGGCTTGATGCTCAGGGTAATGGCACTTGGGAAAGGGTGGTGAAGAGCATCAGGATGCTCAATGAATACGGTGTCGAGTGGAATGCGATGGCGACGGCCAATCATTACAATGCCCAGGACCCGCTTGCCTTCTATCATTTTTTCCGCGACGAACTCAAGTGCAAGTTCCTGCAGATCAGTCCTGTTGTGGAGCGCATCAAGGAGCATAGCGACGGTCGGCATCTTGCCCAACTCTTCGACGAGGATTGTCCGGTTGCACCCTTCAGCATTCGTCCGGAAGAGTGGGGGAGGTTCATGTGTGCCATCTTCGATGAATGGGTGAAGCGGGATGTCGGCGAGGTCTTTGTGCAGCTCTTCGATGCCACGTTGGCCGGATGGATGGGAGCCGAGCCAGGGGTTTGTGTCTATGCCGAGGAATGCGGTCATGCAGCCGTCATGGAGCAGAATGGCGATGTGTATTCCTGCGACCACTTTGTTTTCCCTCAATACAAGCTTGGCAACATTCGTACGAATGGTTTGCCCCAGATGCTTTACGGCACGAAACAGAATCGTTTCAGCCGCTTGAAGAAGGAGGCTTTGCCCCGTCAATGTCGCGAGTGCCAATGGCTCAAGGCTTGTCATGGCGAGTGTCCTCGTTTGCGTTTCCTGAAGACGGCCGATGGGGAGCCTGGGCTTAACTATCTTTGCGCGGGCTATCAAATCTATTTCCATCACGTTGCTCCCTACATGGATTATATGCGTCAGGAACTTCTTGCCGGCCGTCCTGCCAGTGGTGTGATGAAGCGCTTCTGATGCTTCTTTATTATTTTTTGTCCAAACTATTCTTTTTTTGCCCGAAACTTGTATTTTTTGATAAAAAAGTGTAATTTTGTGGCGCGAAAGAATAATATATACACCGAAACTATTTTATTTATCGTAAAGCTTAACTAAAAACTATGACTGACAAAGTAATTACTGAGGTCACGCCATTGGGAGAGAAGGATTGCTTCCTGATGGTCGACCGTGACAAAGACGCATTTACTTATCCTCTTCACAAACACGAAGAGATGGAGTTGAACTTCGTGGAACATTGCGATGGTGCCCGCCGTATTGTTGGCGACAGTATCGAGGTGCTTGGCAAGTACGACCTCGTGCTTGTTGGCAGCGGTCTCGAGCACATGTGGGACCAGTACGATTGCCAGAGCCATTCCATCCACGAAATCACCATCCAGTTTCCCCCCGACTTGCTTGGTGAGCAGTTCCTCCAGAAGAATCAGCTGAGCAGCCTTCGTGCCCTTTTCGAGAATGCCAAGCGAGGCGTAGCCTTCGAGTTGCCGGCCATTATGGAGTTGTATGGAAAGATCACGAACATCACTTCGGCTCAGCCCGGTTTCTATCGCATGCTTTCTCTGCTCGAGATTCTCTACGAGCTCTCTCTTCAGGATAACTACCATTTGCTGGCCAGCAAATCGTTTGCCAATGTCAAGAACACACCCGAAAGCCGTCGCGTTCGTGCTGTCGAAGAGCATATCGACCAGAACTTCAAGAGGGAAATCCGACTGAAGACTTTGGCTGACATTGCAGGCATGACTCCCGCCGCTTTCTCGCGTTTCTTCCGTACCCGTACGGGCAAGACTGTGAGCGACTACATCATCGACATTCGTCTGGGCTATGCCGCCCGTTTGCTTGTCGACACACATACCAGCGTGGCAGAGATCTGCTACAGTTGCGGCTTCAACAACATCAGCAACTTCAACCGCATCTTCAAGAAGAAGAAGGGTTGCTCGCCGACTGCTTTCCGCGACAATTACCACAAGAGTAAAATCATCATCTAAACTTCAATTTTTTTTTTAATTCAAAATTCAAAATTCAAAATTCAAAATGAAGAGTCGTATTGCTTACTTCCTAGCCATTGGCTGTTTGTTAGGGCTCTTTGCCTGCCAGGGCGAGAAGACCACTGTCAGCAAGACATTTGTGACGACCCGCGATGGAAAATTCTATCGTGGCGACAAAGAGTACAAGTTCGTCGGCACAAACTTCTGGTATGGCGCAGTTCTGGCCAGCGAAGGTCAGGGTGGTGACCGTGACAGACTGCAGAAAGAGCTCGACCTGATGCAGGAAGTGGGCATCACAAATGTGCGTGTCCTGGTTGGTGGCGAAGGTCCCGATACGGTGGCTTCCCATGTCGTTCCTGTTCTCCAGCCCGAGCCCGGCGTCTATAACGACACCATTCTCGAGGGCCTCGACTACCTGATTGCGGAGCTCGAGAAACGCGAGATGACGGCAGTTCTCTTCCTGAACAATGCTTGGGAATGGAGTGGGGGATATGGTGCCTATCTGGAATGGGCGGGATGCGGTCCTGTGCCCGACTGGTCGGACTGGACCATCGCTCAGAACTACCATTGCCAGTTCGTCAAGAATGATAGTGCCAAGGCCATGGCCGAGCGTCATGTCCGCCACATAGTGTCCCGCACCAATACCGTTACCGGGAAGCCCTATAGCGAGTCACCGGCCATCATGGCTTGGGAGCTTGCCAACGAGCCCCGTGCTTTTGCCCGCGACTCTGTGACGAAGGCTTGTTTCGCCCAGTGGGTTGAGGCACAGGCCAAGCTCATCAAGAGCCTCGACGGCAACCATTTGGTGACGACCGGCAGCGAAGGTCTGGAAGGTTGCGAGTACGATCCCGACCTCTTCCATCAGATCCATGCCTTCCCCGAGATAGACTATGTCTGCATCCACATCTGGCCCTACAACTGGCATTGGCTCGGTCCGGCCAGCGGTCCGTTGGAAGTGGGCTTGGCAGGGAATGGCGAGTCCTCCACGTTGGACAGCGTCCCCCATGCAGCCCGCAAGACGCGTGCCTATATGGAACAGTGCTGGGACATTGTGAAGGACCTGAACAAACCGATGGTTCTGGAGGAGTTCGGCTATCCTCGCGACGGATATCGCATCGAGCCCGGCTCGCCCACCCAAGGTCGTGACATCTACTATGCCTATGTCTTCGGTCTGATGGACGAGGGCAAGTTGCAGGGCTGCTGCTTCTGGGCTTGGGGCGGTTATGCCCAGCCGAAGCATGTCCGTTGGCAGCGCTGGGACGATTATGTAGGCGATCCTGCCCAAGAGGAACAGGGCCTGAATGCCGTCTTTGCCTGCGACACGATGACGCTCGACATCATCCAGTTGGTTACAACCCATTTAAAACAACAATAATCTATGCTATTCGACAAACAGACATATATTGAGCGCAGAAGGCTTCTCAAGGAGCGGATCGGCTCGGGCGTCATCTTGCTGATGGGCAACAACGACTCGCCGGCCAACTATCCGAGCAACGTCTATCGTTTCCGCCAGGACAGTTCGTTCCTCTATTTCTTCGGGCTTCATCGCGAGGGCTTGGCTGGCATTATCGATGTGGATAACGATCAGGAGTACCTCGTGGGCGACGACATAGACATCGAGGATATCGTCTGGTTCGGTTCTGTGGACAGTGTGGCCGATATGGCTGCCGAGACCGGAATCGCCAAGACTTTGCCCATGAAGGGCCTCTCGG
>Ga0310694_10005254_pt1 | contig 12419 bp, 17 predicted proteins | sample 174DNAGHGhighgp2_FD_203884 | JGI IMG/M metagenome (GOLD analysis project Ga0310694, IMG submission 203884) | Sheep rumen microbial communities from Palmerston North, Manawatu-Wanganui, New Zealand - 1742 DNA GHGhigh gp2 (v2) (version 2) | ecosystem: Host-associated > Mammals > Digestive system...
CGGTCAAGCTTCTGCGTAAGGAGATGCTCGATAGGTTCGAGCGTGACCAGCGCAGGGCCGAGGAGTCCGCGAAGATAGCGGTCAAGGCCTTTGACGATTACTTCAACCAACAAACCAAGGAGGATTAAAAATGTACGTTTCACAACATGAAGGCTGGGTGTCCGTCCACCCAGGCCAGCCGAACATCGAAGACAAGCTGCCCGTCGGCGTATACAAAGTGGGCTATGACATGCAGCGCGGCTTCATGCTGCTGCCGAGCGAGTCGGAGTCCGCCATCATGTCGGCCGGCAACGAGATGCTTGGCAGCATGGCCGGCAAGGAGGCCAAGATCATCGACGCGTACCGCCGCCGGTCCACCAGCACCGGCGTGCTGCTCAGCGGCGACCGCGGCCTCGGCAAGACGATGCTGCTGCGCAAGGTCGCGAAGCTGGCGATGACCGATCTGAAGATCCCGGTCATCGTGCTGTCCACGGCATATAGCGGCGTGGCCGAGTTCCTTGCCGTCGTCAATCAGGAATACATGCTGGTGCTGGACGAGCTGGAGAAGGTGTTCTTCGACAAGCAGGACCAGGACGCGCTGCTGACGGTGCTGGACGGCGTGTGCTCGTACAAGCGCCTGGTGGTGGCCACCTGCAACGACACCGGCAGGCTGACCGAGCATCTGTTCGGCCGGCCGAACCGTTTCTACTACCACCTGTGCTTCGACTACCCGACATTCGACGAGGCTGTCGAGTACCTGAAGAGCCGCGGCGCGGTGCTGGACGACGATCGTCGCGAGGTGCTCCAGATGGAAACGCTGATGCATCCGTACAACTACGACATCCTGTCGGCGCTGGCGGAGGAGCTGAAGGCCGGATACCCGCTTGGCGAGACGTTGGACGACCTCAACGCCGAGCTCAGCACCGGCGACGTGCGGCTTGATGTCGAGGTGGAGCTGGACGGCGGAGCCAAGGTGCACGGCGCCACCTGGGTGAGGTGTACCATGATAAAACCGGACCAGACATTCACCGTCGCGCTGTACACGGACGGCGGACAGGCTCTGCCCGACAACCATGTGTCGATGTGTGTAAAGGGAATAAGCAACGGCGAGATCATGCTGGACGTGGTGGAGTGCAGGGAGACAAACACTCTCAATGTAACTCCTCGGCTGGCCGAGGCCCTCGAGGGCAGCCTGAACACGTACGACGACTACGACGGCGACGCGATGGTGCGCGTGGTGTCCGCCAAGGCGGTGCCCAGCCAGAGCCAGTGGCAGCATCGTGCACGCAGCTTCCGCTGATCAGGTTGAAAACAGGGAGGTTTCGCGGCATAATACATTGAGGCGTCCACGGTCGTGGGCCTCCCGCCAAAGGCCAGGCGGCGTATCTCTCTATAACCGGGGCAGGGCCCCAAGGAGGAAACATGGCCACCATAAAAGAACTGGAAGCGCGGTTGACAGTGCTAGAGGGAGAGATCCGCCAGAAGGCGGATCTCGCCATCCAGGCCGCCGGCGAGTGCCGGCGGTACTGCGACGAGACCGCCAAATCCGCCTCATCCGCCTCATCCGCCGCCGACGCCGCAGCCAAGTCCGCTAAGGCTGCGGAGGATAAGGCGGCGGCGGCTCTGGCCGACGCCATTTCAAGCAAGGCGGCGGCCTTGAAGCCGGTGCAGACGCTCAAGGAGGTCCTTGAGCGCCTTGAATCGGTCGAGCAGGAGGCTGCAGACGCTTCCGCCGCCGCCACGACGGAGGCGGCTGCTGCCAAGGCCATAGCCGAAAGAGCTGTGGAGTTGGCGGCTGCTGCTACGCCGGCGCCGAAGCGCTCCTTCAAGGAGCGACTTCGCGACTGGTTGGTCCGAAAGTTGCAGTGAGGATCCGTACCGAGCGCTGTGAGCTCGGCACGGATCATCGCGGCATCGTACAGTTTCTAGATGTGATAAAATCACAGTTGAAATTGTACGATGCCCACAGAACCCCCGGTGCCATGCCAGCGGTCCGGGGGTTCTCTTTTACTAAGTGCTGGTATGTAGACCTCGGCAGGAGGAGATGAATGACTAGGATAGCAGATGAATGCTACGCAGCCGTAGCGGAAGTTAGGCGCGTATTCAATGGGCCTGTAGATGCCGACATTGAAAGGGTGCTGGGCCAGGTGGCCACCGTGTTGGTTGCTCACCAGAAAAGGCTGCGAGCGGCACAGTGCAGGCCGTGTGTCGCGATGGCAGAACTGATCGTCGATCTTCGCGGCGTGTGCGGGGGCTGTGCTGCGCTCGACAAGTTGGCGGCGCGACATGTCACCAGGACGAGCCAGGTGCTGGCCATGATCGACTCTGTGTTGCTCAACATAGAGTTCATACGACAGGCAGTGGCCAGCAAGGATGAGAACAATGCCTGTAGCTAGACAGCCCACCAAGGCCGATCTCGAAGGGCCACCGGTCCCTTATGAGGTAATAGACAGACTGCTCGACCGCGCGACTCCGTTAGTGGTCAGGCAGTTGGCAAGAAAATACAGAAAGGCCGCCGGAAAGGCGGAAGGAGCTAAAAATGTCAGAAGAAAAAGCACCGAGAAAGCCTCGGGCAAAAAAGCAGGCGCCGCGCACAAAGAAGCAAGCACTGCGTCCTGAGGACACCATTGACGGACGCACCAAGGACAAGCCAGCGGTGTTGTCAGCCGACGGCACTATATCCGCCATGCAGGATACTAATGATCCGGCGGTGTTGATGCCGGGCATTCGCTGGATGTGTTGCCGCTTGGTGGAAGCCATGCGCAATATAACAGAGGGCAGTAGGCATGCCCTATTGCATCCCAAAGCGAGCCTTGGAACATGGCAAGCGGCTTGCTCAACGTATGTTGACATGTTGCTTACAGTGTCGTCCATAATGGCGGCCACCAATTCCGAACACTTGACGGAGAGGCCGGTCGGGATCGGCTCCGAGCTGTTCAACCCGATCACCGGGGAAACGTCCGGCCTCCTCATTGTCGGCATACCGGACTCCGACGTCTGTCCGTTTTCCAAGATGATGGCGGACATTGACAGCCAAGAGACCGCTGAGCGAATGTTCCATCGCGCGCAAATGGCGGCGGTCGACTGGTTGATCGACCACAAGACCGGGAAGGCAGAACCCACCAAGACCGGAATTGAGTTGGTCAAGGAAGTCGCCGAGAAACTCGGCATCAAGCTCGACAAGATCGTCGAGATCAAGGAAGACGACGAGGAGGCTGATAAAGATGCGTAAATTGTGTTATCCTACTACTGTTTCGTCGTTGTCCCCGATCGACGGGGCCGATCGCCTGGAACTGGCGCATCTGTCCGGCCACGCGTGGAAGTGCGTAGTCGGCAAGGGTGAGTTCCACCCCGGCCAGCGTGTTGTCTACTTCGAAATAGATAGCGCGCTGCCGACGACGGACGAGCGCTTCAGGTTCCTGGAGCCGCGTTGCTTGAAGCAGTGGAAGATCGGTGACAAGATCGTCGACCGGTGCTACCGGATCCGCACCATGACGCTTCGTGGCGCCTTGTCGCAGGGCCTGGTCATGCCGTTCTCGGCGTTCCCTGAAATCGCTGAAGCCAAGGACGGCGACGACGTCACGGACGCGCTCGGCGTACGGCATTATGATGAGCTCAGCGCTACTATGCTGGCGGTCATTCACCCCGGCATGGGCGATCTGCAGGTCAAGGGCCCGTTTCCGTCATGGATTCCCAAGACGGATGAGGAGCGCATCCAGAACTTGCCTGACTGGCCTGAGCAGTACGCTACCGTGCTGTGGCAGGTCAGCGTCAAGTGCGACGGGGCGTCGGCGACTATGTTCTGGGCGCCTTCCACCAGGCCGGATGCGCCGTTCGGTGTATGCAGCCGTAACCTGGAGCTTAAGCTCGAAGGTCGTAATGCCTACACTGAGATGGCGGAGAAATTCCAGGTCGCCGCTCAGCTCGAGCGGCTTGGGCGTGAGATCGCCGTTCAGGGCGAGGTTGTCGGCCCCGGCATGAATGGCAACCGCGACAGACTGGTCGAGCGCGACTTCATGGTGTTCCGAATGTGGGACATCGTGGAACAGCGCTGGCTGTCTACGGCCGAGTGCCGTGGCTTGTGCGCGGAGCTCGGTCTGCACCACGTTCCAGTCATCGATCCTGCCATTACGCTTAGGGAGATCGGCGGGGTGGACGAGATCCTCAAGTTCGCCGAGGGCAAGACCGCCAACGGCAACGAGCGCGAGGGCCTCGTGTTCAAGACCTGTGGCAACGGTATGCGCATGTCCTTCAAGGCGGTCAGCAATCGCTATCTGCTGAAGGAGGCTGCCGATGCCTGAGGCATTAAACAATAACAAGGAGGCTTAAATGTTTAAAACAACAAAAGAGGCCGCCGAGGCCAACTACAAAGCCCGCACGGATGCGCTCTATGCGCTGCGGGACGCGCTCAACGACGAGCGCAAGTGCCGGGCGCTGCTGGACGCCGACGACGGCGTTCTGCACCTGGCCGGCGCCATGCAGGCCATTGTCGACAGGTACAACGAAAATATGTACTTTGTCGAAAACGCGCCGCAGCTGGGATTCGCCAGCTATGACGACATCCCTCAGGTCAGGGCGCTTAACCAGCTCATCGAGCTGAAGGGGGTCGGCAATGCGTGAAACTGTAAGAGACATTGTCGCATCGGTGCATGGCAGCATGGCCGTGTGCCCGGACGACGCTGAAGGCCGCGTTATGTTCGCGACCTTGACGAATCTCGCCAGCGCGTCGGAAGTCGCGTTGGACGAGATCTGGAAGGAGGCCGCAAAACTCCACTTGAAGCGCAGCGGCCTGCCAGAGAATTCCGACTGCACGATAAGCGACTTGCCTGACATCATGCAGCAACGCGTGTTCTCGTCGATAGAATTTTATCTGAAGATTCTATCGACGTATCTGTCGACATTGTCGTCAATGACCGGCCGTAGGGTGTCGATGCGGCTGCTGCCGGCGATGATGAAGGAGCCGGTCACGGTGCCGCCGAAGTTCGTGCGGGCCGAGTTGCCTGATGTAGTCGAGCACGCCGGCATCAGAGCCTGGCGCGAGCTGGTCGACAAGGGCGACTTGTCATCCCTTTATGACTACGACTCTTCGGACGACTCGTCGGATAGCGGAGAGGGTTGACAATGACCAGACGGCACTGGACATGCCGTCGCAACATAGGAGAAAACACCATGAAACGAAAATACATGGTCAAAGATAAGGCGGAGTTGCCGTATTCCGCCGCCAACGCGTGCCAGGAACTTCTGGCGCCGTTTGTGTACGCAAGTCCTGCTGATGAGTTCGGCGGCCGACCGAACCTGGACGTGTTCCTCACGGAGCCGTCGAAGGGCGTCATCGACGCCCTTGTCGCAGGTGGCTTTGAGGTCATCAACCAACGTGGCGAGCGCTGCGTCGAGCAACAACAACAGCAATAGAACAACCGAAAGGAGGAAACAATGCAAAAAGACCTGTTCATACTGGCGCTGGTGATGGCGCCGGTCATTGCCATCAGCGGCGTCGGCGTCAAGGCCTGCCAAGCCTTGGCCAGCCGAGATGTCCAGCAGCAGCGACCGATGGGTGCCGCGTGGCAGCTGGCCGTGTCCTGCACGGCGATCCGCTGCGCCGCGATCCTAGCTGAGGCGTACGCCCTGGTCGGGCTTATAGTAGGGTGGTAGGGGGACTGCCTTCCGCCCCGGGCTGCGCCGTGCCCGTAAACGGCGCATTTTTCATTTAAGGAGGCTCGCTAATGGTGACGCGTGACGATTATTTCATAAGGACGTCCGCCACCTGGCGGGCGCTTCCGCTTCCCTGGGTGCGTGCGCTGATGACGGCGCGGGCCCAGGACATCTCGACGGCCGTCAGGCTCGGCAACCATTGCTATCAGCTGGACTATAAAAGCAGATCCAGCTGGTACTGGGTGTCGACTGACGGCCGTTTTTTAATCCGCCTGTCAGACCACTGGAGCTCCGGCTCCTCGTCGATCAACTGCGGGCGGATCCGCGACTGCAGGTGGCGGCTGGATGCCGACTGCGGCGCAATCCACGCCGGCGTGGGCCGAGACCGCTATGGAAAGCGGCCGGTCGACTACACCGCCGGTATCGTTTCATTTTCGTCGATGGCGCGGTTGCCGTCGGCATAACCCCCGGCATAGTCTTGGCGCGCCGGGCGCCCCCGCGGACATGCGGGAAAGTCGCCAGGCCGCCCAAACCTGGCGGCCCGGAGCAGCTGTTTGTACTTGCGCTGCGGATGCGGCAGCGGGATTTACTTTCCCGTCGCCGTGCACAGCGGCGACGACAACCTTAGTGCGGACGGCCGCCTAAGGTGCCGCCGCAAGGTACGCTGGCGAGTGCCGGCGTTCTTCACCCTTAGCGCCGCAGGAGCGGCAAGGAGGAACAATGTACAAAGGAAGAGAAAAGATCGAACAAGAGATCGGATTTCGCAGTATTGACTGCCCTTGCTGCGGGAATTGCAGACATTTCAGAATCGTCGACTGTCCGGCTTGTTGGCGCGTCGACATAAACGTGCTGTGGGGGCCGCGCATCTGCCTGCCTTTACCGGTGCAGGGAAACAACCTGTGCGATCGGTTCGAGAGCAAGGAGCGCGAGGGCGCACAGGACGACCCGCCGTGCACCGCCGAGCAGGTGCTGGCAGACATCCGCGCCAGGAAGACCCCTCCAGACGACCCGTATGGAGCGCCTGAGGTAGGGCTTCTTTTGTCAAATGCTGGATGGACGGCAGTGTACGATGACGCCAACACCGATACGCTGTTGGATAAAACGTACCAAACCGGATACGATGCGGCGGTGGCCTTGTGGGAGTTCCTTTTCAGAGGAACTAACAAACATTAGCGCCGCTGGAGCGGCAAGGAGACAATCATGGACGATTTCAACAAAATTCTATCGGATGATGATTTGCTTCTATGGTGCCAGTTCCTGCGTGAGATGGACATGGAAAGCTGGGGCCAGCTGTCGGCCAGCGGCGGCTGGGACGTCATGGGACTGAGGCTGGAGCTGGCCGACAACGTCCCATCGGTGCAGGCGTACTTCGCCGCCTGTGCCAGGCGTATAGCCGAGCCGCTGTCGGTTAACCCCGGCGAGGCCCCGCGGCTGCGGCCGGCGCTGCTGAGGCTGCTGCGACGGCCGGCCATGCGCGACCGCCTGGAAAAAGTCAAGCTCGAGTGTCTGGACTGGCCGACGCCGTCCGCGCACGGCGATTACTGGCTGGACTGGCTGCTGTGCGGAGGATTTTCTCCTGTAGTCCGCATGGGCGCCGACGATTACGGCCGTACGTCCTGGCTGGAATGGCGCCGGCAGGACGGCCTCACGTTGCACCAGAACGGCGCCGACGAGCCCGGCACAGGCCTGTGGGTTGTCGTCGGTGCCGATGACGAATACGACTATCTGACTCCTGAGGAGGCCATTCTGGATGCCGCTCGCATCGAGGGGGACGCTTCGTGAGCAGTTCAATAGCGACTACGGCAGCGCTGGCGCGCTGGTGTACCTTTCTGTTCGACATCGGCGGCGACACCTGGGGCGGCCTGCGTGCCGAGACCGCCCACGGTGCTGTCTGCCTGGAGCTGTGGGGGCCGGCCTGGACGGTGCGGGCGCCTGGTTACGGCCATGCCGACTACACCGGCACCGGCCGGTTCACCGCGGAGGCGTTCGACAGATGCCCGGTGATCAGAGGTGCCTCCAGGGTGCACGGGCCGGTGAAGGCACTGCTGGATGACGGGTGGGTTCCGCGCATCCACCTCTGCCGGCTAGATACGGCGGACGGCTGGGAGTACCATACCGGCCGCACGCTGTACTGGTATCATAAAAGAGAAGATGCCAGCATATTGCATTGGGCGGACGGAATCTGGGCAGGCTGTCCCGGACGGCTGTCTGCCCGCGGCATAAAGCCTCTGCACGGCGTGACGGTGCGCTGTCTGGAGTAACGAGTAATTGCCCGGCACCCGTATGTCTACTGCCGCGATGGCTGGGTGTCGGCGGGCCTGGTCTGGGAATTCCAGCGCCCGGTTTGATCACGGGGAGAGGCGCCCCTCGTACAAGCAATCGCGGCAGCGCCGCCGGCGGCTTTAGTCTCCTTTTGCCGCCGGCTGGGTTCGTCCCCGGATGTCGAGCAACACCGGCATCCGGGGCTTTTCTGTTTGTGGCATAATTATATAGAACATTTTCCGCTGGTGCAGATGGCCTGGCCGGCAAGAAACAATAACAAAATAATAGATACCAAGATGAAAAACAGCCTTTCAAAGCTTACGCTGAGCAACGTTCCGGATTCCATTAGGTCTCGCATGATGGCCATGCGCGTCGCCGTCTGGCAGGGCGATATCGACACGTCGAAGTGCAACGGCGGCCGCACGCCGCGTTTCGCTGAGCGCGGAGAGATCCTGGCATACGAGTGCATGCAGGACGGCGAATACGCACGTACCGTGTTCGCCCTTTCCCTGGGCGAGTTGCTCGGCAACACCGCCATCTTTCCGCTGCTGCCGCAGGACCAGGCCGTGTACACCTGGCAGTGGGAGCTCGACGCCGATATCCCCAGCCTCTACGACTTCGTCATCGACACGAGCATGCTGATGTCGCTGACGCCGGAGGCTACCGGTTACGGCGACGTGGTCGGGCATCTGGATACCGAGACCTGCCGGTGGCTGCTGAACTACGCGATCAACGGCAACGAGGACAATCCACCTGCCGGATTGCCAGAGCTGCGCGGAGAGCTTAACGCCGTCACCCCGGAGCTGAGGCAGTGGCACGACGAGTGCTACGAGCCGATATGGAAAACCATCGTCGGCAAGTTCAACACTCTGGATTACCCGTACTGGAGCGAAGAGGACGAGGAAGAGGACGACGCAGCCGGCGCCGAGCCCTCGGACTCCGAATCTATGCCGCCGATCGAGGAGCTCATGTCCGCTGAGCCTGGCTTCGACGAGCCGTGGCGAAACCACCCTGATGGCCGCTACCATCGTGCCGATCTCTGGGAGAGCGGCCGTTGCTGCATCGCCAGGTGCAGCGGGTGCGACCGTGAAGGGTCCGAGTGTGACTGGTGCACCAGGCCGTAATCGTTTACCGCCCGCCGCTGGGCTTCATCAATCCGCCGGGGGCAGCGAGCGCCCCGGCAAGAGCCCGGAAAGGGCAAGGAGTAAAACATGAGAAGAGAGCCAGTGCCAAAGTACAAGTATTTCTATCTGCTTCTTATTGCCAGGGACCAGACTGAGAACTGGTCTTGGCGCGTGGGACCGTTCAAGCATGAGTGCGACGCCCGCCGCGTCGCGAGACGACATACCGAGACGCATGAGTACGATATCTCGTCCCGGAACTACTTTCTCAATCCGCCGAAATACGGCTGGGAGCGCATCCCGCGCAACTGGTCCTGATCTGCCATGCCCGCCGCCGGGCTGTTCATTCCTCCGCCGGACGGCGCGCGTCCGGTGTGTGCATCCGGAAAGGATAAGGAGAAAACAATGATGAGTTTGAGTATGGGCTTCAGTCTTCGTCAGGAACCGGCGCTTCGCCAGCGTCTTATCCGTTGCAATGTGGTCGGTCTTGCATGGCGCCGTTTCGGCGAGGACGAGTTGCTGTGGCCGGTGTGGTTCCCCGGCGCCGACCATCCTGAGCGGGGTGCCAAGATCCTGGCGACTAAGCACGCCCGGCAGCATGCCGATGAGGACATCACCTATCTGTACTGGGAGGCAGGCTGGAACGACGATCCGGACGACGAACCGCATGTCGGCGAGCTCCCGCCTCACGACGCCCAGGTCGGCAAGTATGACCCGGCAAGCCGCCACGTGAAATGGGGCAGCGGCTGGGTATTCGTACGTCCGATGTCACTGGTCGCCGGCGACCCTGCGCTGCTGGCTACCGGCGTCGACGGCCGCATCAGCGACGCCCTGTACCATACGCGGTATGACAAGGCCATGTCCATGGCGTCGATGGACAGATTTGTGGCCGCCGCGTTCGCGCCCCCGCAGGAAGGCAGGATGCCCATCACGCCCGGATGCCGGCAATACCTCGAGCGCATAGCCGAGCGCCTGGCCAGGCCGCTGGACGAGGTGATGTCCGCAGCCCGGGAGTTCTCCTCCCCGCGGTGGGGCAGGTACGACTGGGAGACCCGTCGGCTTGCTTAAAAATAACCCTGTTTCAGGGCATAATAAATTGATGGAGGAAATCCATCGCCAAAGGGCCGGCTTCAGCAAACTTCTAAATTCCAATTCAGGAGTGCATCGCCGGCCCGATCCCGAGGGGGACTTGCAGCAAAAACATTCTTACAATGCAAGTAGCATAAGCGGCCCTCGCGGGCCGCTTCTAAGAGGTCCCCCGACTATTCCGCGTCGCCCTCCGGCCAGAGGGCGTGCGCGGAATTTTTTTACTTCTGGCCGAACAACCTCAAGGAGATGCACCCAATGAGTAAGCTGATCGACAATCTTTCAAACCTCACCCGTACCCAGAACGGAGCGGTCGCGTTCGCGTCCACCGGCAGCAAGGTCCTGGACTACTGGACCCTGGCCTGTTCGTTTACTGTCGCGGGCAACGAGTTCCAGGACAACCGGCTCCGGCAGTCTTTCGCCGACGCCATGGCCGAGGATCCTGACCTGGCCATACGCGCCATGCTCAACGCGTACGACGTCCGCAAGGGCGCCGGTCGCCGCGACGCGTTCCGCCTGTCTTTCCTCGCAGCCCTCCAGCGCGGCGCCCTCACCGTCCAGCAGCTGGTCCAGCTCGTCGACGCGGTCCCGTTCTTCGGGCGCTTCGACATGCTGGTCAAGCTGCTGGCGGAGGCCGGCCTCCGCCTGGACGCGGCGATCCGGCGCGAGCTGGTGCACGCCAGCCTGTCCAGGAGCCAGCGCGCCCTCGCCGATCCCGAGGAGGCCGCCCTGTGCGCGAAGTGGCTGCCCCGCAAGGGGACCGAGGCCAACCGCGTCCGGGGCTTCCTGGGGCTGAAGCCGGCCGACTACCGCCACCTGCTGGCGCAGTACGCGACCGTGGAGACCGTCATCTCGGCCAACCGCTGGGCGGACGTCGTGTACGAGCACGTGCCTTCCAAGGCCGGGCTCAAGTACCGCGCCGCCTTCCACCGGCACGACGGCCCCCGCTACCAGTCGTACCTCGACGGCGTCGCCGCCGGCACCGAGTCCATGCACCAGTCGGTCTCGTATCCGTACGAGATCGTCTCCATGGCCAGCGACGGCTGCGACTACTACTCCGCCGTCGGCGCGGCCGCTGCGGTGCCGTTCTGGAAGGCGCTCCTCGCGAACGCCGACTACGACCGGTCCGCCGGCGTACTGCCGATCGTCGACGTCAGCGGCTCGATGTTCTGCCCGCTCGCCGGCGGGCGTGCCCGGCTGATCGACGCCGCCATCGGCCTTGGCCTGTACCTGGCCCACACCAACCAGGGCCTCTTCGCGAACGAAGTCGTCACCTTCAGCCACCATCCGGAGTTCCTGAAGCTGACCGGCGAGTTCGACAAGGACCTGCTGAAGGTGGCCAATGCCGACTGGGGCCGCAACACCAACCTGGACGCGGTGTTCGACACCATGCTCTCGCGCGCAGTCGCCGCCGGTATCGCTCCCGAGGAGATGCCGCGCGTCGTACTGGTGCTGTCGGACATGGAGTTCGATCCCGCCAAGCAGCGCTTCACGGGCTACGAGATGATCAGGGCCAGATACGACGCCAGCGGCTATCCCATGCCGCTGGTCGTCTTCTGGAAGCTGGCCAGCAGCAGCCCATACCCGTCAGTCGCGTCACAGCCAGGCGTGGTCATGGTCTCGGGCTTCTCGCCCAATATGATCAAGCCGATCCTGGAATGCGACTTCGAAGCGGCCTCGCCGCTACGGCTGATGCGCGACGTCCTCATGGACCCGCGATATGACGTAGTCAAGTGGTAACCATACCGCCGTCCCAGTAGCGAAACGCGAACGGACGGCTCTATCATCTCATCAAAATGGACACGATTCGTGAAATACCCATTTATCTGCTGTGTGTACTGGCGACAGGCTTGATGCTCTGCTCGCCGATACTGACGTTTTTCGGATTCCTCATGCTACCATCCAGAGCCGGAAAGGTTCTGTTCTATTCGAACGTGCTAATATGGTTGCTGGTGATTGCAGGAATAATAATAGCGTCTTAGTTCATGCCATAGGGCCTCTTCCGGCCTCCATTCCGTTCCAGTAGCGAAACGCGAACGGACGGCGCTTTTATCTCGCATCGCCGCACGCGCTACACATTGCATGTGTAGCGCACACGCATGAAACGGCGGTTTCGATACTTAAAACGGTGGCTTTTTCTGGCATAATACAATGACGGGCGTTGGCCCGTTGCGGAGCCGCCGGTATCGCTGGGCGGCGCCGCTCTTATCAGGAGACCACCTGGGAAGCTGCCGCGCATCACGTGCCTCGATGCGCAAGCGGTGACCCGGGGAAGACAATGGGAAGCCCGCCTTGGCACGGGGCGGCAGCGGGAAGGCG
>Ga0310694_10005256_pt1 | contig 12418 bp, 33 predicted proteins | sample 174DNAGHGhighgp2_FD_203884 | JGI IMG/M metagenome (GOLD analysis project Ga0310694, IMG submission 203884) | Sheep rumen microbial communities from Palmerston North, Manawatu-Wanganui, New Zealand - 1742 DNA GHGhigh gp2 (v2) (version 2) | ecosystem: Host-associated > Mammals > Digestive system...
AGAATTAGCAATAAAATATTGTCTTGAAAGTTTAATTTAAATAACTATGAAAATTTGTTTAACATCTATTTTATTAAGTGCTTCTATTATACTAATAATGTTTGGAGTACATACGGATAATCTTATCCTCATAGGTATTGGAGGATTCTCTGTGGGAGTTTATAATGCAATAATATACAAAAAATTAAAGTAAAATAACTATGGTAACAGTTATATCGGTATTAGGATTTATTATAGCAGGATGTTTAATACTTATGGCATCGTCTATCACATCAATAGCAAATACATTATGGGATATTTTACAAGAACTTAAAAAGAAGTAACTATGGCATTTATAAAAAATAGCACAAACAAAGTTGGCAAATGGGTTGTAACTATAAAGAAGCATAGTGCTTTTAATGGAACTTTTACAGTTGGAAGCCGTGTTAAAATTGTAGATGTTGACCCAATACGTGGGTACACAATTGAAGATGCAGAAGGAAATCAAATGTGTGAAATTGGGTGGATAATTTAAGTTATAGTTATGAAAGCAATTAAAAACATTATTCTATTAGCACTTACGGCATTGGTAATGGTTGGATGTATGGAAAAATATGAAGAAATCAGAATTACATCAGATTATTCAATAAGAGTTATTGACTCTTGTGAGTATATTGTACTAAATGGTGTTGGTGTTAAAGCCCATAAAGGAAACTGCCGTTTCTGCAAAGAGCGAAGACAAAAGGAACTAGAAGAGTTGATAATTAAATTAAAGGAGAAATAAATATGATAAAGAAATTTGTTCTGTTTACATTTATACTCTTAGCATTTGTCGGATGTAATATGGCAATGGACAAATTAGATGTGACAAATGGGTGTAAATTCATAGTCACATCAAAAATGAAAAAAGCTAGCAACTACCATTATACATATCACCTTATTAAAGAAGGAGATAAATTTTATGATTATTATTATGAGGACACCACTGATTTTAATGTTGGTGATACGTTAGTTTTAAGCATCAAAAAAATAAATAAATAAAATATGGCAACAATTAAGAGTTTTACTGACATACCTCAATCAAAGGTTCTTAGTCAGATATTACCATCTGAAACTGCGGATATGGGTTGGTATTATACTCTTAATCCAAATGCCGCAAGAAATCAAATGTGGGTTGGAACTAAAGCTGAAAATGCTGATATTCCTTGCTGGAGCCTTTCTGCATTGCTTGATGTTTTACCAAAAGGAACTAATATAAGTACCCCAAACCCTATGAATGAACTTAATTACTGTTGTTGGAACCATTATGATGAAATCTATGCAGACAATCCTGTTGATGCCTGCTATGAAATGATATTGAAATATATTCACTTGAAAATTTGATTTTATTATGACGCGAGAGGAAAAAGAATTTATGAAAGAATCTAATGAAGAATTTAAAATAAATTTAGAATTTGAAAAATTTATTGAAGAACAAAAACGAAAGTTAAGGAATCTTATTAGATTTTGATTATGAAAAGCTATACAGATTTAGAACAAAGTCGTAAGTTGACAGAAATCTTGCCACTTGAAAGCGCAGATATGGTATATCAATCTATCGAAGATGAATATGGTGATGGAGAATGGGAATCAATTCCTAAAAATCATTCACTTAATATAGGATACGATAATGATGTCCCTTGTTGGAGCCTTGCAGCGTTGCTTAATATCATTCCTAAACGCATTAACGAATATAATGTGTTACGCATTGACATTAGTACTAATGATTTTGCAATATGGTATGATGAAATTGGCTGCGGAGTTAATAATAATTTACCAGATGTAACAAGGGAATCTGCTGTTGATGCTTGTGTGATTATGATTGAGAAATTACATGAATTAAATTTGTTGTGATTATGAATTATAGATATACAAGAATTTGGAGAGTAGAGCATAAACTTGTTATTGCTAACACAATAGAAGAAGCAATAAAAGTTTACAAAACTTGGGCTGAATCTATGAATAATGTAGAACTAACTGATATTACTATCATAAAAGCTATTGGTGATAACCAAATTCCAGAAAACTTCGATGCTCTAATTAAATCTTAATATAATTATGGACTATAAAGAAAAGTATGAACAGGCTTTGGAAAAAGCAGCAGCTTTATATAAAGCTTCTGAACCTATGAGTGGCTGTAATGTTATCATTGAAACTCTTTTCCCAGAACTCAAAGAGAGTGAGGATGAGAGGATAAGAAAAGCGCTTATTGATTATTTTAACGATTTCACTCTACCGACATTTGAAGGCCTTGAACCTAAAAAAATTCTTGCTTGGCTTGAAAAGCAAGGTGATGCCAACAAAGAGTATTGGAGAGGTTACAGAGAGGGTAAGCAAGAAATTCTCGATAAATACGCTGAACTTGAAAAGCAAGGTGGGCAGAAGTCTGCTGATAAGGTTGAACCGAAGTTTAATTTCAAGGTCGGTCAGTGGATTGTAGCAACAGGAAAATGTGTATACCTTATAACTAAAATAGATGGTTTTAATATTACACTTGTTGATACTAATGGAGATGAGTATGTGTTTGATGTAAGTTCATTTGACGATGCATATCAATGGACTATAGAAGATGCAAAGAATGGTGATGTGCTTGCAGAAGAACCAATTGAAGGATATTCATCTTCATTTGTGGCTATATACAAAAAACGAAATGAAGAAGATTTTGATTCATATTGTTTTGTTGGATTTGATGGCTATTTTTATGAGGACGAACGTGGGCATTCTACGGAAAATATTCATCCAGCAACCAAGGAACAACGTGACCTCTTATTCCAAAAGATTAAAGAAAGTGGATATGAGTGGGATTCTGAGAAAAAAGAATTAAAGAAGATTGAGCAGAAACATACTGAGTGGAGTGAAGAGGATGAAGAAATGTTTGAATATGCTCTTGATATGATAGAGTGGTATAGTGGCGAAAATGAGGATAAATCGAGACTTGTTAGTGTTTGGCTCAAATCCATCAAAGGAAGGATTCAGCCTCAGCCAAAGCTTGAGTGGAATAAAGAAGACGAAGACATTCTTAATACTATCATAAATCATTTTGAAATAGATTTAGAATGTACTGAAAATGATGATATAATCAAGTGGCTCAAATCCCTCAAGCCTCAGAACAGATGGAAACCAAGTGAAGAACAGATAAAAGTTCTTGAAAAAGCTTGTGACGAACATTGGGAGGCAGATGGTTTAGACCCATTATGCACGTTGTATAAAGATTTAAAGAAACTAAGGGAAGAATAGTTATGGATGATTTTAAGAATTTTTTGAAAGAAAATAATTACGAAAATGATTTAGAATTTCAACTTTGTGATTTAGAAATGGCTTTTAACGCTGGAAGAGAATTACAATGGAAGCCGAGTGATGAGCAGATGATAGCAATAAACACCGCTATTAATGTCATTGGCAAAGGTACTCTTAATGGAAAACAGCTAATAGAATTGGAAGCACAATTAAAGAAACTAAGGTAGGAATAAGTTATGATTATAATAGAAAGAACTTGGAAAGAGCCAAATCCCTGTGGAGGAGGTAAACTTAGTAAAGTAGAGAGAAAAGTCTTTGATAATAACGACAAAGAAGGTATAAACAATTTTATAAATGCTAAGTCTTATGTGGATGGTTATGAGTGGACTAATGTTGAATATAAATATACTAAGTTATGAAAACAAGAAAATGGTACTCTATTCCTGTTAAACCTGACAGTGCAAATGAACTTATAACTATGACAGATATGGAAGATATTCACCAAGCTATTTATGAGAAATGGATTGAAGAAGAAAATATCATTAAATGGATGAAGGTATGAAAGCAAATGAATTAATGATTGGAGATTATGTATATAATCATCGTAATTGGGAATGTCCTATAGTAGAAATCCATAAAAATAGTGCAGTTGTAATTGCAAAACATTATGGAGAAGAAGAATTTTTATTATCTGATTTAAGACCAATCCCACTTGTTCCAGAGATTCTTGAAAAGAATGGTTTTAAGAAATATAATGAACTTTATAGATTAGATATTGCAGAAGGCGTATTTGTCAATGTTGATTTCAAATCAAAAGAACCCTTTGTAAGCGTCCACAATACTTGTTATAGGGCTACACCGATATGTTGGTACTTGCATCAACTCCAACACGCATTAAAACTTTGTGGAATTGAAAAAACTATTGAATTATGAAAGCAAACGAAGCACCAGAGAGGCTATATCTGAGTGAGAATATTTATAGCACTTATCTATATCAGGTTCCTGACCCTGATGACGACACTGCTATTGAATATACTCGTATAGACGCCTTTATTGAAAAGGCTTGTAAATTTTTGAAATCTTATAGACAAGATATATCTGGCGGAATTGCCTATATAGCAGGTATTGTTAATGACAAAACTATTGAAGATTTTAGAAACTATATGAAAGGAGAATAATAGTATGACAGTAGATAGATTTGAGGCAGAATTAAAGCCTAAATATAAAGATGAACATAAGTTTTGGGATGATTATTTTAAGACAAGAGAAGAATATTATAATAAAGATTAGTTATGGAGCAGTATATTAAGAAATCCGCTTTAGTTGCTGAGATAGAGAAAAGAAAGCATCGAAATATTCTAAATGAAGGTGCTTTTGAGGAAGACATTGATATTCTATCTCTCATCAACACCCTTGAAGTGAAAGAGGTGGATATAAATAAGGAAATATCTCAGTTTATAAACACTAATTTTGAAAAAGCAACAATAGGTCACAAACTAAGTTTAAGACGTACTGCCAAACATTTCTTTGAGCTTGGTATTAAAGCAACACAGAAAGGAGAGTAAGGTATGACAGTAACAGATTGTATTGCAGCATGTGTATGTATTATTTGCATTACTTGGATTGTAGTAACCTATTTAAAAAAATAATTATGGAACAATACATTTCAAAATCCGCTTTAGTAGCGGAGATAGAAAAGCTGATAGAAAACGGAAAGTTGAAATGTCAACAATCCAAAGAAAATAATGATTATGAAAGTTATGTAGCATGGTCAGAACATATTGCTACTTGCGGCAAAATTCTTTTAATCATCGACATCCTTGAAGTAAAAGAGGTGGACTTAGATTTAGAAATAACTTTATGGGCAAATGCAATTCCAGAAATACGACTTGATGATGTTAAAAGGCTTGCCAAACATTTCTTTGAACTTGGTATGCAAGTAAGTAATAAACCACAGAAATGAGAGTAAAGATATGGAAGAAGAAATAATAAAATTAAGAAGATTGACAGGACTTGGAATAAGTGAATGCCGTAGGGCTTATGAAAAGTTTGGTAATATAGAAGAAGCACATAAATACTTGCGTGATAAATGGAGAGGTATTTGGACAACAGCAGATAAATAGTTATGGAACAGTATATTAACAAAGATACTTTAGTAGCGGAGATAAATAGAACATTAAGTGCGTTTGAAAATTCAGATGCACCTATTGATAGGCTTAGAGCATCAACACTTATAGCCCTATTATCTTTTATCGACACCCTTGAAGTGAAAGAGGTAGACTTGGAGAAAGAATTATCTTATGAAGATTATAAAGGTTTCTTTGAAAAGTACCCTAATTTATCAGATGATTGGGGATTTGATGAAACTTGGGTATTTGCCAAATATTTCTTTGAACTTGGGTTAAAGACTCAATATAGTAGCATTAGTATTCCTAACATAGATGACCTTCTTGAAGAAGGTGGTATAGACCCCAACTCAAAAGATGTAAAGATATTTAAGGAATGCTATTATATGGCATTGGAAAAACTAAAAGAAAAGAAAGGAGAGTAAAATATGGTACAATTAGAAGAGTGGCAAGTAAGGGGTATAGAAGATACATTACGACTTGTTTCTAATCATTTTCATTCACAAGAGAGAAAAACTTGTCTTGATAGAATGATTATGCAATCATGGAATTGGGTTGTAGATGCACTTAATGATGTCCCTATTGATACTACAAGTGAAAATGGCATTATGTATAGAATGAGAGTAGGCCAAACACCAAAATTAAATAAAGTACAGAAAGAAAAATAGTATGACTGCAAATAATTGTCCTTTTGGAAGAACCTGTTGTGATGGTTGTAATTATTTAACTACTAGTGGTTGTATAGCAAAACAAAATTGTTTAAATACTTCACAGACATTTTCTATTACACATAATGACATGTTTGCTCTTTGGGAAAGGAGAAGAGAAGAACTAATGAAATTATCAAAAGAAGATTTAATTGAAATGATTATTGGTAAAAGAGAGCATGTTGGAATAACGTTTGGTTAATAAATAAATAAGAATAGTATGACAGATAAAGAGAAAATTAGAAACATTATTGAACTCTTCATTGCTTGGAATGGAGAGACAGAAGCAATTGATATAGCAAATCTTGATTCTGCTGTTGACTTTATTGCTGACTCTTTACAAGAAGAGTCTACAAGTGAGGACTTGGAAAAAGCAGCAAGAAGTTATTCTAACAACATTGATAATATATGTGGTAGTATAGGAGAACAAACAAGAAATGCTTTCAAGGTTAGCGCTAAGTGGAAAGAAGAACAACAAAAATTTGATAAGTTATGACACAAGAAGATAAAGAGTTGTTATTGAAAGACCTCAGTGCAAAGTTTCCTTATGGTATAATAATTAATGTCAATGGAAGAAATGAGCGGATTGATGAAATAAATCCATTTGAAGAAATTATAACTTGTGGATTTCAATCTTTTGATGTTGATGAATGTAAACCATATCTTCGTCCAATGTCTTCCATGACTGAGGAAGAGTATAAAGAATATTCAAAACTGTGGGATTTGCAAGATGAGTTTCCTACGGATGCTGATATTAGGTTTAAGATAGATGTATTTGACTGGCTTAATGCTCATCATTTTGATTATCGTGGACTAATAGAAAAGGGACTGGCTATTTCTGTAACAGAAGAAAATAATTCATATAAAGAATAGAATTATGACACTATTTGAAGTATTAGTATTGATATTTTGTCTACTATTTGCTTTTGCATATATGTTAAATAGATATGGTGAATTGTATGGAATAAATACTGCTAAAAAGTTATTTATGATAACTATTATGGCATTAACACTCGGACTTTTATGGTTTCCAGTTGTTTTAGCAACTGATATTTATAAAAAATTAAATAGGATAAAATGAACTTTACAATATGAAAGGTTGTGTACGACCAACCTTCAGATTAATTTCTGTAAACCGATCGTTGATTGGGTCCACTCTTAACAAAATTGAGCGGGGAGTACTGCCTTCTCTGGTATAAGGTAAGGGTATTAGAACTGGAGACAACCTCTAGTTCATTTTAAAACTTAACAATATGAATTTACTTTTATTTATTTTAATATCATTAATTAATGTATTCTTACATATATTTAGAAGTATATTAGTAATTAAAGCTAGTAAATTTAAAGCTTCTTTGGCTAATTGTATTACATATACATTTAGTGCTGTTGTAGTAAAGTTTATTTCTGAAAGTAGTTTAGAGACAGCTATAATAGTAGCTGCTTTAACTAATTTCATCGGATGTTATTTGGCAATGTATATTTATGAAATAATTTATGAAAATAAGAATATTAAAAAAGAAAAATCCATCTAAATTACAAAGAATGTGGATTAAACATTTAATGAAATGGATTAAATTAGAAACAGAGTATAAATCTATTAAAAAATATTATATTAAATCTTGTAAAGAAAAACTATGGAAATAAACTTTGATAAATATAATTGTTTTATAGCAGAATGTTATGAAGCAGAAGATGAGTTTTGGAAAGGAATTTATGAAGATATTGAAGCTGATTATTGGATTAATGAATCTAAAATAAATTTTGAATATTAAATAATGTTAATATAATTTTAAGTTAAAAATAGATAATTCAACTTTTTTAACGTTAAAAAATTTAAAATTATGCAAAAATTAGTTTCAAAAAACTCTATTTAGAGATTTAAATAGGGAAGAAAGATTGTTAAAGCTGCTAAAGGAGATATTATTATATATAATGGAGAAGAATACGAAGATCTTGGGAATGGTACTATGGTAATGCATAGTGGAAAACAATTGTCTCCTATTAGAATACCGTAGAATATAACATAGAATATAGCTACTCGTTAGTAGTCTATTGCTTAGGGAAGATTTAATAGAAATTATCCTTATAATAGATCCACTTCTGGATATGAAAAGGCTTCTTCTCAATTTCCAGCAATTATATAGGACGCTAGATTTGGAGAATATAAAGGTAGTTGGGGTGGTGTATCTGGTTTAGTATCGGATTTATATTCTAATAATTTGGGATATTAGCCTCCGAAAGTAAGTGTTCCTTATATTCCTAGTAATAAAAAAGTTAAACAAAATAATAAATAGGCTGAAGAAGTTACTGATAAACCTTCAACAGATAAAAAAGTTTCCGAAAAAGCATAGAATAACCAAAAAAAATCAAGTTCTTCACAACTTTCTTTTAAAAATGCTTTTAATCAGGCTAGAAATTCTGGACAAAAAGAATTTACTTGGGGAGGTAGAAGATTTAATACAATGACAGCTGCCGAAAAGAAGACTGGAGCAACTTTATTTTAGAATGGAAAATGGATAAATCCAAATATAAAGTTTGTTGTTCCAACTCCAACTGATATGACTACATAGGAAGCAGAGGAACTTAATAGAAAAGCTAAACCTATTGGTAATTGGGAGGGAGCTTCATTTGCTAAACAAGGTATTAAATTGATTCCTAGGAAAAAATACTTTAAATAATCCTTTTCGGGTAAGGTTAAGCAGAACCTGCGAGTTGAATATAGTATTCAGAAGCACCTATTGCTTTAGTATAGGTAAACCTCGATTTTGGTAGTGGGCCGAATCTCTTGAGTTTCCAATAGAGATTCTAATTAACAGACTAACCAATAAAGCCTACAAGATACTTGTATCTGAAAGGAAACTAAAGTAGGTTATAGTAATCGAAATCTGCAAAGCCAGGTAGAGGAAGTCCTGGCATTTTGGGGAAGTAGCTCGCATGGCGTAGAGCGGCGGACTGTTAATCCGATGGTGGTGGGTTCGAATCCCTCCTTCCCCGCAATTTAAATGATATTTTCATAAATTATGAAGATACAAGTTGGCTCCTTTTATTCCTCCTTAGTTCAGTTGGTAGAACATCACCCTTGTAATGTGAATGTCGTCGGATCGTGCCCGGCAGGAGGATCTAATTTAATAATTATATTTATATGAATACTATACAGAGATTTAAATAGAGAAGAATAGTAAAAGCTTAGTTAGGAACTTTATTAAAGAAAGGTTGGGATTGGTTTAAAAATTCTAGTTAGGTTGCTGCAATAGCAGAATCTCCAGCAGTTATGACTGCATCAGGATGGAGAGTAGATAGAACCGGAAAAGCTAAATAGGATTAGTAGAATACTAAAGAAGTTAAATAGTTAAGAAACAATCTTACTTCTATAGGAGAAGCTGGAGTAACTGCTCCAACTTTAGTAGGAGATGTTGGTGCTTTGGTTACTGCTGTTAGACATCCAGTTTAGACAGGAAAAGCTGTTTGGAAAGCTGGGTAGGACGCTTTATGGTTTTTAAGAAATCCTGGAGCAGTTAAAGTTTATCATGGAACACCAAGTAAAGAGTTTACTAATTTAAATTAGGCTCGAACAGCTTCTTAGTCTAATATTGGAATACATGTCTCTCCTAAAAAATAGATAGCAGAGAGTTTTGTAAGATTTAGAGGAGGAAATGATGGCCATTTGTTAGAAGGTTATATTCCTAAATATAATATGGAAACTATTGATATTGGAGCAAATGATTATAGATTATTTAGTAATAACTGGATAAGAAGAAAAACTTAGGGGTAGTATCCTGCATCTACTCATAAAGTTGGTATAACAACATATTATGATACTCATCCAGAAGCTGTTTTAGAAAGAAATTTATATAAAAAATATGGAGGAAATCCATCAGTTTCTGAGAGTAATAGAAGACTTATGTTAGATAATGATGTAACTATTCCATTACAAAAAGAAACTTGGCCAAACATGCCTACCAAAGCTAGATAGCAAATGGACGAAATATTAAAAGAAGGTAGTTCTAGTGAATTAAAAAATGGAGAAACTTATCAATCCAGAGCATTAAGGTTAAATTAGTAGGCAGCTAAAATAGCTAGTAATAATGGGAAAAAAGTAATTAAATATATAAACACTAATCCATCAGAAGGAGGTGGAGGGGTTTCTTATATAGTAACTGATCCGTCTGTATTTTATAATCCTTAGAAATATAATTGGCAACAAATTATAAATAGAACTAAATATCCAATTATATATGGAACTAATAAATAAAATAAAACAATTCTTTAAAAAAACTTCAGAATTTGATTATGTAGAATATAATAAACAATTAGAAAAAGAATTACAAGAATATTTTAATAATAATATAGAGTATTCTGACCAAATATTATATAAGTTCTGGAGTTATATATTTTATAAATGTAAACTTAAAGGAATTTATCCAACTAAAAATGAAATTATAAGATATTTAAAAAGAGAAGTATCTTTTGAAGAAATTCGTGATAGATGGCAAGAATTTGAAGATAGTTCTAAATCTGATGAAGATTATGAAAGAATTATATTAAATGGTTTGCTCTAAAATAGTTATGAATATTTTAGAGACGTAAGGCTAGATGCTTTGTCCATCTAGGGTAATCGTAAGTACACAATCTTGTACGACAGGAGATTGTCCGTAGTTCAGTATTATCTTGTACATTTCGAGGAATTTACAAATACGAGCTGTCGCGAAAGCCGAAAAAGGGTTTATAGTAGGTATAAGAATAAGAATCAGAAACCCTGAACCTTCTAATGATGTATCTTTATAATGTTAATAAGATGTGAAATTAGTAGGTGACAGACCATTGGGTAATTCCATAGGAGCGCTGTTAATCTTATTCATTTTTGAAATTTTTAATTTAAATATATGAAACCTATAAAATTAATAGATTACAATGTAGATGGACTTCCAGATAAATTGGATTTAAAAGATTTACCTTGGTTTTTAAAACCAATTGTTTGGATTTATTAGTTAATTAAAAATACTACTATAGTATAGATTAATGATAATGTAGATATATTAGAAAAATCCAAAAATATTGGAAAATATATAGTTGATGCAGATATAATAGTAGTACAAGAAGATTTTAATTATCATAATGAGTTAATGGAATCATTAAATAATTATGGATGCGGAACTCAAAAAAATGGGTTTAATATATCTAAATTATTTAGTAGTATTAAATGGTTTCCTATTCCTAGATTCAAATCTGATGGAGTTAATATCATTTATAATAAAAATCGAGTAAAAGTCAATAAAGAAGATATTGTAAGATGGAAAAAGTCTTACGGATATATTGGACATGCTAATGATAAGTTAGCTTGTAAAGGATTTAGATATTACAATGTAACTATTGATAATGAATCTGATTTAGATATATACATAGTACACATGGATGCTGATTTTTATTAGCCAGGATCTGATGTTTCTAAAGATGTTGAAGCAAGGACATCTCAACTTAAATAGCTTACTAAATATATACTCAAAAAAGGAATAAACAATCCAACAATTATAGTAGGAGATACTAATTGTACTACTAAATATTCTTGGGATATATAGAACATAAAGAATAATTTGTTAAATGTAATTCCAGGAATTAGGGAAGTTGTTCCAACTAATTTTTCTGATGTTGATAGAATATTCTATATAGGAGACTTATAGTTTGATGAGTGTTATTATGATGTTATGATGAATGAATCTGACCATAAACCTTTAGTAAGCATTATAAGATAATTTTTAATAATTTAAAAACAATCATTACTATGAATATTGCACTTTTAATTATAGCATATTTAGGTATTGCTTTAGGCGTTCATTACTTATGGTTAAGTAAAGCTCAAAATACACCTAAATGGGAACAAATTGCACTTAGTTTAATTTGGATTTTACTTATACCTTTATGGCTTGTTAGAAAAATCCAAACAAGTTGGTAAAACAATAACTATAACTAAAAAATAAATAATATTACTATAACTTTAATAAACGACATATCTAAACTTGATTTAGATCAAGTTTTGTGCGCCAACATTTTGATTATTTGGTATGAAGGATATATTTAATTATGAAATCCTTCTAAAATTAGATAATTAAATTATAAACTTTAAATTTATAGTAAAAATTATGAAATTGGTAAAAAGAATTGTAAAAAAGGTAACAAGAGATTATTTTGATGGATTTGCAAGACTTTATGAGCCTTGTATTAAAGCTGGAATTTATCCATTCATTTAAAAAAGTAGATAGTTATGAGAAAAAATTATTGGAAAGACGTTTGTTTGTTATTAGTAGGTTCTCTGATTGCAACAATTTATTTAAA
>Ga0310694_10005257_pt1 | contig 12417 bp, 10 predicted proteins | sample 174DNAGHGhighgp2_FD_203884 | JGI IMG/M metagenome (GOLD analysis project Ga0310694, IMG submission 203884) | Sheep rumen microbial communities from Palmerston North, Manawatu-Wanganui, New Zealand - 1742 DNA GHGhigh gp2 (v2) (version 2) | ecosystem: Host-associated > Mammals > Digestive system...
GGTCGGTCAGTACATAGATCCCAAACTGCAAATGCACCTTGTAGATATTGTCGTTAAAGCTCTCGACGACATGCATGGCATCCGCGCGGATCCGCTCCTCGTCAAAGTCCGTTTCATCCAGGAGCATCACGAAATGATCCGAGATCATCCGCCCGTAGATGCCCTTTTTCCCGGCCAGACGGCGGCACATCTCCGCCACGGCGCAAAGTACATCATTGCCCTTATCGACGCCGTAGAGCTGATTGACAAACTTAAAGTTCCGGATATTGACGCGGACCAGAACATGCCGGCGATCTTCGTTGCGCTCCAGATGCCGCAGTGCCCGCTCTTTGAATCCTTCCCAGTTGAAGATCCCGGTCAGCGGATCGAATGCCTCCCGGAAAAGGCGTGAATTGTCATTCTCCGTGAGCGCCGTCACATCGTTGACCGAGCAATAGCTTCCGACCTTTTTTCCTTCCGCGTCCTTCACATCAAAAAACTGCGACTCATAGATCCTTTCCCCGTCGCTTGCATGAAAGACACGAAGCCACTTTTTCCCGGACCGTTGCTGCTCATTCGGCGTTCCCCATTCCTTCAGGAACTGCCCGAGCTTTGCAGGATCATTCTCGATCTCAAACATGCGGAATGCCGACGCATTCGCAAATATACACTTTCCCTTTTCGTCAAAGCAGATGATCCCGAGCCCGGAGTATTCTCCCGCTGCGGAAAGGATCTTTGCCGCCACGTCTTCCCTCAGATTCCGGCTCTCGTACGGATCCGTTTTTTTCACCGGCTCCGTTCCCGCATCGGAAAGCTCCCTGCATACATCCGTTGCTGCAGACAGATCTGCCGCATTGATCAGCTCCACGCAGTAGAACTGCTCCTGACCGTTTCCGTCGACACAGAGCAGAGGGACCGACAGGATCGAATATGCATTATCTCCGAAGAGCTCCGTCTTTTCCTGGATCCGTCCCGAGATGGAGGCCTGATAACTGGAACACTCCATGCAGCGTTCCTCTCGTCCCCATACACAAAAACAGCGAAGCTCACGGTCTTTCTCCCCGACCGCCTGCTCCGTCATCTCCTCCGGACAGATCTCTTGGATCTTCTTATCACCGTCTTTTCCGAAACTCTTTACCACGCGAACCACACGGCATTCGCCGGGATCCACGAGTCTTACGACATCGCAGATCCCGCTCATTGCCTGCATGAAAGCACTGATCTGTTCGATTCGGAACAAAGGCGCGCCCATTTAATCTTACTCTTCCTTATTGTTCTCCGCTACGGCTTCCGCACGTGCTGCGACTTCCTTCTCCTGTACATCCGAAGGAGCCTGCTCATAACGTACGAACTCGTAGGAGTAGTCGCCGCGTCCGCCGGTCATCGAGCGAAGGTCGGTGCAGTATCCGTAAAGCGAGGACATCGGGATCTCCGCCTCAACGGTCTGGATACCGTTCCCGCTCGGGTTCATGCCGAGCACTCTGCCGCGGCGCTTGTTCAGGTCGCCCATGATATCGCCGGTATACTTGTCCGGTACGGTAACCTTCAGGGATGCGATCGGCTCGAGGAGTACGGGACCCGCCTCCATGAAGCCCTTCTTGAAGGCCTGGATCGTCGCCATCTTGAAGGCCATTTCCGAAGAGTCGACCGGATGATAGGATCCGTCGTAAAGGATGCCCTTTACACCGACGACCGGATATGCCGCCAGGGGTCCGCGAAGCACGGATTCCTGCATACCTTTTTCCACTGCCGGGAAGTAGTTCTTCGGCACCGCTCCGCCGACGACCTCCTGTTCAAAGACATACGGAGTCTCGAGATCGCCGCTCGGCTCGAAACGCATCTTGACGTGACCGTACTGGCCGTGTCCGCCGGACTGCTTCTTGTATTTGTACTCGACGTCGGACTTTTTGCGGATCGTCTCTTTGTAGGCGATCTTCGGTTTTACGAGCTCGATCTCGACCTTGTACTCATTTAAGAGTCTGGAGGCCACGACCTCGAGATGCTGCTCGCCCATGCCGTAGAGCAGGGTCTGGCGGTTCTCGCCGTCGTTGACGACCTTCAGGGTCTGGTCCTCGTGCGTCATCTTCTGCAGGGACTGCGCGAGTTTGTCGATATCCGCCTTATTCTTCGGGCGGTAACGCATATAGGTGTACGGCGTGGAGATCTCTGCCTTGCCGTACTGGATCGTATTTGCCTTCGTGGAAAGCGTATTGCCGGTACGTGCCGCGGTCAGCTTTGCGATCGCGCCGATATCGCCGGCGTGGAGCTCCTTGACTTCCTCAGCCTTTGAGCCGGTCAGCGTGTAGAGTTTGCTGATCTTTTCCTCGACGTCCTTGTCCTTGTTGTAGATGAGATCATCCGGCTTGAAGACGCCGCTCATGACCTTGATGAGGGAGTACTTGCCGATGAACGGATCCACGATGGTCTTCCAGATATAAGCACTCTTCGCCTTGGAGAAATCGTAGTCCGCCTCGAAGACTTCGTTGTTCTTTAAGGAGATGCCGGCGACCTTTTTATTCAGCGGCGACGGCATAAGCTTTACGATGTCATCCATCAGAGCGTAGGTGCCCTGGCAGAGGATGTTCGAACCCATGGAGATCGGGAAGATATCGCAGGTGTTCACGCTGATCCGGAGGGCCGCACGCACCTCGTCCTCGGAGAAAGTCTCTCCGCCGAAGTAACGGTCCATCATATCCTCGCTGGTCTCCGCGACTGCTTCGAGCAGCTGGTCGTGATATTTCTCGAGATATTCTTTACTGTAATCGGGCAGTTCCATGTCGACGACTTCCTTGCCCTGCCATTTCTGCGCTTTTTCGCTGATGACATTGACATAGCCGACGAACTTTTCGTTCTCACGGATCGGGAAATGCAGCGGCGCGATCTTTTTGCCGTAACGCTCGGTCAGATCGTCGACGACTTTTTTGAACGATGCGTTGTCCACGTCCATGTCCGTAACGTAGAACATGCGCGGGAGCTTATTCTTCTCGCACATCGCCCAGGCGCGCTCGGTACCGACTTCCACGCCGGCCTTACCGGAGACAACGATGATCGCTGCATCCGCCGCGCTGACCGCTTCCTCCGCCTCTCCGACGAAGTCGAACATTCCCGGTGCGTCCAGCAGGTTGATCTTCGCACCTTCCCATTCCATAGGGATCACGGAAGTCGAGATCGAGATCTGGCGCTTCTGCTCCTCCTTGCCGTAGTCGGATATGGTATTCTTATCCTCGGTCTTGCCCATGCGCGAGGTCAGACCCGCAAGGTAAGCCATGGACTCCGCCAGTGCCGTTTTACCGGCACCGCTGTGTCCCAGAAGTACCACATTTCTGATCTTTTCTGTTGTGTAAACATTCATACCTACCGTAACCTCCGTTCCCCAAATGGATTTTTTGTAGCATTTTCACAAACCGCCCATGAAAAAACGCCCACATTATTTGTATTTTAACAAATAAACGGGCGCTTCGCAAGCATACAATTGTGAAAAATGACAGGGGATTATCTGTGCATTATTACACTTACGGCCGGAAAGGTCTGCTGTTTCCCGGTGCGGTCATCTCCTCCCCGTCAGGATCCTCCCCATCTCATCAAAGGAGGCACCGGCCGGGATCGCATGTACCCCGACACAGAGAGTACGGTCATAGCCGTTTTTGCAGAGAAACTCGTCAAACTCCGCTGCGGAAGGCACGATGCCGGCTTCCGCCATGCGTTTTGCGACCGAATAGGAGCTGTCTCCGCGAACCACCGTGACAGTGACGCTGTCCCCGTTCATCCCGTGGGAATCGTTACCGGTTGCAGGCTGCGGGTCCGGCTGCGCGGGTTCCGGGGTTTGCGTGGTGGTGTTATTGGCATTGCCGGTCTGGGTATTGCCGTTGTTTCCGTTGTTTCCGGTCTGCGTGTTGCCGTTCTGGTTGTTCCCGGTCTGCGTATTACCGTTATTTCCGGTCGCGGGCTGCGGGTCTTCATGGGTTTCCTGCGGAGCAGGTGTCACCGTCGTCTGCGGCCCCGTATCCTCTCCGTCCTCCGGTGCCCCGGCAGGCTGCGCATCGTTTCCGGCATCCGGCTCCCCGGAAGGATCATCCGTACCGGCTTCCGTCCCCTCATGGTTTCCGGTGACCGTTTCCGTGCCGGAAAGCGTCTGCGTCTCGTCCGCAGCGCTTAAGCCCGAGGTCAGCACTTCCTGCATTGTTACATCCCCGGATCCCTCATCGCTACCGTTTTCGGAGCCCGTGGTCTCCTCGGAGAGCATCACACCCTCCTCTTTCATTCCGAGCTGTCTTGCCCTCGCCCGGATCTCATCATCACTCATGGCATGACTCTTCACGGCGACCGCAAAGTGCAGGATAACCGCCGTAACGGCCATACCGATCCCGAGTCCTCTTAAGTAAAAACGAAGTTTCATCTTTTCCCTCACGAATTCTCAAACAGATCGATCACCAGCTTTACCTCACCGAGTCCGAGACCCAGCTCTTTGGCGATCGCCATGTTGGAACGTCCCATCTTGTGCATTTCCAGGATCTTCTGGTTGTTATTGACCGGTCCGCCTCCCGCACCGAACTGCAGCGATACGCTCTCCTTCGGCATGAGATCCTGCAGGCTCATCTGCGAAGACTTTGCGGACGCCTTGGTCGCCGTCGTCTTTTTCGTCGTACGTTTTGCCTTCGGCTTTTCCTCCGGCTCCGTATCGGCCGCTGCTGCTTTGCTCCGGCTCTTTGCAGCCGTCTTCTTCGGCGCCGGTGCATCCTCTTCGGCAGCCTCCGGTGTTTCCACTTCGGAATCCGCGGGAGCCTCTTCCGTATGTGTCTTTAATGCTGCGATCCGCTCCATCGCCGTCATCCGGTGCGGCGGCTCCGGGATCACGTCCTCCGGCTCGTCGTCTGCCTCCGCCGGCTCATCCGGTACCGCTTCCATATCATCCGCTTCCTGCATGTCTTCCGGCTGCAGTTCTGCGGTTTCTTCCGTTTCCTCCGCATCCGCCGGCTCTTCATAAGGCTCCGCGCCCGCCGGATCCGAAAACTCCCGGTCGTCTTCCGACACCGGTTCCGCCGCGGGAAACGCAATACCGACAAATCCTTCCTCTGCCGGCTCTTCCTGCACCTCCTCCGGAACGGACCCCGTCTCCTCCGGAGCAGCTGTCTGCATCATCGACGCCCTCCTCAGTGCGGCTGCCGTGCGTGCTCTCGCGATCACATCGTCTGCCGTGAAGGATTCCTCCTCCCGCTCAGGCTCCCGGTACGGCGTATCCAGACGCTTTCTCGCAACGATCATCTTTGACTCCGCCAGCGTCGCATGACGTCCCGCCGTCGCCGCCTGGTCATACGCCTCCTGCGCCAGTGCTTTTGCACTGCCCGCGAGATCATACGCCTCATTCGCGCGCAGGCTCGCATCCTTTGACGCCCCGTCCGCGCGGTTTAAAAGCTCCGTGAGTTCGTCCTTGTTTTTGTTGAGCATATCATGGAGAAAGACGCTCTCCTGCTGATTTTTCCCGATCTGATCCAGAACATTGTCCGAATACTCGCCGAAGGCCAGCATCTTTTCATTGGAGATACGGTCCAGGGAACGCTCCGCTTTTTCGAGCGCATAGTTCATCGTCTCTTCCGTCATATCCTCAATGCGGTCGCGGGACGCCGCGATCTCGTCGTCCACCATGGCCCGCACTTCCTCGCGGGATATGCCCGTATTCTCCTCATTCTCGCCCCGGTCGGGCAGAAAAAAACTGATGACGAAAGCCAGCGCTCCGCACACCAGAAGTATGATCTCGATTGCCTGCAACTTACATCCTCCCCGCGTCCTCAGATCTTGATGTCAAAACGGACGGCTTTCTTGTCGATCACCCGGTCCGCCGGACGCTCCTTGTTTTTCTTGCGCTGTCTGCCTCCGTCTCCTCCGTAGGCAGACCCGCGTTTTTCCTCGGCATCGGTTTCCGCTGCCGCATTTTCCTTATTATGTACCGTGGTCGTATCCTGCTGGACCTTTTCGTCGACCTGCACCTGCTGCTGTGCACTGTGCAGGATGCCGCGCTCGTTTTCCTGCTGCTGGTACAGCTGGAAATCCTGGGTACGGTTGATCGTCCCCTGCAGTTCCACCATTCCGATCGCCATGACCCGTCCCCCGCTTTCTTACAGTGACGTCATGTGCACGTCGCCCTTTTCACGGACGAAACGGCAGTATTTGTACGCATCCTTGATCACCTTCGATACGTCGGAGATCGCGATGATCGTACCCGGATATACGGTACCCGCCACCTCGACGGAAGCTCTTCCTCCGGCCTCCATCTGAGCCTTCAGGGTCTCCAGCTCGGCTGTATCCGCCGTAACCGCCTCCTGCGATGCCTTTACGGTCGCTGCAAGGGTCTGCACCTGCTTGACCTGGTCGGGCGTAAACTTCACACCGGCCGCCAGTTTTTTCTTCATGGCCTCCATGACCGGAAGCATGCTCTTTAAGTTTTTCTGTGCGTCGGCGATCTCCTGGTTCAGCTCGGCCATTCGGTTGATGATCGTCGGATTCACCCCGACCGTGACCAGCGTATCCGCGCCCATATTGGAACCGAGCGTACGCACGCAGATCTTCGAGGTCGCCGTGACCTCGCCGCCCGTGATGAAGCCCTTATGGCTCATGACGTTGATCTCGGTGCCTGCCTGCACTTTGGAATGCAGGATCGAGTTCGTTTCCACGTATCCGCCGGCTTCCACGGTAGCATTCTCGATAAACTTCGCGACGACATTTCCGCCGGCTTTTAAAGTCCCGCGTGCCATGCCGTTGATGCCGCGCTGCAGCACGATATTGCCGCCGGCCTCCAGATGTGCACCCTCGACGACGCCGCGTACCTCGATATCGCCGGTCGTCTTGATGCTGAAGTTCGTATTGACATTACCGGTCACGACCACGTTACCTTCGTAGTCGATGTTACCGGTGGAGTTGTCGACATTGACGACTTCCATGACATCCGACACGAAGACCTTGCCGCCGGTTAAGGTCACATGTCCGTTCACCTTGGACTTGATCGTGAGTTTGTCCTCGGAAAGCTCGATGTTTAAACCGAAAGCCAGCGTCCTTCTCTTGACTTCCCTCGGCTTGATCACCTCACCGAGGACATTCTTGCCCTCGACACCGCGCACTTCGGGAGTCAGCGTGGCAAGCACCTCGCCCTCCTTGCAGTGGTTGACCAGGTTCAAGTGGAAAAAGTCCACCGTGCCGTCCTCGTTCAGCGTCGGACGGATACGGTTGTCGGTATTGAAATGATAGGTGATCTTGCCGTCCGTTCCCTCCTTGACCGGAGTCCCGCGCGCGATCACGTAATCCTTACAGTATTCCTTTTTCTTCAGGAACGATGCGATGGCCGCCTCATCAACTCCGTAGACGACTTTCGCCAGACGGCATTCGCTCATGATCTGCTCCTCATCGAGGGGACGTCCCCCGTTAGAGCCCGGATAGAAGCGCGCCGTTGCGGTCATGAAATCATTGTCGATGGTGATATAGCTGCACTCCGCGATCGGAAGCATCTTCGTCGGATTTAAAAAGACCGGCTTCGAATAATCGATCTCCGTAAATGCCTGACCAAGCGTCTTGATGTCATATGCCACTTTTTTCCGGTCGAGATAATCCATGACCTCCTGGATCGTGACCGTTACGCCGTTTTCCGTCGGCGCAAAAAGCTTCAGATAGGTACCGCGTTCCGATGTGTCGATCTGAAAATATCCGTTCATAATGTCACCCCCCGATCAGATGGCAGATGAGAGGATGCCGACATAATCGCCGAGCACTCCGCGCATCTTTTGCAGTGCCCGCGTATGCAGCTGCGAGACACGTGACTCCGTAACGCTTAAGACCGTTGCGATCTCTTTCTGGGTCAGATCCTCGTAGTAGTAGAAAAGAACCACATTCCGTTCCTGTTCGGTCAGGCGGTCCAAAGCTTCCGCAAGCATATGCTTTAACTCTGCCTGATCCACTTCCTCTTCCGGAGAGGTATACCGGGAGCCGAGGGAATTGTCCGCCGTGATGTCATTTCCTCCGGTCTCCATAAACTCGTTCAGGGAGACGATATTGGTGGCCTTCATCTGACCCTGCCATTCCAAAAGTTCGTCCTCCGAGATGCCGAGTGCCTGCGCAAGCTCTTCGTCCGTCGCCGGACGTCCCATCTCCGCCTCGATATCACGCATCGCCGCGTCGATCTGCCGCTGGCGCTGTCGCACCGTGCGCGGGATCCAGTCGTTTTTGCGGACCTGATCCAGGATCGCACCGCGTATCCTTAAAGATGCGTACGTTTCAAACTTAATGCCTTTTCTGGGATCGAACTTGTCGATCGCATCAATCAGCCCGAAGATCCCGTTGCTCTCGAGTTCCTCACGCTCCACATTGTATCCCAGATACATCGAAAGTCGGCCGGCCACGATCTTGACTAAAGAAGCATACTCCAAAATCAGGCTTTCCCTGATCTCGGAGGAACGCAGTCTCATATAGTCATCCCACAGCCTTTTTCTTCCGGCCTCGTCCATCAAAACCTCCCGTTGTCAGCGCTAACTTTTCTCTTCTTCTCCGCCGGGCGCCTTTTCCACCAGATCGCCCTCGTCGACGAAGTAATCGGAGTAGCTCATCTTCATGTTGAACTGATCGACCACGCTCTTTATGATCGTCCCCAGGATCGCAAATGCGAGCAGGGAAAAGAAGAGTACCGCCAGAAGCTTGGTCAGTGCAAATCCCCGGATGATCGAATAAAACAACGCAACCGCCCCTCCGATCATCATCAGAAGCGACGGCAGCTGTCTTGTCTTCAGATTATTCTTCTTCAGAACAATCTCCGGAGAGCTCTTTGCTTTTTCCTCGTCCATCAGATCACTTTCGGCGGTTTCCCTACCGCTTTCACCTCGTAATCTCCGGTTTCCGGATTGAATGTCACCGTACGTCCGTAGTTTGCTCCGGTGTCCTCCGCAAGGATCGGGATCCGTAGCTCCTTTAAGGCCGCTTTGGTCGCTGCCACATTCCGGTCACCGACTCCGGTCAGCTCCGATTTGGATGCGAACGCAAACATCGTCGCACCGCCGGCGATCTTCGCCACCATGCGTGCACGGTTCGCGCCCATTTTTTCCAGACGGCGCACGAGTTCCGGAATCCCGGTGTCCGCAAACTTCGCGATATTACCCGTGGATTTCACTTCTTTACTGTTCGGCAGCATGACATGTACCAGACCGCCGATCTTGCTCACCTTATCCCGGATCGCGATCCCAACGCAGGAACCCAGCCCGATCGTCGTAATAAGATCGGGGGGCTTGCACACGTTCAGATCTGCGATACCTACTTTGATCGTCTCAGCCATAATTTAGAATCCCAATGCGTGTAATATTTTTGCGTCAGACTCTTCATCCGGTACAAGGATAAAGAATCCGGACAGATCATCATCATCCGTAAAGTCCGTCTGGATCAGGAGCATCTTGTCCGAGATCGCACCGAACTCGATCGCCGGCACGGAAAGGATCGCCCCCGCCATGTCAATGCAGATATTCGGTACCGACGGATAGATCGTCAGGTTCGTCAGCGTGGAGAGCGAGTTCAGATATGCTCCCGTGATGACATTTCCGATCTCCTTGAGTGCCGAGAGCTCCATCTCCGAAAAGTCTTCGCCCTCGGACGGCATGCCCATCAGCTTGGAAACCATTGCACGTGCGGACTCTTTCCGCTGTACGAACATGATGCTTCCGTGGATATCGCCGTCGACCACGAGATATATGCCGGCCACGATCTGGTCTTCGCCGCCCATCGTGGTACCGACCTCTTTAAACTCCATCAGCCGTACCTGCGGCACTTTCATGTCGACCTTCATGCCGAGCATCGTGGATAATGCGGTCGTCGCATTGCCCGCGCCGATATTTCCGATCTCCTTGAGGACATCGAAGTACTGGTCGGACATGGTATCGATCGTCATTTCTTCTTTATTGTCTGCCATGAGTCACCTCCTCGCTCGAATCCTTCGATCACTGTATTTCCTGAAGAACGAGATCCAGATCCAACAACGAGATCAGACCGCCCTCATGCTTGCCGATACCGTTGACATAGGCCTTTTCGGAACCGCTGTCCGCATTGCCCTTTTCTACCTCCGCTGCCTCGAGGTTCACGACCTCTTTGACGGAGTCCACCATCATACCGATCGGCTCGTGCTGTGCCATCTTGATGATGATGATACGGGTATCTTTCGTCGTCTCGTCCGCTTCCAGTCCCATCTTGACGCGAAGGCTCATCACGGGGATGACCTCACCGCGGAGGTTGATCACGCCCTTGAAATGCTCGGGAACCTGCGGTACCCGCGTGATCTGCTGCAGGCGCACGATATTGTCAATGTACTTGATATCGATGCCGTACTGTTCGTCTCCGATCCGGATGACGATATACTGTGTCATCTCGCTTACGTTCGTACTGAGTTCATTTGCCATTTTATCTTCTCCCTTATCTGCAAAATCCATTCCGCCGTGCAAGCTCGAAAATCTTCGATTTTCTCGCTGCGGGCTTTCGCCCTATGATTCCCGTCATGCGCGTATCTTCACGCGCAAGCGCGTGTCGGTACGCGCCTGCCGTTCATCGCACGGCTCTATATTAACACGTTCGAATCAATGATAAGAGCGATCTCGCCGTCGCCGAGGATCGTCGCGCCGCTGATGTACTTGCACTTGTTGATGTACTTGCCCAGCGACTTAATAACGATCTCCTGCTGACCGATCAGCTCATCCACAACGAGTCCTGCCTGCTTGTCGCCCTTCTTTGCGATGACGACCACCATCGGTGCATCCGGATTGTGCTTGGATTCTACGCCGAGGATCTGGTTCAGGCGCACAAGAGGGATGACCGTTCCGCGGAGATTGATAACCTCTTTGGACTGTACGGTCTTCACATCATGCGGCTCGATATTTTCGATCGTCTGGATACCGCTGAGTGCGATCGCGTATTTCTCGCCGCCGACGACAACCATGAGAGCCTGGATGATCGCGAGCGTGAGCGGCAGGCGGATCGTAAAGGTCGTGCCCTCGCCCAGTTTCGTCTTGACATCCACTTCACCGGAAAGCGCTTCGATCTTGGATTTTACGACATCCAGTCCGACGCCTCGTCCGGAAAGGTCGGAAACCTGCTTTGCGGTAGAGAAGCTCGGCATGAAGAGGAGATTGATGATCTCTTTGTCCTCTGCCGCATATGCCTGCTCCTGGGTCATGACGCCGCGCTCGATCGCTTTCTCACGGACCGCATCGACATCAATACCGTTACCGTCGTCCCGTACCTCGATGACAACGTTGTTACCGTCCTGATATGCATCCAGGAAGATGGAACCTGTTTCCGGCTTGCCGCGGGATACACGGACATCCGGCATTTCCAGACCATGGTCTGCGGAGTTACGCAGCATGTGCATCAGCGGGTCACCGATCTCATCGACCACGGTACGGTCGAGCTCGGTCTCTTCACCGCTCATATACAGTTCCATCGGCTTGTTCAGCTGTTTGGAGATATCGCGGATCATCCGCGGGAACTTGCTGACCACGCTCTCGATCGGGACCATTCGTACCTTCATGACGGACTCATGCAGGTTCGTCGTCACGCTCTCGAGGTAATCGATCTGATCATGCAGCGCGGAGGATCCCGACTCTGCATTCGTCGCCTGGCTCACGAGGGAGTTCTTTGCGATGATCAGCTCACTGACCAGATTCATCAGCGAATCGAGTTTTTCGATATCGACACGGACGGTACGGTTGACTGCCGGCTTTCCGCCCGGCTTCTTCTCTGCTTTCTTCGGAGCACCCTTTGCGTCGTCCTTCTTTGCGACTTCGGTCTTGACCGGAGCGACTGCCGTAGACTTTGCCTCCTCCTTCGTTGCTTCCTGCTTCGGAGCTTCCGCTGCCGGTGCCGGCTCTGCCGCTGCCGCCGGTGCTGCTTCCGCTGCCGGTGCCGCGCCCGAAAGATCACCGTCAAACGGCGTTCCCTTCGCATCTGCGATCTCGGATACCGCCTTGATCGCGGAGAGCACATTGTCGATCGGCTCATCGGTCGTGATGATCAGCGAGAAATCCAGTTCGAACTTCTCGTCCTCGATGTCCTGAGTGGAAGGATTTGCGGCGATGATCTCGCCGACTTCTTCGATCGCTTTGAATACCAGGAAAGCACGTGCCGCTTTCAGCAGGCAGCTCTCCTGTACGCTGACGTTTACGATATAAAGCTTCTTATTGGCGAGCATTGCGTCCTCGAGCGCTTTCTGCTCCTCGTCGGTCAGCTCCTTGCCCCAGCCGGCCGATGCACCCTCTGCCGCAGGCGCTGCCTCGGCTGCCGGTGCCGCTTCCGCCGCAGGTGCCGCCTCCTCTGCGGGAGCCGCGCCCTTCGTCGCCAGAATGTCATTTAACGCTTTGATGATGGGCTCGTTGTCATTGTCGCCCTCATCAGAGGTCTCCTGGATCGTCGATACATAGCCTTCGA
>Ga0310694_10005258_pt1 | contig 12415 bp, 13 predicted proteins | sample 174DNAGHGhighgp2_FD_203884 | JGI IMG/M metagenome (GOLD analysis project Ga0310694, IMG submission 203884) | Sheep rumen microbial communities from Palmerston North, Manawatu-Wanganui, New Zealand - 1742 DNA GHGhigh gp2 (v2) (version 2) | ecosystem: Host-associated > Mammals > Digestive system...
GGCATCTTGTGTTATCCTTTTCATTACAGAGAGTCCTTTCTGTGATAATGGAGTGTGGTAACTTTACTTTATCACTTGACTCTCTGTTTTTCTATAACCTATGTTACCGATCTATTGTACCTCAACAGCGCGTTTGACGCGGCGATCCCCGTATGCCTTTATCTTTCGCGGCGCTTGTGATATAATAAGCCGGATGTGTGCAAAAACGGCCGGCGTATAAAATAACGGGACGCGGAGGAGGGATTTCCATCAACGGCGTGCGAATGACGGATGAAGAGCTTTCAAACGCGTATGAGACCTATTGCGATATGGTTTACCGCATCGCGTACGTGCAGACGAAAAGCAAAGCCCAGGCGGAGGATATCCAGCAGGACGTATTCATGGCCCTGGTCAGGTATTCGGACCGGATCCGCAGCGAAGCCCACCTGAAGGCCTGGCTGATCCGCGTGACGCAGAACGCCTGCAAAAAGCATTTCCGCAGCCTGTGGATCAGGCTCACCGTGCTCTACGACGACGGAAAATACAAGGAGCAGGCGGATGAAAGCGGGGGCGGACCTGCCGCTGAGGATCAGGTCGCCGGGGAAGCGGAAGGCGAGGAAGAGGAGCTTGTGCAGGAAATGGTGGAAGCGCTGCCGGAAAGCAGCCGCGCGGTGATCCATCTGTTCTATTACGAGCGGCTGTCCGTCCGGCAGATCGCCCAGGCGCTGGGCATTACCGAGCAAAATGTGAAAACCCGGCTTTCCAGAGCGCGGGACAAACTCAAACAGCAATTGGAGGAGCGCTTGCATGAATAGATCTTCTTATCAGAAGCAGATGGACGCGCTGCATGTGCCGAAGGAAAAGGCGGATGAAACGCTGAAAATGATGCTGGAGGAAAACCGGCGGCTTCGGGAAGCGGAGGAAAACCGGCGCGCATCTCAGGAACGAAAGCGCCGCCTTCCGGCGTATCTGCTGGCGGCGGCCGCCTGCCTCATGCTGGTGCTCTTTGGGGTGAGAGGGCTTGGCGGTTCATCCGCTTTCCGCCCGGTAAATATCGGCGGTCTGCCGGCGGCGGCTGTTTCCAGAGGCGAGGAAGAGAGGATGCTTTCCTTTGAGGAAACCTTTGGCTGCGCGCCGGACGCGCTGTTTGCCGGCTGCACGGTCACGGAGGATGGCACGGCGGAAAAAATGCTGCAGGGAAAGCCTGCGCATGAGGCCCGGCTGACGCTGCTGCGGGATGGAACGACCTTTTCCGCCGCGGTGACGGATTACGAGCCGCCGCTGCTCACGGTGCTGAAAAAAGATGCAAAGACGGCGGCTTCGGGCATTTTCCTGGCGAAGGATACGGAAAACGCCGCTTCTCTTTACGCAGCCCTGGAGAGGGAGGGCCGCTTTGTCGTGCTGCATGCCGAGGGCATGAGCGAGGACGGCTTCCAAAAAGCCGCGGCAACGATCCTGAAGGGTAATGAAAAATGAAAACGGGAAAAAAGCTGATGCTCGCGCTCGTCCTCCTTTGCATTGCCGCTGTTGGGGCCGTTTTGCTCATTCTGCCGCACCGGCAGCAGAACGACGGCTGGACGGTGATGGTATACATGGTGGGCTCCGACCTGGAGAGCCGGTACGGCCTGCTGACGAAGGACCTGGAGGAAATGCGCTCCGCCGTCCGGGAGGATACCAGGCTGATCGTGATGATGGGCGGCTCGGAGCGGCGGAACGCGGACGCCGGGCCCGGCGGCTGCGGAATATACCATGTCACAGGACGGGAGGTGAGCCCGATTTCTTCCTGTGCTGACGGCATGGGAAGCCCGGAAGCGCTGCAGGCGCTTTTGCGCGCGGGCATGGAAAACGCTTCGGGACATACCGCCCTCATCCTGTGGGATCACGGGTACGGCGCCATGGAGGGCTTTGGCAAGGATGAGCGCTATGCGGATAGCACACTCACCCTGACAGAGCTGGAGCAGGCGCTCTCCGAAGGCCTGCAGGGCAGAAAGCTGTCGCTTCTCGGCTTTGACGCCTGCCTGATGGCCAGCGCGGAAACGGCGCTGACGGTCTCCGATTACGCGGATTATCTGGTGGCCTCCCAGGAAACGGAGCCGCCCGAGGGCTGGGATTACGCGTTCCTTTCCTGCCTGACCCCCGCGGCTGAGCCGGGCGACGCCGGAAAAGAGATCATCCGGTCCTACCAGGCTTTTTACAGCCGTCATTACGCCGATTTTCCCCAGCTGAGGCAGCCCTACACCCTGTCGCTGACTGCCCTGAACGGCTTTGACCGGCTTGCCGATGCGCTGGATGCTTTTTTGGGATCGCTTGGCGACGGCATGGCCGACGGCGGATTTTCCCGTATCAGCCGCATCCGCTCCTCCGCATGGGCCTACGGCCGCACCACCACCACCACGGCCTTTGACCTGATCGACGTGGGCTACCTGGCGGAAAAGTACCGGGAGGAAAATGAACATGCATCCGGGGTCCTTCAAGCGCTGGATGCCTGCGTGATTCAGCGTCAGGGCACGGTGGAAAGCGCCAGCGGCCTGTCGCTGTATTTTCCGCAGCGTGCGCTGCGGGACGATCGGCTCAGATGGCGCGAAGCGTGGCGGACGCTGCCCCTGGGGCAGGGCTGGAAGCGTTTTCTGGAGGATATGGAGAGCCGGCTGGATTCCGGCCGCGAGCTGATCCCTCTGCAATGGGATGACAGCGGCTTTTCCGTCGCGCTGCCGGATGATTTGGCCCGGGATTTTGACAGGGCCAAGTATTTCGTTCTGGAGGAAGGCACGGACGGCGGCGTGCGCCTGATTTACGCCAGCGGCGAATATACGCTGAAGGACGGCGTGGTGACCGCGCCCTATCAGGGGCGATGCCTGCTGCTGTCCACTGCCCGGGGCACATTGCCCCTTACCGCCTTTTTTATCCAGGACGACGCCCGCTCCGCCTACTATCAGGCGTATGCGGGCATATTGCAGGATGCGGACGCCACGCCCCAGGCCATCCGGATGCGGATCGTAAAGGACAAGGCCAGCGGCGAATGGCAGGTGCTGTCCGCCTTTGAGCAGTCCGACGGCCCTGTGACCGGCCGCCAGGAGATCCGCCTGGAGGAGCAGAGCGAGATATGGCTGGTGAACAATGTCTGCCGGCCGACCCTGAACGCCGATGGGCTGCCTGTTCCCTTTGATCAGTGGGAAATACAGAGCCAGCCCGACGTTTGCGTCCTTTATCCGGCGGCAGACGGCCTTTCCCTGGCCGAAGCGCCTCTGCCCAGGACGGAAGGCAGCCGGTACTATCTTCAGTTGGTGGTGGTGGATACCTATCAGACGGAGTATGCTTCCCCTTTGTTCCCATTGTAACGGGCCGCGCGTTTATCTTCCCTGCCGGTTTTTTGCCGGCGGGGAAATTTTTTTTACACCGGCTGTAACCTTTTTCTCTGTCCGCGGATGTTACTGGTGTAAACGGTGAAACAAGAGATCACGCCGCCGCTGTTCATCCCCACAAGAGGAAAGGAGAAACAAACCATGAAAAAGACCGTCGCTTTGCTGATGACGCTCGTGTGCGTCTGCGCTATTCTCTCCGCCCATGCCGAAGAAGCCTTCACGCTCAGAAACGGCATCCGCTTCGGCGATACCTGGGAAACCATCCAAAGCAAGGAAACCTTCGAGCGCATCCAGGACGGCATGCCCCACATTTTCCAGTTCAAAGGCGATTTCTGCGGCATGCCCAGCATGGTGAGATACTATTTCGGCGAAAACCTGGCCAACGCCCCGCAGCCGGGCGACAGGATGAAAAGCGCCGCCTACATCGTCAACACCCAGTACAAGGAAAACGGCGGCACGAGCTATTCCCGCAAATCCAGCTTCTCCAAGCTGTGCGCCATGATGTGCGCGAAGTACGGCGATGCGGCCGTCGAAGCTGATTCCCTGAAGAACGTGAATGCCGATCCGCTCATCAGCTACTACATTTTCTGGCTGAACGCCATGCATGTGGATTCCTTCTCGGATTTTGACAGCCTGGATTCCCTTCACCGGCAGCGGGCCGTGTGGACAGTGCCTGCCGGCGGCAGGACCGTCGTGATCGAGGTTCAGGAGTACGGCGTGATTCAGGATGGAAAAAACTGCTTCCTGACGCTGGTGAATTACAGCGCCTATACCGAAAAGGAAATGCAAAGCCTGCAGCACAAGCTGTTTGAAAACCTGGATGATATCTGATCTGACGCTGTTTGAACCCGTCCCTTTATTTGACCGCTCATACAAAGAATAAGGAGGAAAAGAAAATGAAGAATCTGTTCTCTGCCCGCAAAGTGATCTGCGCGATCCTGCTGCTTTCCCTGCTGTGCGTTTCCTGCCTTCCCGCCGCATCGGCCGATACCGGCAAGGAATACCTTGTGACTCTGGACATTGACCTGGCCAGCAATATCATCATGGCTCGTTACGGCGTGACGGTGTGCGTGGACGATATGCAGCTCCAATCCCTGCCCCAGGGCGGGCGGACGGTGAAGATCCTCTCCCTCAAGCCCGGCATCCATACGGTGCGGCTGGCGGCCATGAAGCAGGGCATTCCGGAAACCAGCTTTGATATCTATGTCGGCAGCAACATGACCATCGCCTCTTCTTTGCAGACGCACCGCAAGAGCGTCGGCATCACCTCTCTTACCCTCACCCTGCCCAGCGGCGTGATCCGGTACCGCGACGTGGAGGATTCCTGGGCGGAGTTCGTGGTGCTGCTTCTGGAAGCCACCATGAAATACGCCGGCTGAAGGAATCAGGCCGCGCGTACCCTGTTTGCTTTCTCCTTTCCCGTTCGGCCCGGGGCTGCGGCGCATGAACTGCGCGGCGGCCCCGGATTTTTTATCGGTCTGCCTGTTGACAGAAAAACCGGGAAAATGTATATTGGCTTTGAGGGAAAACGCGTAGGATGTTTCCGCCGGTGGCATGGATAAAAGCGCACGCTGCCGGAAAAGGGGGAGTAGGGCCTGTGACCAAGACCATCGAGGTGCTTTGCATCATCCTGCCGGTGGCGCTGACGCTTCTGCTGGGGGTGCTGTGCCGGAAAAAGCAGCTGCTGAACCGCCAGGGAATCGACGCGCTGAAAACCGTGGCGGTGCAGATCGGATTGCCGGCGGTGCTGCTGCATACCTTCGCGTCGGCGGAGTATTCCCTGTCCACCCTGGCGGTGCCGCCCATCATGTTTCTGGTTTGCGTGCTGGCCTGGCTGCTGGGCAGATCCGCCGGGAAAAAGCTGGGGCTGAGCAGCCGCTTCATCCCCTTCCTGACCACCGGCTTTGAGGCGGGCATGCTGGGCTACGCGCTGTATACGCTGCTGTATGGGTCCGATCGCCTGGCTGATTTTGCCAGGATCGACCTGGGGCAGGTGCTGTTCGTGTTCACGCTGTACAAGGTGCTGCTGAACCGGGAGGAAAAAAGCGGCGGCAGCCTGGGGCAGATCGTGCGGGAAATGGTGCTTTCGCCCATCATCCTGGCAATTTTGTCCGGCGTATTGCTGGGCACCACCGGGCTGTATCAGGCCCTGGCCCCGTCCGGCATATCCGCGGTGATGGACGCCTGCACCGACTTTATCTCCGCGCCGGTGGGCGCGCTGATCCTGCTGGCGATCGGCTACGATCTGGTGCTCAGGGATATTCCATGGAGGGAAGCGCTGAAGGCGGTGGGCCTGCGGCTGGCGGTCATGGCGGCCCTGGGCGCGGGCGTGATCCTTTTGTTCCGCCTTTTGTGGCCGCAGATGCACTGGGAAAAGGCGGCGTGCCTCATGTTCCTGCTGCCGCCGCCGTTTGTGCTGCCGGTGTTTTCCGAGGATGAAAAGCAGCGGACGTACCTGTCGTCGGTTCTGTCCCTGTGCACGCTGATTACCCTGGCCGGGTTCGTTGTGCTGGCGCTGATCGGTTAAAACGGATGCATGCAAAAAGGGCCGCCTCCTGCGCGCAACGGCGTTCTGAGGCGGCCTTTTCTTTTCTGCTGTTCCTGTTACTTTTTGTCCTTTGCTTCGTCCGCGTCGGGCATGTCCTCTTCCCGCTGCGCGGGCAGCGCGCCGGTATATTCCGTGGCGGAGGCCACCCGATCCAGATCGGGCTGCCAATGGCGCTTTTTGCGCGGAGACGGCTTGCCGCTCATTTGCAGGTATAGCTCTGGCACATGCTCTCGTCGGCGGGATCGCCGGAGTAGGCCATGGGCGTGGGCGCTACGTGGATGCTGGAGAGGGAGCACAGGCCCTGCTCCTCCTTGAGGTATTTGCAGGATTCCACGCTGCAATGGATGCACTGGTTTTGCTTGTCGCTCATCGGGATTCTCCTTTCGGGATCGTGGGTTCAGGCGGCGGATGCGCGCGCCTTTATGGGTAGCATGTGCGGAAAATCCGCTTGCCATGCGGGGAAAAATGTGGTATATTGACGCCTGTCGGCCTTGAGCCGGAATATGACCGGGCGCGGCGAAGCGCCGTATGCCCGGAGAGAGAGGAGATTTGACATGAAGGCTGTCAAAAACCTTTGCTTGGGCGGAGCGATCGCCGCGCTGTATGTGGTCTTGACTCTGTTGGCCAACGCCTTTGGTCTGGCCAGCGGAGCGATCCAGGTCCGCCTGTCTGAAGCACTCACCATTCTGCCGGTGTTCACCGTTGCGGCGATCCCGGGCCTGACGGTGGGATGCGTGCTGGCCAATCTGATCACCGGCTGCGCCGCGTGGGACGTGGTGTTCGGAAGCCTGGCCACCCTGATCGGCGCCGCAGGCACCCGCCTGCTGCGCAAGCGGCCGCTGATCGCCTGGATTCCTCCGGTGCTCAGCAATGCCATCATCGTGCCCATCGTGCTGCAAAAGGTGTATGGTGCGCCGGATTCCTTCTGGTATCTGATGCTGACGGTAGGCGCGGGCGAAGTGATCGCCTGCGGCATCCTGGGCCTGCTGCTGTACAGGGGCCTGAAAGACGTGCCCAATCTGTTTGACTGACAGACAAATCAAAAGGGCGTGCGACGGATCGCACGCCCTTTTTTGCTGCCCGGGATTATTTTTTTGTGGTGGTTTTCTTTGCCGCGGTGGCTGTGGTGGTTTTTGCTGTGGTGGTTTTCTTTGCCGCGGTGGATGCGGCGGTTTTCGCCGTGGTGGTTTTCTTTGCCGCGGTGGTTTTCTTCGCCGCGGTTGCGGTGGTTTTCGCCGTAGTGGTTTTCTTGGCGGCGGTGGTTTTGGCGGTGGTTTTCTTGGCCGCGGCGGATGTGGTCTTGGCCGCCGTGGCGGTCTTTTTCGCCGTGGTGGTCTTTTTCGCGGTGGAGGTTTTCTTGTTGGGGTTCTTGATCACCGTGGGCTGGCCGCTGCTTTCTGCCGCCGCTTCCTCCGCGGAAGGAGCGGCGGTGCCAAAGAGGCTGGAGAACAATCCGCCCAAGCCGCCGCCGGAAGAAGAGGAGGACGACGAGGAGGAATTGCCGCCGCCAAGCAAGCCGCCCAGCAAGCTCATCAGCCCGCCGCCGGAGGAGGAGGAGGAATCATTGCCGCCGCCGCCCAGCAAGCTTTGCAGCAGGGGCGCCGCGGCGGAAAGGATATTCAAAATGGTTTCCAGGTTGATGCCGGTGCTCTTGCTTACTTCCTTGGCCGTGGCCTTTTCGCTTTTGCCGCCCAGCAGCATGGGAAGCGCCGAGGTGAGCACGCTGCCCACGTCCTGCTGGCTGGCGCCGCTGGCCCGGCTGATTTCGTTGGTGTTGTCGCCGCCAAGCAGCAGCGGAAGCAGGGAATTTATATCCATAGCGGGATCGTCTCCTTTCTGTTCAGTATCATTATGCACAGAATATGGTGTTTCGTCAAGAAAGTTTTCCACAATTTGTTGAAATCCTGGAATTTTTATGTATAATATAGAAGTACCCAAAAAGAAAAGATGGGAGTGTAACGCCATGCCTGAAAACAAAACTTCTGAAAAGAAGGCTCCGGTAAGAAAAGCACATAGAATCGTTTCCGCTTCCGAAACCGGCAGCAGCGCCGGCGCCGCCACGCAGGCCGCGCCTGTGGGCAGCAGCAAAGGCTATCGCGTGGGCGCGGTCATCCTGTGGATCGCGGCCATTGCCTGCGAAGTGATGGCTCTGCTGGTGGCCACCGGCAAGATGGATTTGCATTTCATCCCCACGATGTGGCAGATGATCGGCTTCCTGGTTCTGGATCTGATTTTCCTGATCATTGGCTCCCAGCTGTGGAAAAAGGCCAATCACATCAGCCCCATGTCCAAGAAGAACAAGGCTTTGTTCTGGCTGTGGAATAATCTGGGCCTGGTTGTGGCCGTGCTTGCCTTTGTGCCCTTCATCATCATTCTGGCCACGAATAAGGACGCCGATCCCAAGCTCAAGAAGGTCGGCATCATTGCGGCCGTTGTCGCGCTGGTGATCGGCGGCCTGGCCAGCTATGATTGGAACCCTGTTTCCGCGGAAGAAAAGAACGCTGCCGAACAGGTGATCCAGGGCGACGTATTCTGGACCAACAGCCTGGGCGGCAAGGTATATCATATCGACAACGACTGCCACGCTCTGAACCGCACGGAAGAATTGGTGCAGGGCAAAGTGGCGCAGGCCATTGCCGCCAACCGCTCCAGGGTTTGCTATTACTGCGCGGGCCGCCACGACGTGCTGTTCCTGCTGGATGATCCCATCGACAGCAATAAGGTGGTTGAGTACCTGAAGAATAATCCGGCCATCGGCGCGGAAGCATTGACGGAGGCCGTGGAGGACCTGACGGAAACTATCGAGGATGCTCCCGCGGAGGAAGCGCCCGCGGAGACCGAACAGGCCCCCGCGGCGTAAAGAAACGCGTCAAACCCTTTCAAGAGGCCTTCGGGCCTCTTTTTCGTATGCAGAAAAGCGCGGCGGCTTTGGAATTGTAAATCTTTCCCACTCCATATTGCATTGCATGAAAAAAATGGTATACTGAAGGCAAATCCGGAAGGGGAGGAATGAACATGCATCGTTTTGCTGATTGGACGACCAGGGGCGCTGCGCTGCTGCTGGCGCTTTTGTTGATGATTTCCTGCGCCGGAGCGGAGCAGCCCTCGGCGCTGGCGCAATGGCTGGGCGTGGACGCCCCGGCCGTATCCCGCACGGAAACGGCGGTGGCCGCGCCGGAGGGCGTAAGCGTGACGCTGCTGGAATCGGCGGCGCAGAGCGGCTGCCTGGTCAATCTGTTTCTGATCAGGCCGGCGGAGGATAACGTGCAGCTGCTCCCGGCGGACCCGCTGCTGCCGCCCTTCAACGTTTCACTGGAGGATTATTACCAAACGAAGCTGACCGTCAGCCCGGACGCTGCGTGGTCCGACGCGGAGGCGGAAGGCGGCATCGGCGATTATCTGCGGCAATCGGGCCGCACGCCCTGCTGGGTGGATTTCCAGGCGATGGCGCAAAACGGCGAAGAAGTCACGTCCAAGGCCATGGCCCAGCCGGTGGCCGACGGGTCGCTGCTGGTGATTACGGTTTCCTGGCCGGCAGGTGAAAGCCTGCAATATACCCTGCGCACCGGCTGCGCCGTCTATGGGGAGGACGCGTTCCGGACGGCGGACCGGGGAAAAACGGAGGATCGGTGGCAGAATTCCGTGAAGGATACGCTGGAAATCGCTGTGCAGCAGGCAGGCAGCGGCGAATGCGCCCGCCTGACCGATCTCATGAACCAGCTGAAAAAGTGAATTGGGGCTTGACAATTTGGGCGTGACCCCGTAAGATAGTACGTGCATGCGAGGAAGGGAAGAGTACCCTGCGGGAACGCCCAAAGAGAGCTGCGGAAGGTGAAAGGCGGCGGCGGAAAGGCGGGGGAACATGGCCCCGGAGCATGCGGGGGCAAGCACGTTCAGCCTCCGCCGGGCTGCGCCGTTATCCGCAATAATGAAGGCGCGCGTTTTCGCGCGTGAACCAGGGTGGTACCGCGTAAAAATCTACGCCCCTGCATCGACACGGATGCGGGGGCGGTTTTTTGTGACGCAGCGAAGAAAAGAGTGAAGTGTGGAGCGTGGAGAGCGGAGATAAAGTGTGGAGTGTGGAGTTAGGAGTGTGGAGTTAAGAATGCTTGTGCTTGAACGCGCTCCATGCCTGACCTTGGGCTTCAAATCAAGGAATGCATGCTTCATTCACTTTGGACCCCAAATAACTCCACTCTCCACACTCCACACTTTGCCCCCCTACGCTCCTCCCGCTTCTCCCTATCCTGAAACCTTTCCAAAGGAGTGATTCCCATGAGCCAGAAGACCTTCTACATCACCACGCCCATCTACTATCCCTCGGGCAACATGACCATCGGCCATACCTACACCACAGTGGCCGCCGATACCATGACCCGCTTCAAGAAGATGCAGGGGTATGACACCTACTTCCTCACCGGCACCGACGAGCACGGCCAGAAAATCGAAAAAAAGGCCGCGGAAAACGGCGTGACGCCCATCCAGTACGTGGATAAGATCGTGGCGGAAACGAAGGACCTGTGGAAGCTGATGAACATCGAATACGACGATTTCATCCGCACCACCGAAGACAGGCACATGAAAATCGTGCAGAAAATCTTCCGCCAGTTCTACGAGCAGGGGGATATTTACAAGGCCGAATACGAGGGCATGTACTGCACCCCCTGCGAATCCTTCTGGACCCCCACCCAGCTGGTGGAAAAGGACGGCCAGAAGGTCTGCCCGGACTGCGGCAGGCCCTGCCAGCCCATGAAGGAGGAAAGCTATTTCTTCCGCATGAGCAAGTATCAGGATTGGATGATCCGGTATATTGAGGAGCATCCGGACTTTATCCAGCCGGCCAAGCGCGCCAACGAGATGCTGAACAATTTCCTCAAGCCCGGATTGCAGGACCTGTGCGTCAGCCGCACCAGCGTCAAGTGGGGCATCCCGGTGGACTTTGACCCCAAGCACACCGTGTACGTGTGGATCGACGCGCTGAGCAACTACATCACCGCCCTGGGCTACGGCACCGATCATGACGAATTGTACCAGAAGTACTGGCCGGCGGACATCCATCTGGTGGGCAAGGAGATCGTGCGCTTCCACACCATTTATTGGCCCATCATGCTCCATGCCCTGGGGCTGCCCCTGCCCAAGCAGGTGTTCGGCCACGGCTGGCTGCTCTTTGGCGCGGACAGGATGAGCAAGTCCAAGGGCAACGTGGTATATCCCGAGCCCATCGTAGCCCGCTACGGCGTGGACGCCCTGCGCTATTACCTCATGCGCGAAATGCCCTTTGGCGCCGACGGCAACTACACCAACGAATCCTTCCTCACCCGGATGAACGCCGATCTGGCCAACGACCTGGGCAATCTGGTCAGCCGCACGGTGGCCATGCTCGAGAAGTATTTCGACGGCGTTGTCCCAGCCTGGGACCCGGCCGCCGCCGACGAAGCGCTGGATACCCCCCTGCGCGAGCACTGCGCCGCCCTGCCCCGCCTGGTGGAGGAGCAGATGGACAAATTGCAGTTCTCCCAGGCGCTGGTTGAAATCTGGAAGGTCGTGGGCGAGTGCAACAAGTACATCGACGCCACCCAGCCCTGGGTGCTGGGCAAGGACCCGGAGAAGAAGAGCCGCCTCGGAAACGTGCTGCTGATGCTGGCCGAATGCATCCGCTTCACCGCGGTGCTGATCGGCCCGGTGATGCCCAACACACCGGAGCGTATCTTTGCCCAGCTGGGCATCGACGATGACACCCTCAAATCCTGGAACAGCCTGGACTGCTTCGGTCGCCTGCCGGAGGGCCTGAAGGTGCGCAAGGGCGAGGCGCTCTTCCCCCGCATCGACGTGCAGAAGGAATTGGAGGCCCTGAACGGCAAGGAAGCCGACAAGGCCGAAAAGAAGGAAGAAAAGGCCGCGCAGAAGCAGGAGAAGAAGGAAGAAAAGGCCGATAAGAAGGAAAAGAAAAAGCAGGAGATCCCCGAGGGCTGCATCGGCTTTGACGATTTTGAAAAGATCCAGCTGCGGGTGGCCCGGGTGATCGAGTGCAAGCGGGTGGAAAAGAGCGAAAAGCTGCTGCAGTTCCGGCTGTCCCTGGGCAGCGAGGAGCGCACCGTGCTCTCCGGTATCGCCAAGTTCCATACGCCGGAAGAGCTGATCGGCAAGAAGCTGATCCTGCTTGCGAACCTGGCTCCCCGGAAGATCATGGGCATCGAAAGCCAGGGCATGCTGCTCTCCGCCGTGAAGCAAAACGACGACGGTACCGAAACCCTGCGCCTCCTCACCGCCGATCCCATCATGCCCGACGGCGCAGAGATCGGCTAAAGGGAAATGATATGAAAGCCGCTTTTATCAGGCGGCTTTCAGACCGCCGAAAAACCCCGGGATAGCCCGAAAGGGCCGCAGCCCTTTCGACTTTCATCCGCATCCGCCGGCTTTGCCGGCGGGAGGAGCAAATGAAATTTGCTTCCGCTATCAATTTGCGGCCGTAAAATGAGCGTTTCCGGGCATTTTTGCCCGGAAATGCCATTTTACAGCAAATTGA
>Ga0310694_10005260_pt1 | contig 12412 bp, 10 predicted proteins | sample 174DNAGHGhighgp2_FD_203884 | JGI IMG/M metagenome (GOLD analysis project Ga0310694, IMG submission 203884) | Sheep rumen microbial communities from Palmerston North, Manawatu-Wanganui, New Zealand - 1742 DNA GHGhigh gp2 (v2) (version 2) | ecosystem: Host-associated > Mammals > Digestive system...
GGCTTGCCGGAGAAATTGAAGAGCCACGAGATGTGGAGGCTCGGCTGGTTGCCGTGGTTGTAAGGGCTCTGCAGGCCGGAAAAGGCGTTCACCACCTTGCCGCCGCCGAATACCATCTGGCGCGCCAACGTGAAGATGGAGTCGAGACGGGCGTTGAACTCCTCGCGTCCGACACGTTCTATCAGACGTTCCGGTGTATGGGGCACGAAGAATGTGTACTGCACGGCGTTGCCTTCCTGGAAGCCGCGCCACGACTCCAACGGGTCGAAGCGGTCGATGAAAGAGCCGTCCGTCACACGGGGACGAATGAGTCCGAGCGAATCGTCGAAGAGTTTCTCCCACCCGGTGGAGAGTTCCATCAGGCGGCGATAGTCGTCCTCGCGGCCGATGGCCTTCGCCCATTGTGCTACGGCGTATGCCGAGAAGCTATACTCCAGCGTGTGCGAGACGGAGAAGGCTGAGCCGCCCTCGTGGGTGCCAAAGAAAATGCTGTCGTTGTAGGGCACATAGCCGCGTTCCACAAACTGGCGCGTGTCCATTTTGCCTGCGCCTTCGATGCGCCCTTCCCATCCGAGTTCGTTTTTCAGCGCAGCCTCGTATGCCAACTGCGTGTCGAAGTTGCGGATTCCATTGAGGTACGCTCCGGCCAGCGCGATGCTGACCATGTTGGTGCCCACGCCCGAAACGTACTTGCTGGCCGCAATGCCATCGCCCAGCCAACCTGCATCCTTATAGACGAGCAGCTGGCTGGCGCAGAAGTCGTTATAATACTCGGGATAAGCGAGCGCCCAGAGCTGCGTCAGGTTCCAGTAGGCGCCCCACACAGCATCCGTGTTGTAGTGACTGTGAAGCGGACGGCCGTCAGCGCCGATCGGAATCTGACCGACGGAGCCATCGTTGCGCGGATAGGCGCCATTCACATCGCTGGCCAAGCCACGGCCCAAGAGAGCGTGGTAAAGTCCGGTGTAGAACTTAATTTTGCTGTCGTCGCTGCCGCCTGACACGCGGATACGGCCCAGTACATCGTTCCAGCAGTCGGTGGCTTGCTGGCGGGCTTCGTCGAAGCTAAGTTCTGCGGCCTCGGCTTCGAGGTTCGCGCGCGCGTTATCTATAGATGTATAGGAGAGTCCGAGTTTGACGTCTATCTGCTCGTCGGCCGCAGTCTGGAAGTTGAGGCACATGATGGCGCCCGGGCCTTGCACCTCGTCGCCGTCGGCCAGCGGCCCGTCTTGATGACAAACCTGCACCGACTCCGGCTCGCGGCTAAGCTGGGCGTAGAAATACATGGCCACGGTGGCACCGGCCTGATACTTCTTCACATACTCCGGCTCAGTGATGACGTAGCCCTGCACCGTGTTGCCCTCGCAGCGGGCAAACGCATCGCGCACAGCGCCACTCTCGCCCTGACGGTTGCCGACGTTGAAGAGCAGGTGCGACTGGTCGGAAGCCGGGAACGTGAAGCGCTGGAAGCCCACTCGGGCAGTGGCCGTCAGTTCGGCTCGCACGTCGTAATCCTTCAGCCGCACGGAGTAGTAGCCGGCAGTGGCTGTCTCGTCGGCCTTGTCGAAGCGCGAACGGAAGCCCGCATCGGGCTCTTCCATGCGGCCGGGCGTGGTCTTCACTTCGCCCGTGACGGGCATCAGCGCGATGCCTCCCACCTGAAACTCGTGGAAGCATGGGAAGCCGTCGATGGAAGTGTGGCCGTCCTCGTAGCCCACGGCTTCCCAACCCTGGTTGTTGCCGTATGTACCGTTGGTCGACGGCCCAAGTTTTGCCATTCCGAAAGGCAGGGATGCCGGTGTATAGAAGAACCAGCGGCTGTGAACCGTGCCCAAATTGGGATTTACGTACTGAAGATAGTCGATACGCTCGGCCTTCTGGCAACCGCACAACAGGCAGAGAAGGCAGAAAGTAAGTGCAGATATTCGTTTCATTGCAGGTTGATGTTATGCTTCTGAGTTATCGAGTTTCGAGAGTGCAAAGGCGTAGGCGCCCAGCGAAATGGCGCGGCTGGCGCCCAGCGAGGAGACGGCAATACCTACCTTGCGATGTGCGATGTATGGCACACGCCGGTCGGAGAATGGCACCTTCACCAGCGTGTCGCGCTCAGTGAGGAAAGCGGCCAGTCCTTCTTTCTCCTCGAGATTGAAGACCTCCATTTGCAGGCAGGGGAACGATGCGCCGCCAAAGGTGGACATCTGGCGCTGCATCTCGTGCATGATGCCGGGCATAATGTACTTCGACGCACCGGCCACGCCGCCGCCGATAACCACCAGACCATCCACGATATCCAAGGCGTGAACGATGGCATCGCCTGCCACCTCGCCCAGTTCGAAGAAACTCTGCACGGCGGCCTGTTGGTTGCCTGCTGCAGTGCCTTCGGCTATGTCGAAGACATCTTTGGGCGTCAGCGCTGAGGCATCCTCGCCGCTACGTTCCTGATAGACACGGCGCACGGCACGGATGCTGACGCTCTCCTCGGCAATCAGCTTCGGATAGCGCGAGTTACGCATCAGCCACACGTCGCCACCGCAGCCATTGTCGCCCGTCAGCAAGCGGCCATCCACCACCACTCCACCGCCGAAGCCCGTACCGAGCGTGATGCCCAACAGATTCTTGTAGCGGCGTGGGCTGCCGCTCTCGGCCAGGCACTTGTTAATCTGCGGCAACGTGCCAGCCAGCGCCTCGCCGTAGGCAAAGAGATTGCCGTCGTTGTTGATGAAAACGGGGAGGCCGAAACACTCCTCGAGGAAAGGTCCCATCGCCACTCCGCCGCGGAAGGCCGGGAAGTTGGGCAGGTCGCCGATGACGCCGTGCTCGTAGTCGGCAGGGCCGGGAAATGCGAAACTGATGGCAACGGGCTTCTCGGCCAGTTGCTTCTCCACCTCGCGGAATCCGTCCACCAGCACCGCAAGGCAGCGCTCCATGTTGTCGGGTACTGCCGAAAGCCGAACGGGTTTCACTACTTCGTTGCAACCCTTGATGGCCGAGAACACAAAATTCGTTCCACCGGCGTCGAGGGTCATTACTGTTCTTTCGTCTTGCTCGTACATGATATTGGAGATTTAAAAATTAGCATTAGCTGGCTGAGCCGCCAGGCGTCAGCGGCGCACAAAGGCCTTCACCGTCACACATTCGGCGCCCTCCGACTTTCCGTACGGACGAATGGTGTACTCGCCCACGCATGCCGGCACGATAAACGTCTCGGCGTAATGCACCACGAACGGCTCGAAAGCACCCGTGGGACTCTCCACCACTGCTTCCTCGCCTTCGAGCAGGTTGAAGACATTGACGCTGCCCTCGGTATGGTGCGCCACAGGCGCAGTGAAGCGGTGGCGCCGCGTCTCGATGAACTCGTTGGGATGCAATCCGGTGCGTTCCTCTGTCCATCCGTCGCCCTGCGAGACGGTCTCGAAGTGGTTGCGCAAGTGCTGGTAAACGTAGTCCGTGTCGCGCTCCCACTGAATGACCTTGCTGCCGCGCTCCACATTGATGGGCCGTGGCTTGCCGTCCAGTCCGAGACGTTGCCAATCCCATAGTTTAAAGGTGAAAATGTTGGGCGTGGAGCTGATTTCGAGCACCATGCTCTCTGCGCCCGAGCAATGGATGGTGCCACCCGGGATGAGGAAGTGGTCGTGCTTCTTGGCCGGAATCTTGTTTACGTATTTCTCTGCGTCGAAGACTATCTCGCCACGTTGCGCACGCCGCAGGTCGGATATCATGGCCTCGCGGTCAACGCCTTTTTTCAGTCCCAGATACACCACAGCGCCCTCGCCCGCATCGAGCAGATAGTAGCTCTCGTCCTGCGTGTAGGCCATGCCGAAGCTCTCGCGGATGAACTGCGTGGTGGGATGCACCTGCAGGCTGAGGTTGCCGCCGCCCATCGTGTCGAGGAAGTCGAATCGGATGGGGAAATCCTTGCCGAAACGCGCTTCCACACGCTCGCCAAGCAACGGGCGGCTCTGCGTAAGCACGACATCCACAGAAGGAAGTTCGAAACGGACGCCCTCCACCTCGAGCAGCAGGCTGTTCTCCTCGGGCACGCAGTCGAAGCACCAACCGAAGTTGGCTTTCTCGCGGTCGAGGTCGCAGACTTCCTTCATCCACTGGCCACCCCACGGTGCGGGATCGAAGAAAGGAACCACGCGGAACGGGCCGGCGGCCGTCTGCTTCATGCCACGTAAGAAGGTCTCGCGGTCGATGAGCTTGGGCGTCTGCGGAATGTGCGTATCGAGCCAGTATTCGACGCGTCCGAAGAGTTGGTCCTTGTGGCGGTCGAGGATGCGCCAGTCGTTGAAGTAGCCACGCTTGTACTGCAGCGAGACAGCCTCATCGCTGTTGTCCACACCCAGAGCCTTCACCTCGTGGCGGCGGAAACGCTGCTGTATCTCCCAGCGCGCCATGTCTGCATATACCAACATGGCATCGGCAGGCGCAAAAAGCGTGGCACCCGAGCCCACAAGCACCATGGGCGCGCTGGCTGAGGCCTCCTCGCGGACGCGACGGCTCTCGGCCTCCACTTTCCCAGGTTCGAAATAGTCGTTCAGCGTCAGGCACGTGACGTATCCGAAGAGGACATCGTCTGTGATGAACCGTTGCGTCAGGGCGCGAAGTTCGCTCTCGGGCTTCATCCACTGCCGCACGTCCAACACGCGGCCCGGGAATGCACTTTCGAAAGCCTGTAAAACTTCTTTCTCATGTACGCCTGCATATAGCTCGACTGCCATAACACTGCGGCCACCGAGCGACTGCTTCAGAGTGGCCAGGATATCGCCCCAGCCCTGCACCAGCCGACCCTCCACACGAGTGGCCGGAAACTTATCGTAGTTGGATTTTCGCATCGTGTGTTTTTGTTTTCTTTTCCGATGCTGCAAAGATAATCATTTAATTCGGCATTTCAGAATTTTGTCATGCAGAAATCATATTCCCGCAGGGCAATTACCGCATTTACGCGCTGCATTTCTTGGAGATTCGGGTTTTTCTGTCTATTTTTGTGACGCAGAACTAAACTCTTTGACACATGAAAACTTACAAATTATTGGCTGCGGCTGCATGTTTCGTGCCTGCCATGCTACTTGCCAAGGACGCGACACCGACCTGTGGCGTAGAGAATATCAAACTCGGCGGATACGTGGGACAACGCATCGACCAGTGCATCGAACGCCGCATCATGGGACAGAATGCCGACGAGCTGGTGGCACCATTCCGCCAGCAGAACGAGACGCGCGGCCGCTGGGCCAGCGAATTCTGGGGCAAGTGGGTGCAGGGCGCCATCGCTTCGTACCAGTACAACCACGCCCCGGCCCTGCTGGCCAAGATTAGGGATGCAGAGCAGGCACTGATGGTCTGTCAACTGCCGAACGGCTTCCTCGGAGATTACACACACGACACCGAGACAACGGGCTGGGATGTGTGGGGACGCAAGTACACGTTGCTCGGATTGCTCAAGTGGTACCGCCTCTCGGGCGACAAGCAGGCACTGAAGTCGGCCTGCCGACTGCTCGACTACACCCTCTCGCAGGTGGGTCCGGCCCCGAAGAAGGCCATCTTCGACTGCGGGCACTACAAGGGAATGCCACCCATGAGCATCCTCGAGCCCGTAATGTTTATGTATAACGAGACGAAGGATGAGCGTTATCTCGCATTCGCCAAGTACATCGTCGAGGCAGGCGAGAGTGCCGACGGGCCACAACTCATTGCACGGGCCGATGTGCCTGTGTCGCAACGCTTTCCGCTGAAGGAGGGAGCTGCATGGTACGGACGTGAGAACGGGCAGAAGGCCTACGAGATGATGTCGTGCTACGTGGGAATGCTGGAACTCTACAAGGTGACGGGCGACGAGCGCCTGCTTCGTGCGGCCGAAACCAGCTGGCAGCACATTGCCGACGAGGAAATCTACGTCGTGGGCAGCGGAGCCAGTCACGAGTGCTGGTACGGCGGACGCGAGAAGCAGACGCTGGCAGCGGCTCGTACGATGGAGACGTGTGTCACCTTCACATGGATGCAGTTCTGCGAGCGCCTGCTGCAGCTGACGGGCAAGGCACAATATGCCGACGCACTGGAATGCACCATGTACAACGCACTGATGGCCTCGATGAAATTCGACGGCAGCCAGATCGTAAAATATGTGCCCGTCGAGGGCTACCGCCGCGAAGGTGAGCACCAGTGCGATGTGCGCATCAACTGCTGCAATGCCAACGGGCCGCGCGCCTTTGCCACCATTCCGCGCATCGTCTATCAGACACCATCGCCGCAGCGGTTGAACGTGAACCTCTACATCCCGTCGGAAGCCACCATACAAGTGGGCGGCCAGAAGCTGACCCTCATCCAGGAGACAAACTTCCCGGAGGACGGACTTGTGAAGATTAGGATAGCACACGTCGAGAAAGCCAAGAAGGCCAAGGCACAGCCGGCACCCATCACACTGGCACTGCGAATCCCCGCATGGAGCCGGCACACCAGCGTCAGGCTGAACGGCGAGCGCGTGCCCAGAGCGACAGCCGGCACCTACTACCAGCTCTCACGCCAGTGGAAAGAGGGCGACGAGCTGCAGTTGGCATTCGATATGACAGCACGCATAGTGCGACAGGCACAAATGGCCGCTGTGACACGTGGCCCCATAATTCTCGCACGTGACAGCCGCTTCCGCGACGGCGACATAGACGAGTGCCTCACCATAGCCGACAAAGACGGCGTGGTGGAACTGAAGCGCATCGACTCGCCCGAGCACATGTGGATGGCCTTCGAGCTGCCCGTCATGCGAGGCTACTATCACGACAAGGAAATCGACCAGGTCACCATCCGTCTCTGCGACTTCGCCTCGGCCGGCAACACTTGGGACGAGACGGAGCGCTACCGCCTCTGGCTGCCCCTACTCTACGTGCCGTTTTAAAGCGTTTAGGACTTGCGTGTAGGAAAACCTACACGCGTAAGCCGAACCTACACGCTTGCCTACACGCCACCAACAACCAGACAGCCAGCGGCTTAACTCGCCAAAGGTGTAGGATGTAGGTTTTTTTCGAGAAAAAAATTTAGGGTATATAATTAAGGATATGAAGAAGGGACGCACCTCCATGTGCGTCCCTTTTTTCCTTACACTATTCTTGCCGTATCATTCTCTTTATTGCACCACAAGCAAGATTTCGCAGGTCTCAAAGTTTATCTCCCAACTGCCATTCGCTGCACTCTCCCACTGATATTTCTGAGCCATCTTGTCCCACCACTGCTGGAAACGCGTGCCAGTCTCACCCATGTCCTTCACCAGTCTTTCGTACAACTCGTCGTTTTCCGCCGTTACAATCTTGGCCAACTCGTTCAATCCATTGCGGCGTTCGAATAGGGCCTGAATCTCGTTCTTTTCTTCGGGCGTTACCTGCCCAACAACCTTCTTTTCCATTTTTATCTGTTAGTTATTCCATTTGTTTCTTTCTTCAAAGGGATCCAAGCAGTCCATCTCGGGAATATCCTTGTCGGGAAGGAATGTCTCATGCTTGCGGATGGCTTGCAGCAATTCGCGGCTGGCATTACGTTCGAGATGTGCCATCACACACTGCTGACGCGAGGGTGTATTTACGTCCAACGTCAGTTTGCGGTTGAGCCACACACACCGTTTGCACTGGTAGGCATCGCAGTGGCGGCATATCGGCGCATATTCCAACTTATAGAGTTGCCCGTTCCGAATCTCTGGTCCGTCTTCAAGACTGCCAACGCTGTCTGCCGCATCTTCGTAATAGAATGCCGGGCAGACATAGAAACGTCCGTTTGGCGCCAACGTAAGATTTGTGTCTCCCGCACCGCAGTTGTTCATCTCCGGCAGCATCATGCGGTCTGTCAGCAGATTCAGCTGTGGCGTCTTACCCTCGGCATACAGACGTTCTACGGTTTGTGTCATCTCCGAAAGCACTGCTTTGTACGTCTCGAAATCGTCGTCCGAGAACATCTCCACGTCCGTAAATACCACATTCATACGTGGGCACAACTCCAACAGCGCGTACAACTCGCGATAGCGAGCAAAGAAGTCCTCCTTGCTCGTCCTTACGACAAGCGGAATATCCATTGTGTTCGCAGGCAGATGCCAATCGTTCACCACAGCCACATCCGTCCTGTCCAATCCCAACTCATCAGCCTCATCGTGCTGGAATGCGAGTGGCGATGGCTTCAATTTGCTATGGTCGATGGTTTCTATTTCCTTTTTCCACTCTTCGGGCAGTTCCGTGTCGGGATAGACAAACTGGATATTCAGGTTCTCCTTCATCGCAAAACGGATGCCCTGTCTCAGCACATCCAGTGGAATCAAGCCGTTTCCGTCCGCGCGCAGCATTTGGGACGCGGCCTTGTAATGGCAATATGAGGTACTCCGCTCGTCTAATAATATAATAAGGTATTGCAGCATGACGATTAACAGATTTGTGGATTAGACACTCGTTTCCGTTTCTCGTATTCCTCACGCAGTCCCTCCAGTTCCAGCTTGCGGAAAAGTTTGTTCCAATAGTAGTTGTTGGCTCGCACACGCGCCTTGTGCATCTTGCAAATGGCTGTTGCACGCTGGTAGATGGTGGGCGTTGCTGCGGCATCGTAGTTCTCGCCCTGGCACCAAGCACATCCACTGGCTACCTCGCATTCGATGCACTCCCGCGGACTTTGCGTCGTGCGGTCGAGCGTCAGGAACGGGCGCAGTTTGTTCTGGTCTATGCCGTCTCGCACGTTGCCGATGATGAGAGGCTTCTTGCTGCGCAGAGAGTAGCCCGCAAAACGGGTGCAGGGATAGAAGTTTCCGGCAGCGTCCACGGCCAGCATTTTGCCCGCACCACACCAGTTCTGGTTGTCACGCATCGCATCAAGCGGCTTTCCGATGTGTTCTGAATAGAACGAGCAGGCATAGTCGGTGTAGTAGTCGCCGTCTATGATGGCATCGGCCAGCTGCATCAGTTGCTCCTCGAAGCGTTTGTCGTCACCCTCCTTCCACACATCTTCGAACACGCAGTTGATATTCACCTCGTGTATGCCAAGGCTGTACAGATGCAACACGCTCTCCTTTATGTACGGAATGTCTGCACTGCTGATGGTCACCTTCGTGCCACCACCGGGGAACTGCGAAAGCCATAGCGGAATGTTCTTTACCACGTCCTGATACGAGCCGCGTTCTTCCTCTGGCTTTGGCTGGATGCCACGTTCCATCTCGGGTGTCTTCCAGATGCGGTTCAGATCGTGCTTGCGCTGTGTGCCGTCGATGGTGATGCCTATGCTCAGATGGTTGGCATTCTTCCGTATGAAGCGCTGCACCTTCTCCGTGTGGTAATTGATGCCGTTGGTAGAAAACGAGAAGCGGTAGGAGTTGAACCAGTGGTGGTTCCTACGATACATCTCCGTCTTCAGATAGTCACAAATCTTGTCTATCAGATCAATCTCCAAAAACGGCTCGCCACCAATGAAGTCCCAGATGACACTCTCCTCGCGGAACTCCGCCTCGCAGTCCAGTATGTAGTCGATGGCTTGCTTCGCCACCTCCCACGTCATCCGTTCCTTGGTGTTCTTCCCCACAAGGTAGCAATACTTACACGCAAGTTGGCAGTCCTTTGTGACTATGAAGGTGATATCTTTGGCTACTCCCTCTTGCCAAGCCCTTTTGTGTTTCGCTATCGTTTTCACGTATGCAACCCCACCATTTTAATATGTAACATACAAGGCTCCGCCTGAACACCCGTAAGAACATGATATTCCACAAGACCCACGGCATGAGCCTTCACAATATTCACGACAACCGCCGCCACAACCATAGGTGCATCCAGTAGAGCATCGGCCACTGCAACTCCCACTGCAACCGATTCCACAATTTCCACCGCATATAGAATCACAAGAATTAGAACAGGACGTAAAACAATCAGATGCACAAGCGGCAACACACGAACCTTGACAGCCTTGTCCACACCCTCCTCCGCAAGATGTAGTGCAACCACCCTTGCAGGTTCCTGAACAACCACTAGAACATCCACCAGTACATTTATCCTTGCATGTGCCCGTACATGCAGTGCATTTTCCACTACAACCTGACGAACATGCCATAGCACAAGCCGAAGAACAAGAACCCGAACAGCTGGAGCAACCTGTTTTGCAACCATTTGTACATGTAGTTATACATAGGCCATAGCATGATCCGGGGCAAACTTGTGGTTGTGGCACGGCATTATGCTCTGTTTTAGCAACTAACTTATCAGGAATTAATATTATCCCCAATAATGGCAGGACCTGTTGGCTACATTTCTTAAAAAAGAAACGCCTTGATATTGTCTTCAAATTATTCTCCATTTATTCACAATGAAATGAATTCCTACATTGTCATTATCCCATAATATCGTAATATCCTTGGGTACCCCCTTATATGGCGCAAGCGTTATCTTTGCCGCCTTTCTAATTAATTTCGAGGGTCTTTTACCATCTAAGTAGTAGCCACTACTACCGTGTGGAAATGCATATACTCTTTCATCACTACTCCTGGAAGAAATCCTTGATTCGCAAAAAGACAGGAAGTCTAAATGCATATCATCAATATGGTAATGCACTTCACCGGAATAAGTAGTATTCATTTTACATCTTAAATCTTTTAGCTTTCTTGCGCCTTTAGGGACATCAAAGCCATCAATATAAATCACCATTGGTTCGCAATCAGCACTGCAGTTCTCAAAAACTATTTTTAGTTCTCCATTTTTAATTACCATTTCACCACGTCGCCCAAACACATCTTTGTTTGTATACCATGGAGACCACCTTTTTGCCTTATATAAGGGTGAATAGGTATATATGGAAGAATAAATCTCTCGCCATTCAAATTTGAAAGCACAAATTCCATCAATAAATTTTGGCTGCTGCACGCTCTGGGCTTCGATTTTGGTTATGACCGCACAAATCAAAAAAAGAAAGCAGAATAACTTTTTCATACTCTAACGATTTTTATGTAAATTTATTTAAAAATTGCTCGTATTTATTTGATACTAATTTTATTTTGGGTTCTATAGTAGTCCAATATGGTAAACACATTCTTTCACTTGGACACATATGCATCAGTATTATTTGGAATGGCATCGTCATTTGAGACGTAACCATCAAACTACCAACATATTTGTCTATTCGTTCTATGCAACATGTAAGGGCATACAAATATGGTGTTAGTTCCTTTTCATGTTCTTTCACTATTGTTTTTACTTCTCTAGCATCCGAGCTATCATTGATAGATTGTAATAAATCATACACTTTGTCAAAGACGCTTTCTCTACCTTTGAGTTTTTCACCATTAATCTCAATACACATATTATCAGCAATATAATTTAATTCATCCGCCATTCGTATGCTGGCCTCATCTAAAGCTTGCCCTCTCATTTCACGAATTTGCGATAACATCATATTGTGTTCTTTCGCGACCTCTTTTCTTTGATTCCCAGACTCAATTATTTGTTGCTTGAGTGTTGCCACAAGTATAAAAAAACTTGCCAACGAGGAACAAATGGAAGCAACCGTTATCAACTCATATTCTCTGACATCACATTTATAAGATAATAAATATACATGAGCAATGCATAAGACTATCGCAAACATGAAAAAGAGAAAACCTAAAAATATCCAAATCATTTTTGAGCACATATAACAACCTCTCATCTTTTAGTTTAGAAGGAAGTAATCAATTACCAAAAAACTTGTTTAATTTTATATAACGCCTGATTGATAGCAGCCCTCTCTGTTGGAGATACTGCATCATTTGATATTTTAACCCATTTTTTATTGGGAGTCCCTATTTCTTCAGAAGCATTGTCGACTATATACTTGATATACTCTTTTCCTTTCTGTGTATCGCCCATTACAATCATCAAAATCTTGCCCACTGGTGGTTCTGATCCATCAAATTCGACAAGAATCCTCTCATCCTCACGCATTGAATCATCAAAAGCAGCAATAACCAACCAAGAGTCACGTTTTCTAAAATAAAGCATAACTGTCTCCTTTCTGCTTGCCACTCCATCCCCCACATGGCTTTAAATGTTTGGTTGACTATACAAGAAAGACGTAGGGACTTGTCCTATCATCTATCTACTGGTATCGCCAAACACCATTTCGGAAATGAAAAGAAACAAATATGCCTACGCCGTATATGCTCGAGCACCGGCGTAGGCCGTCTGCATACGAAACATACACAGGAGACGCACCTTGTTCTCTCATCCTTCCGATTTGAAATTGGCGATTTCGTAGATAAGGATGAAAGCGGAAACGCTCTCTTGGCCTCGTGGTTACGCCCCGTTTTTGACGGAACGCTCCACGAGACATGGCAAAGATACGAAGTTAAGTTTAAACGCACAAAGAAAATGAAAGAAAAACGCTCTAATACTTTTTTCTCTTGCATGTCAAGGAACAAAGAAAGGGACGC
>Ga0310694_10005261_pt1 | contig 12411 bp, 4 predicted proteins | sample 174DNAGHGhighgp2_FD_203884 | JGI IMG/M metagenome (GOLD analysis project Ga0310694, IMG submission 203884) | Sheep rumen microbial communities from Palmerston North, Manawatu-Wanganui, New Zealand - 1742 DNA GHGhigh gp2 (v2) (version 2) | ecosystem: Host-associated > Mammals > Digestive system >...
GCCTTCGAAGTGGCAGACGAGGAAGGAAAACATCTGCAGGGCACTGTCACGCTTACCGACAACGCAGGACGCAAAATAGCCGAGGCAAAAACAGAACAGCGAGGCCGCGGCACACTCGAGTTCACGCCCGACGCGAAATCTGGCTACACGGCAACTTTCGTGTGGGACAAGGGTTCTGCTAAAACAAAGCTTCCTAAAGTGGAAACCGACGGCGTGGCGCTCATCGCCGACCAGAAGGAAGGACAGATAGAACTGCTGCTGGCAGCAGCCGGCACAGCTGCGCAGGAAAATCTGGGACTTACCATCCTAAATGAGGGCGTGATGCAGAAGTTCGAAGAACTTGGCATCGTAGGCCAAAGAAAGGCCCACACCATTTCCACCGACGGCCTGCGCAAGGGAGTCCTGCAGCTGACAATCTTCAACGCCGAAGGACGCATCTATGCCGACCGCCTTATCTTTGTCCGCGGCACTGAGACAGAAGGCCGACGGCTCACCTTCTCGGGCGTGAATGCGAACGGCTACGAACCTTTTGCCGCCGTCAATATTGGCATCGAAGGCGGCACGCCGGGCAGTTCCGTCAGCGTGGCCGTGCGCGATGCGGCACACAGCGAGTACACTTACGACAACGGAAATATTCTCACCGAGATGCTGCTCGCCAGCCAGATACGTGGCTTTGTGGAGAATCCCACCTATTATTTCGAGAAAGACGACGCCGAGCACCGTCGCGCCCTTGACCTCTTGCTGATGATTCAGGGCTGGCGACGCTACGACTGGCACACAATGGCCACTCCGCGAGCCTTCACGCTGCAATACATGCCCGAGACAACGCAGATACTGGCCGGAGAGGTGAACAAATACGAGGCCTTCAATCCAGCCAGCGAGTTCGGCGACATGGCTACGGCCACAAGCGCCGAAGTTACGGAGACCGAGGCCGAACGCGAGGCACGCGAAGCACAAACAAAGACCAACAATAACAGAAAAGTTGGCGAGACAGATGAAAACACCAACGAGACGGGCCTGAAACCGCACGAGAACCCAGCCACGGCGCTGCGCAAGCAAGACATGGAAGCCGAGCGCGAATTTAAGAAAGGCACCACCACTTCGTCCGATGGCGTGACGGAACGCTTCGGTCTGGGCCGCGGTGGACTTAAACGCGAAGTGATGGTTCATGCCGAGTTCACGCAGCCGGGAGCACAAGAGGGCGTAGTGGGCGACGTGGCTACCAAGAACGCCCGCTTCAACATCACGGCGCCCAAGTTCTACGACACATGCTTCTTCACGGTGGCGGCAGCCGACACCTCGCGGTGGGATGCATCGGAGATGCAAAGCCACAACTGGGTGGCGATGAGCGAGGACGAAAACGAGCAGCCCAACTTCCCCGAATTCTACGTCCGCATCACGCCGATTTTCCCACGCTTCGTGAAGCCCTACAATTGGTACCAGACAAATCTGGCCGAGATACCGAAGGGCTCTGTGCAGTGGGAGGACTGGATGAAGGACGGCTCACGCACCTTGCAGGAAATCACCGTTGGCCGTAAGCGTAGCGGCTATCAGCGTTTTGATGCGTCGAAGCCAGCGTTTGTCATCGACGCGTATCAAGCTTTCAACGACGCATGCGACGCCGGTCTTTGCACGGGCTTGTATATGGGCGCCCAGCGGTTTATTCAGGACGTGGTGCGAACCTACATTGGCGACATGAACATGCACCGCGCCTACGATGTACAGCTGCGGCGCGACACGCATAACGAGTCTTACAACATGTCGAATACGGAAAAGGAGAAGTTCAACCATCTGCCGCGCCTGAAGCAGGTCTATATCTACACGGACTACAGCCCGCGACGCGAGGGTGACAAGCATTTCGAAGGCGACAACCAGCCAGAAGTTATCGTAGATCTTCGACGCGATCCGAATAACGGACGACGTGTCATACATCGCGACCGCCGCTTCGTGCTGCAGGGATATGCCATTTGCGAGGATTTCTATCAGCCCGACTACTCGCAGCGTCCCGCTCCCGAAGTGAAAGACTACAGACGCACACTCTTCTGGAACCCCAACGTGCAGCTCGACGCGTCCGGAAAGGCAGAACTGAAGTTCTACAACAACGGAAAGCAGACACAGATTGGCATTTCGGCCGAGGGACTTGCAGCCGACGGCACGCTGCAGACGGGCGCCAAAATGCCGGAGGATAAATAACAACAGAGAAGAACCAAAAACAAAGAGCCGACACACGGCCAGAAACCAATATACTATGGAACAACAGCAACTGAGAGACATTGTGGCACTGTTTGCCACCGAAGGAAGCATTGCAGAGATAAAACCACTGGGCGAGGGCCTCATCAACGACACATTCCTGGTCCGCACCGCCGAGACAACAGCACCCGACTACGTGCTGCAGCGTATCAACCACCATGTCTTCCCCGACGTGGAAATGGTGATGCATAACATTGCGGCCGTGACAGGTCACATCCGACACAAGTTGGAAGCACAGGGAACGCCCGACATAGACCGCCGCGTACTCACCTTCATACGGCTGAAAGACGACGCGCAAAAACTCTACGTCCAAAAGGACGGCAACTTCTGGCGCCTGATGATTTTTATTTCCAACGCCATTACCAAGCAGGCCGTGAACCCCGAGAGCAGCCGTGCCGCAGGTCTGGCCTTCGGCAACTTCCAAGCCATGCTATCCGACCTGCCTGTGCCGCTGGGCGAGACGATTCCGAATTTCCACAACATGGAGTTCCGACTGCAGCAACTGCGGCAGGTTGTAGTCGAAGACCCTGTAGGACGCGTGGCCGAGCCCGAGGTACAGCACCTGCTGCGCGAAATAGAGATGCGCGCTGTGGAGATGTGCAAAGCCGAGCGCATGGGACGCGAAGATATCCTGCCAAAGCGTATCTGCCATTGCGACACGAAAGTGAATAACATGCTTTTCGATGAGAACGACAACGTGCTCTGCGTCATAGACCTCGATACGGTAATGCCGAACTTCATCTTCTCTGACTATGGCGACTTCCTGCGCACGGCTGCAAACCTCGTGGCCGAAGATTGCCCCGACATGGACCGCGTGGGATTCCGCATGGATATTTTCCGTGCCTTCACCGAGGGCTACCTGCAGAGCGCTCGCTCGTTCCTGCTGCCCGTCGAGGTGGAGAACCTGCCATACGCCGTGGCCCTCTTCCCATACATGCAGTGCGTACGTTTCCTGTGGGATTACCTGAGCGGCGACAAGTACTGGAAGTGTCAGTACGCCACCCACAACTTTGTGCGCGCCAACAACCAGTTCCACCTCCTCAAGAGCATCGAAAATCATTACGACGAAATGACCGCCTGCATCAAGGCATAGAAATTCTGACATGCCCCACCCCAAAAACATATAAATGTTATGAGCAACGAACTTAGTTATAGTTTCACCTCCCTGCTGCGGAAATATGTCAGCGCCAGCGTGCTGCTGATAATTTCCACCGTGCTGGCTCTCATCGTGGCCAACAGCCCGTGGAAGCACGCCTATGCCCAACTGTGGCAGCTGCCTGTGAGCCTCAGCATCGGCTCCTTCAATTTCTTTTCACACGGCGGCGAACCACTCACCCTCGGTACGTTTATCAACGACTACCTCATGGCCATCTTCTTTCTTAGCGTGGGCCTCGAGATTAAGCGCGAGATACTCTGTGGCGAACTCTCCTCGGTGAAAAAAGCACTGGCACCCGTCATCGGTGCCTGCGGCGGAATGCTTGTGCCTGTCATTGTCTTCCACCTGATTTGCCCGAACGATGCTGCTATGCAACGCGGTATGGCCATCCCGATGGCTACGGACATTGCCTTTTCGCTGGGCGTGCTCTCGGTTTTCTCCAAGCGCGTTCCTGTGGGACTGAAGGTATTCCTCGCCACGCTAGCTGTGGCAGACGACCTGGGAGGCATCATAGTCATTGCCATACGTTACACCGAGCACATGCAATGGGCCTATTGGGGCGGCGCGCTGCTTTGCGTTGTCACGCTCCTCATTGGAAATATGCGACAGGTGCGTACGAAAGCTTTCTACATCACCATCGGACTCATCCTTTGGTACTGCATGCTGGGCAGCGGCATACATGCCACCATTGCCGGCGTCATCCTGGCTTTCTGCATCCCGGCCAACCTGCCTCGCGGCACGAAGTTCTATATCGAACGTATCCGCCGTGCCATCCGTAATTTCCCCGAGACGCAGGTGTCATACGCCGACCGCAACAAACCGACTATACTCTCGGACGACGAGGTTTCGATGCTCAAGAGCGTGGAAAGCGCCAGCGACCACTTGATAAGTCCGCTGCAAGACATGGAGGATATACTGAAGGTACCTGTCAATTTCTACATCATACCTATCTTCGCCTTTGCCAATGCCGGCGTGGACCTTGCGGGAATGACGGCGCAGAACCTGCTTAGCGGCGTCGGACTTGCAGTCTTCATGGGTTTGCTCATCGGCAAGTTTATGGGTGTCTTCTCCTTTACGTGGCTCTTCATCAAGATGCGCGTCATACAGATGCCGAAGGGCGGCACGTGGCCTGCCTTTGCTTCGGTTTGTATGCTCTGTGGCATCGGATTCACGGTCTCCATGTTCATGGCCAACCTGTCTTATCTTCCGGGGCATCCCATTCTGCTCGACGACGCCAAGCTTGGCATCCTCGGCGGCTCTATAGCCTCGGCTGTAGTGGGCTGCATTATGCTCCACTTCACACTGCCTCGCGAGACGGCGGGCGAGTAACAACTTGTAGCAAAAGGAAGAGGGCGCAGACTTACATTTGTCTGCGCCCTCTTTTCTATATATAATAATGTATATCTTGCCTTAGCGGTCGGCACGTTTGCGCTCCAAGTGGTCCAGGATGCACTTGCGCATACGCATACTCTTGGGCGTCACCTCTACGTACTCGTCTTCTTTTATGTATTCGAGCGCCTCCTCCAGCGAGAAGATAGTGGCCGGAATGATGCGCACCTTCTCGTCCGAGCCGCTGGCACGCATGTTGGTCAGCTGTTTGGCCTTGCAGACGTTCACCACAAGGTCGTTCTCGTGCACATGTTCACCCACCACCTGACCGGCATACACTTGGTCTTGCGGTTCGATGAAGAAGCGGCCGCGGTCTTGCAGGTTGTTGATGGCGTAGGCAAACGCAGTGCCCGTCTCGAGGCTAATCATAGAGCCGTTGATGCGGCGGTTTATCTCGCCCTTGAAAGGCTGATATTCCAGATAGCGGTGTGCCATGATGGCTTCGCCCTGCGAGGCAGTAAGCACATTGGTGCGCAAACCGATGATGCCACGGCTGGGAATCTGGAATTGTATGTTCACGCGGTCGCCCTGCGTCTCCATGCTTATCATCTCTCCCTTGCGGCGCGTCACCATATCTATCATCTTCGAACTGAATTCCTCGGGCACATTGATGGTGAGTTCCTCTATTGGCTCGCAGCGCTGGCCATCGATTTCCTTATAGATAACCTGCGGCTGACCCACCTGCAGTTCGTAGCCTTCGCGCCGCATCGTCTCGATGAGAACAGACAGGTGAAGCACGCCACGGCCGCTTACAATCCAGCGGTCGGTGTTGCCTTCCACCTCTTCCACGCGCAGTGCCAGGTTCTTTTCCAACTCGCGCTGCAGACGCTCGTAGATGTGGCGGCTCGTGCAGTACTTGCCTTCCTTACCAAAGAACGGCGAGTCGTTGATGGTGAAGAGCATAGACATCGTGGGCTCATCGATGCTGATGGTGGGCAGTGGTTCGGGCGATTCGGCGTCGCAGATGGTGTCTCCAATCTCGAAGTGCTCCAAGCCGATGATGGCACAGATGTCGCCACTCGAGACTTGCTGTGTCTTCTGGTGTCCCATGCCGGTGAAGGTATGCAACTCCTTGATTTTCGTTTTCTCCATCGAGCCGTCGCGATGCGCCACGGTGATGGGCATTCCTTCGCGGATGGTTCCGCGATGCACGCGGCCCACGGCTATGCGGCCGGTGTAGTTGCTGTAGTCGAGCGACGTGATGAGCATCTGCGGCGTGCCTTCCAGATATTCCGGTGCAGGTATGTGCTCGATGATGGCATCCAGCAGGTAGGTGATATCCTCGGTGGGCGTGTTCCAGTCTGCGCCCATCCAGCCGTTCTTGGCCGAGCCGTAGATGACGGGGAAGTCGAGCTGTTCCTCTGTGGCGTCGAGGTCGCACATCAGGTCGAATACCATCTCGTATACTTCCTCCGGCCGACAGTTTGGCTTATCCACCTTGTTTACCACCACGATAGGCTTCAGCCCTATCTGCAATGCTTTCTGCAGCACGAAGCGCGTCTGCGGCATTGGGCCCTCGAAGGCATCCACCAACAGCAGACAGCCGTCGGCCATATTCAGCACGCGCTCCACCTCGCCACCGAAGTCGGAGTGACCAGGAGTGTCGATGATGTTGATTTTTGTGCCGCGGTAATTGATGGAAACATTCTTCGAGAGAATGGTGATGCCCCTCTCGCGCTCCAGTTCGTTGTTGTCGAGCATCAGTTCGCCCGTCTGCTGGTTCTCGCGGAAGAGGTTTCCAGCCAGCAGCATCTTGTCCACGAGAGTCGTCTTGCCGTGGTCTACGTGGGCAATGATGGCAATATTTCTTATGTCCTGCATACGCCTTAACTACTTTTCGGCTGCAAAGGTACGCTTTTTAATTCGTAATTCATAATTTTATCGGTGCAAATTCCCAACACCTTGATGCCACATATTGAAAAAGGAAAATGGCACGGAAGCCTCTCACTTGACAAGTGGTGGAGATACGCGATGTGCCAAATCCGACACCTCATTTGGGGTTGCGAAATGCGACGTGTAGTTTGCGCTCACGCGACACGTCGCATTGGCTCACGCGACGCGTCGCATTTTCACTTGCGACGCGTGGCATAGAAAAAAGGCAGGGACGGCATGTTTTGCCGCCCCTGCCAGAGATACGATGTCAGTCGAAAGAATTTACTTCACGAGTACCTTGCGGCCTTCGATGATGTACAGGCCTTTCTCTGCCTTCTGTACGCGGCGACCTGTCAGGTCGAAGAGGACTCCTTCGATGTTCTCCTCCTTGCGTACGGCTACGATGCCGTCACCTTCGTTGGTGTAAACGCCTTCGGCGGTCTTGAAGACAACCTTGCTGGTGGGGCTGAGCATAGGATAGTCGTCCTCGCCGAGCGTCTGATAATAGATGACGCTGTCGCTGCGCTCGCCATTGAGCAGGTAGGTGATTTCACCACTGGCAAACTTCTCGTCGGTGGTGGTGCGGCTGTCGTAGTTGTTGCGCACGTTCACTGTCTTGGAACCCTTGCCACCGAAAGTATTCAGAGGAGTGGCAGTGCCTTCCACATTGCGGATGGCATGATATGCAAAGCAGTTCTCCAAGATGGAGGAAGCGGTTGATGAGAGGTAACCAACGATGCCGCCTGTTCCGGTTGTTGCCGACTCCACGATGGGTTTTTCGTTTATCGTGAAGTTAACCGCACAGCAGTTGGTGATGGAACCCGAACCGTCTCGACCAACAATGGAACCACGAGCCACGGCTGCCGTGCTCTCATTGTTGATGGTGATGTCCTTGACACACAGGTTGGTTACTGCACCGGGCGTGTAAAGCAGACCGATGAAGCCCACGTGGTTGGTGTTCTCTGCGTCAATATTGATGGTGACATTCGAGACGGTGTGTCCCTGACCGTCGAGGAAGCCCAAGAAGGCTTTTCCGTTGTCTTTGGTGAAACCGATGGGCTTGAAGTTCTCTATTCCGCTCATGTCGATGTCAGCGTCCAGAACAGCCTTGGCTTTATTCTCGCCTTCGTTCACGATTGCAGAGAACATGGCCATGTGGCTGGCTGTGGAGAGGTGGTAGAATCCTTCTTCGTCCTTGGGCAGGGCGATGCTGCCATAGTATTCTTCAAGTTTGGCAACAAGTGCTTGTGCCTGCTCCTCATTGACGGAACCTTTGGTAAAGGCATCCCATCCTTCGCCGGTAGCCGTGAAGACAGATGCGTAATCCTCGTCGCTGATCAACTGGTTGGTGTAGAGTTTCGTGGCGAGGTCCTCGAGGTTCTCCACAGCCTTGAGCATATCGATGTATGCCATGCGGCAGGAATATACCTTGGCAAAGAGGTCGCTGAAACGTTTGATGAGCGCCATCTTCTGCTCGCCCGTGGATGCTGTGCTACTCTCCTCGATGGCAGCAGAAATCTGGTCGCGCAGTTCAGTGGAGATGTTGGGATGCTTTGCATAGTCTGAACCAGAGTCAGCCACAAAGTCGCGGATGACGGTGGCACGAGCCACAAAACCATCCAGGACGGCAGTCAGCGAATCGTTGGCCTCCTCAGCCGTTCCGAGGAAGAAGAGACGTGCATTGGCATAGGTTGTCCAGTTGCCGAGCGACGAAGCGCGGTCGCGCACGCCAAGAGTCAGTGTTCCGTCTGTAACCTCGACAGCCACACGGTTCAGATAGCGGTTGGCACGGAATGCGTAAGAGCAGCCCACGAGATAAGCCGGCACGTAACCGATGTTGCCGCTCACCTCGTCATAGTAGGTGGCATCTACGCTCGAACCGGTGATATGGCAGTTCACGCTGTCCACTGCATCCTCTTCGTAAACGGGATCTTCGCCGATGGCCATAATGTTGTTGGCCACGTCGTTCATCACAAGGTCGGCCGTGTAGAGATTAACGTTCACGTCTCCAGCCGTACGTGTGAAGGAGTTAAGACGCAGTTCATAGATACCGTTTGGCAGATCTGTGAGAGTCTGCGTCATGCTGAAGGTGCCATTCATGCCGCGTGCACAGGTCATCACAGAGGCTTCTCCACCCTTATACATTTCTGCGGTGCCTTCCACGGTCCAGCCGTTGAAGCCGCCGGTAAAGTCGGGATTCTCCATGACAAATGTCATGTCGGTACCGGCTTCGGGGTTGGACAACAACACGCGCAGGAGCAGCTTCGACATGTACTCTGTCTCGGCGGTAAGTTCCTCTCCCGTCAGGGTGTGCTTGGCCATGATGTAGGCGCTGTTGCCGTTGGGGAAGTCGCCGGGCTCTATTTCGTTGCTTGCATCGAGGTAGTCCTCGGCTACATCGCGATAGCTATTCTGCTGCTCGATGGTGCTGAGCTGATCGCGTGCCTCCTGACAAGCTTGTGCGTAGGCCTGATACTCGCGCACGGACTTAGCAATGTCGTCGCGCATAGCCTTTGTCTCGGCGTAGGCAGCCATCAGAGAATCGAGCGTTACGATGTCGCTCCAGCCAGCCACTGCGGCCTTATAATCATCGAGCAACGACTGTGTGGCAACCACCTCCTCACACGACTCTGTTTCCTGTGTTATCAGGAACTCGCGGAAGTCGGGGAACGAATCGTCGTTTCCTACGTTGGCATAGTTCTCACCGTTCTTATAAACGATGGCAGAAGCGGGATTGAGCACGGGATATGCATCGGTGCCAATGGTCTGGAACCAAACGGGGTTGACAAACGACTTGCCATTCAGCAGCCATGTCAGCTCGCCCGTACCTATTTCTTCGTCTATTGCAATGTTCTCATCCTCTACGCCGGTAGCACTATACGTGTTGGTCATTGTAGCCGAGCCTCGGTAGATATAAGGATAAACATATGTACTTTCAACGTCGTAGCCTGTCACCACGCCAATGTTGTAGCAGTTACGGATGATAGCGCCGCTGCCAACGTAGCCACTCAGAGCAGCGCTCTCGCGTGCACCCTGGATGGTGCCGGTGTTGTAGCAGTTCTCGATGGTGAACTTAGCCGTTCCGCCATAGTTGCAACCAATGATAGCTCCGGCGTTGCGGTCCGATGCAATGATGACGGCTTCGTTGCCAATGCGCTGCAGGATGACATTACCTGCGCCATTGGATGCACCTACGACACCCACATACGAAGTTCCAGTGATGGAGCACGAACTGTCAACGATAAAATTCTTTATCGTGGCTCCGCCAATGACAGTGCCAAAGAAGCCCACATTATTCTGCTCAAGACTGATGAAAAGGTTCGAAAGTCTGTGACCCTGGCCGTCGAAGGTTCCATGATAGGGAGAGGCGGTCGTGCCTATGGGATTGAAGTTCTCCAGGCCAGCAAAGTCGATGTCTTCTGTCAGGCAGGCATTTGCGTCGCCATGGTTGCCATTCACATAAGCAGAAAACCACACTACCTGCTCGAGTGTACCAAGTTGATATACACCATCCACGGCTGTCATCCATGTCTCATCGGCATTGCCGCAGACGGAGCAGACACCATTCGTGAACTGGTGTTCGTCGCGCACGCCAACACCTGTATTACTATACACAAGATCGCCCTTGGCCTGTCCGTCACACGTAAGGTCGTTGCCCAAGTACACGGGCTTGTGCGTTTTGTCGAGTACAGGAGTTTCGTCTTCGCCCAAATTCTGGTAATAAACGAGGCTGTCGCTCTGCGAACCGTTGAGCAGATAGCATATCTTTCCGCTTGCAAAGTCGCCTTCTTCTGTGTTAGTGGCGTCGTAGTTGTTCGTAACTGTAGCCTTGGTACCCTTGCCACCATAGGAGCGCAACGGATTCTCGGTGCCTTCCACCATACGAATGGCGTTGTAAGCATAGCAGTTCTTGAAGAAGGATGTTTCACTATCCGAGAGGTAACCCACCACACCACCGGCCGTTGTAGTTTTGCTCGAAGTGGGGCACGCATCGTTGATGGTGTAGTTTATCACACAACAGTTCTCAATCGTGCTCGAACCATCGCGGCCAACCAGGGCGCCACGAGCCACGGCCGTAGCACTGTTGCTGTTGATGGTGATGTTCTTGATGCACAAATTGCGGAGAGTACCGCTGAAGAGCAGACCGATGAAGCCCAGATGATTACCGTGGCTCTCGGGCGTAGAAATCGTCACATTCGAGATCGTGTGACCCTGACCGTCGAAGATACCACCGAAAGCGGCACCGTTAGAACTGGTAAAGCAGATGGGAGTGAAGTTCTCCACCGCGCTCATGTCGATGTCCTTCGTCAGCTTGAAATTAGCTGTACGCACGTTGTCGCGCTGACCCACATCGTTTGAGAGGGCCGACAACGTCTGAAGATCCTCTGCCGAGGAAAGCAAGTAATACCCGTCCTCGAGGGTGAAGGGAACTTGCGCCCGAATGACTCCGAACGTGCAAAGAAGCAACGTCAGAGCAAGAGTAAATGTTTTCTTCATAGTTAAACAGTTATTAAAGGTTGTTATACGTTTGTTAGATTAGATTATTGTGCGTTTATTTGTCGTTTACCAACGTTCTTTCCAATAGCTGCAAGCTGTCTCCAACATACTCACAGAGGACAAAGTTACGGAATTTTTCTTTTCGCCAAATTTTTTCTCCACTTTTTTTGAAGCGAACGCACAAAAAAACCCACCGAAACATATCTTCCTTCTTTTTACGCGTACGCGCGTAAAGCCAAATCCTTACATCGGGCCAGCAAAACGGCGAATACGTACAAATAACAAAAAAAAAGGCGAAAGTTATGGCGGTTCGGAAATAAATGCGTAACTTTGCACCGCAATAAGGCGAAGACAGGGGCGTAGCCCAGTTGGTTTAGAGCGCTGCAGTCACATTGCAGAGGTCATCGGTTCGAGCCCGATCGTCCCTACCCCACTTCCCACAAGTCGAGAGAGAAGTCACACACGATGCTTCTCTCTTTTTTATGCCTCGTGCTGTGGTGGTTCCGCAGAAAATGCGTATCTTTGCCAGTGGAAAAAATACAAATTATGGCGAAAGAAGGGCTGACGCCCATGATGAAGCAGTTCTACGACCTGAAGGCAAAGCACCCCGATGCGTTGCTGCTCTTCCGTTGTGGCGACTTCTACGAGACATACGCAGAGGACGCAGTCATTGCGTCCGAGATTCTGGGCATCACGCTGACAAGGCGCAACAATGGCAAGGAGAACATGCCTTCGACCGAGATGGCCGGATTTCCGCACCATGCACTGGACACTTATCTGCCCAAGCTGGTGAGGGCTGGCAAGCGCGTGGCCATCTGCGACCAGCTCGAAGACCCGAAGCTGACAAAGACGCTGGTGAAGCGAGGCATCACCGAGCTGGTGACGCCGGGCGTGACGATGAGCGACACGGTGCTTACTTACAAGGAGAACAACTTCCTGGCCGCCGTACACTTCGGCAAGACGGTGTGCGGACTGGCTTTCCTGGACATCAGCACGGGCGAGTTTCTGACGGCCGAGGGCAACACAGACTACGTGGACAAGCTGCTCTCGTCGTTCGCACCAAAGGAGGTTCTCTACGAGCGAGGCAAGAAAAGCATGTTCGAGGGCAGCTTCGGCACACGCTTTGTGACGTTCGAACTCGACGACTGGGCATTCGCCGAGAGCACGGCAAGGGGCAAACTGCTGAAACACTTCGGCGTAAAGAACCTGAAGGGCTTCGGCGTCGAACACCTGAAGAGCGGCATCGT
>Ga0310694_10005262_pt1 | contig 12410 bp, 14 predicted proteins | sample 174DNAGHGhighgp2_FD_203884 | JGI IMG/M metagenome (GOLD analysis project Ga0310694, IMG submission 203884) | Sheep rumen microbial communities from Palmerston North, Manawatu-Wanganui, New Zealand - 1742 DNA GHGhigh gp2 (v2) (version 2) | ecosystem: Host-associated > Mammals > Digestive system...
TTGTGTGCGGTGAAGAACAAAATGTTTGTGAGAAAAGAAAAAAATATGATGGTAATAAAATTATATTGGAAAGTAAAATAGTCAATGATAATTATACCAAATTCTTGTATGATAATTATGACATCCAAAATAAAGATTTAACGACAACAGAAGTTCCTCTACCGTCACATGAAGACATGGAAGAAATGAATTCTAGTCATTGGAATATAATGTTAATATGTGGCAAGAGTGGTAGTGGAAAATCAACAATTTTAAGGGAGATAGGCAATGTTAAACCAATCGAATATGACTATAATAAAGCAGTGATTAGCCAATTCGATGGTTACACTGAAGAAGAAGTATGTGACCTATTGGGAGGCGTAGGACTTTCCTCAGTTCCTACATGGCTTCGTAAGCCTCAAGAATTATCCAATGGTGAAAGAGCAAGGCTAGACCTATGCAAAGCCATCTATGACGCAGGAAAGGGGCAAATAATCTATGTGGATGAGTTTACTAGCGTTGTGAATAGAGACGTTGCAAAGTCAATGAGCCATGCATTGCAAAGATATATAAGACAGAAGGACTTAAAGATAATAATTGCATCGTGTCATTTTGACATTATTGAATGGTTACAACCAGATTATGTATTCAATCTCAATCATAGGGATGAGGAAGGTAATGTCGAAATGGAGAAGATGGAGTATACAGATGATAATGACTACTCAGTACATCAGTCTGTAAGGGATATTGAGGTATTGAGTGAACCAAGAGCAATAAACTAATATGGACGTACAAGAGGCGCTTAGACTATTAGAGCATCACAATAAATGGAGAAAAGGTGCTGACATTCCAATGCTGCAACCAAAGGTTTTAAGTGAAGTTATTGACACAATCATTAATGAATTTAAAAAATAATTTGTAAATTTCATTTTTTTATTATATATTTGCAGCATGGAGTTAAAAGATGTTATTTCATGGAAAAGTGTTGATGAGCTTCCTATGGACAACCCTTTCTATAAGAAGGTATTAATTCTATCTGAGGGTAGGCTTAGTGGAAGCACATCACTATATGTATCTACAGACTATTGGCAAGTATTCTTCGATGAAAGAGACTTTGGGGAAGAACAGTTTTATGACAAGAAAACAAAGTTTAATGACCAATGCTATGCCTATGGTAGATTAAGTGAGAGAAAGATACCACTTGATAAGATTAAAGGGTGGATGTTTGCAGATGATTTAATAAAATTATACAATGAAAGAGGATAAGTTACAAGAGCTTAAAACAAAATTCATGGAAGAGTTGAAAAACAGACCAAAGGTAGAACCAAAGTGGCCTTATGAGCTGTTTGGAATTGAGTGCGGTGAAGGTTGGAAAGGGCTTTATAAACCAATCATTGATTACATCGATAAGTACAATGAATACCATGAAGAGAAGATAGAGATTCACCAGATAAAAGAGAAGTTCGGTGGTCTTAGATTCTATACTAATTTCAAGACAGATGCACTTAGGGTAATGATTGAGGATGCTGAAGAAAGGTCGTATAACGTCTGTGAGACTTGTGGAAAACATATTGATAAACCTATCTGTGAAAACCATTGGATTTATGCGGAGTGTGAAGAGTGCCATCAAAAATGGCTTGAGAAACGAGCCAAAGCTTTTAAAGCTTATGAAAATAAGGTAAAGGAAAACAAGACAAAGAGTGAAAGTAATAAAAGTTAATCACAAAAAGGGTGAAAGACCGTACATTCAATTAACTGTAAGAAGAGTTGAGCCAAGTGTTTGGCGAAGCATGGGATTTGCCAAGGAACATTATCTAACAGCAGAACTTAACAAATCATGCAAATGCCTATTATTTGAGTGGGATGGAGTACCTATAGGATTCGCAGGAATACTTAACACTCCACGTAAAGGAATACCTTATGGCTGCTCAATATCAAGAATAGTTATATTGCCAGATTATCAAGGATTAGGACTTAGCACATTAATCTTCAATTTCTGTGGTGGTATTGTTAAATCATTATCTGATGAAGAGCATGATTATAAGCTGTATATTAAGACAGCACACAGAAAATTTGGCGAAGCATTGGGTAGAAACCCAAATGTAAGAGGTACTTTATTTGACGGTAAGGGTAGAGATAAGAAGTCTGCTGATAATCAAAAGTATAGAAATAGGCTTACTAGGATTTCCTATTGCAAAGAATATATTGGAGATAAGATTGATGGATTTCAAGACATTTTGAGACCAATAGGAGATATGAGAAAAGAAAAGATGAGAAAATAATCTCATCTTTTTTTGTGTTTTTAACATTTTTTATATATATTTGCATAAATCAATAATATAATGGATAATTTTAAGGTTATTATAGCAGGCTCACGTGGTTTCTCCAATTACAAGTTACTTAGGGAACAGTGCAATAAGTTCCTACGTGAGAAAAGAAAAACTAGCAATATTATTGTTGTTAGTGGTAATGCTCGTGGGGCAGATACTCTTGGTGAGAAATACGCTCAAGATGAGGGATTTACGTTGGAAATATATCCAGCCCAGTGGAAGAAATTTGGTAAGAGGGCAGGATATAGACGTAATGAACAAATGGCAGAAGTTGCAGATGCCCTTATAGCATTTTGGGATGGAAGTTCTAAGGGAACTAAGCATATGATAGACATAATGAATGAAAAAAAATTATTAGTTAGGGTGGTTCAATATGAAACAAATAACAAGACACAATAAGAAGGATGAATCATTTTATTCGGTGATTGTAGATGGAAATAACTTATTAAAAATATCTTTAGTTGATAAGACAATGAACAGCAAAGGGGAGGAATATGGTGCTGTTATGTCTTTTTTGAGGATGTTGGGCAACATTTTAAATAAGAAGGATTTCAATTATTGTATAGTTTGTTTTGATGGAGTTGGAAGTGGAGTATTAAGATGGGAGTACTATAAGGATTACAAGGCAAACAGAGATAAAAATTATAGTCTGCATGACCCTAATATGAGTGATTATGATAGGAAAATACTTGAGTACCAAAATAAGGTGTTATCATATTCTAGAAAAATGAAAATTACTACAAAAGATAATGATGATGAGGCTTTTGAAAGAGAAAAGTCTATTATCAATGCAATTCTTGAAGAGCTTTGTGTTAGGCAGTACGAATATGAGAATGTTGAAGGTGACGATATAATTGCCTATTACGTTAAAAACAAAAAACCAAATGAAAAGGTTGTTATAGTTTCATCAGATAAAGACCTAACACAGCTTATATCAGATACAGTTATTGTATATAACCCTAGAATGAGGGATTTTGTAACAAAGGACAATTCAGTAGAGAAAATAGGTATCACACATGAGAATGTAGTACTAGAGAAAATACTTTGTGGTGATGCATCAGATAATATAAAAGGTGTTAAGGGTATAGGTGAGACAACATTAATAAAGTTGTTCCCACAAATAAAAGACACCAAGACCGATTTAAGCGTCATTATAGAGCGTTCAAAACAGTTGCTTGAAGAGAGGGCGCAGAACAAGAAAAAACCTCTCAAATCGCTCGAAAACATCATTAATGGTGTTACAGATGGATGCCAAGGAGATAAGTTATATGAAATAAATCAAAAAATAATAGATTTGTCAGAACCATTGTTGACAGATGAGGCAAGGGAATCACTTACCGATGAGTTATATGGTATAATGGATACTAGTGATAGGGATATAAAGAATGTATATAAGCTAGTAAGTGAGTTTGACCTAACAGAGTTAACAAACGAAGAGAAATTCAGTAATTTATTCTCTCCATTTGGCAGAATAATAATGATGGAGAATAAACGTTTTAAAGAATATGGAGAATTTAAAAAAAATAGTAGAAAGAGCTAAAGTTGATAGGTTGTTATTAATTAATGATGAGCCGAAGATTTATGATACCTATCAGTTGTTGATGAAGTTTAGGAAAGAAAATATTAAAAAATATATAAGGCTAAAAACTTTGATATATTATTTCCCTAGTATATCCAAGATTGATTCATATTTGTTAGATAGGGCGTTGGAGCATCCAGAGACTGTAAGACTTGTGCTAGATGATGGTGAATATTCCTATAAGCCATTGAATGATTTCTACAAGAAAAAGTATGGAACAGAACCGCATTCTGACGAATATTTGACTATTAATGAATTTTGTGAGGTATTCGGAATTTAAAAAAAGTTAAAATATTCTTAATTTTTATTTGCATTTTAACATTTTTTTTCATATCTTTGCATTATGAAAGAGATTTTTTAACAACATATGTTTAACTTTTAACAATTTTATTTATGGAAATTAACAAAGAAATTAAGGATTACAAAGAAGAGAGATTTGAATTTACTGTATATGTAAATGATAATATCATTTGTAAGAGAAATTTCAGAATCTACAATTTCATTGAAAACAGTATGAATACCTTGGAGTTCAAGGGAAAGGTAGATGAGATTGTTGGTATTATTGATGACGATTTAAAGTCAAAGAGTAGGGTTTATACGTGGCATTATTTTAATCCACAATTCCCTAATGACAATGAAGAATTCATTAATCCACCTATTGAGTCTTGGGCTTGTACTTTTAAACTTGTAATCTCTGATAACAAGCGTGATGTAATCACGAAGATTTGGGATGGGTATGCTTATCCTAAGTATATCCGTGAGAAAGTAGACCTCAGTAATAAAAATGTAAAGGTCACAAACAAGGATGGTCAAACTTTTGTATATGATAAGGAGACATTCTTCAAGACCAATGCTGATAGACTTTCATTTGAGCATGAGGTGCTGAAGGGTATGATTATTGACAAGTCAGATGTATTGTTACAAATTACAAAGAAAATCTGCGAAGCTTGTTCTCCAACAAAGGATGAAATTAAGGGCAACAGCCAAAAGGGTTATTTCGACCCACGTGAAAACAACAAGTATCTCAGCAAATATACTGTCATTGATGAGTACGGCAATGATAAAAAATTTGAAGAGGCTAGTGGTAAGAAATTAAAACCAAAGAAGTATTCCTACAGTCTCTATTTGGCTAATAAGAAAATTGAGAGAGACTGGGAACGTGCCGTACAGAAAAAAACAACTAAGTACTTTAAGGACTTATATTAATAATTGAATTAAAAGTGGGTTTCAATGACTCAGAAAAGAAGTGATTTAGGATATTTAGGTGAAACATTCCAATACCGCCTTACACATGAGTTTATGGAAAACCACACTTTTTTCGAGGATTTGAGCAGTATTATAGACCAAAATATGTTTACTGACCCAAACCTCAAAACACTTGTAGGAGTTATGAAAAATTATTATGAGAGGGAAGGTCATGTTCCATCTTATGATATGCTAGAAGTTGAATTGCGAGATATTTCACACTCAGATAAAGAGATTGAAACATATCTCGCAATTCTTGAAAAGGTTCGTAACTCAGCAAGTGATGGTGTGGAGAGAACAAGGGAGTTGGCAGAGAAGTTTTTTAAACAGCAAAACATAATAAGAACAGCAAATGAGATTCTAAAAATTGCTGGCAATGGTGATACAAGCCAATATGATGCTTGTGTTGACCTTTTGAATGATGCAATGACAAAAGGCACACACAATGATTTCGGAGAAGGTTTGTTTGACCATATAAATGAGACACTTTCTGATGATTACAGAGTTCCAATTCCAACAGGTATTGGAAAAATAGATGAAGCACTTGAAGGTGGACTTGGTAAAGGTGAGTTAGGTGTTATTATTGGTCCTACGTCTTTTGGTAAAACTAGTTTAACAACCGCAATGGCATCCCATGCTGCTTGTAATGGATATAAGGTGTTACAAATTGTATTTGAGGATAGAATTAAACAGATTCAGAGAAAACACCTTGGTCGTATTACAGGTATCGAAGCAAAAGACCTTTCAAAGCCAGATGTAATTGACTTAGTTAGACAAACAATTGATGCTTTCCCTCAGAAAGAAGCATTGGAAAAGAATTTGAGAATTGTTAAGTTCCCAAGTGGTGAGAAGACAGCAAGACAGCTTGAAAGATTTATTAAAAAGCTCATAAATAGTGGTTTTAAGCCAGACCTAACAATTATTGACTATTTCGAATGTCTTGAACATGAGGCAGATAAGTCATCGTCAAATGAGTTTTCACAAGAGGGTAAGACAATGCGTAGGTTCGAAGCAATGGCTGGCGAACTTGATATGGCGATTTGGATACCGTCTCAAGGAACAAAAGACTCAATTAACCTAGAGTTGGTTACGATGGATAAGATTGGCGGCTCAGTTAAGAAAGCTCAGATTGCTCATGTAATAATGTCTATTGCAAGAACAGTTGATGATATAGCAAATAATAAGGCAACAATTGCAATCTTGAAAAACAGAGCAGGTAAGAGTGGTAAGGTCTTTAATAATGTAGAATTCAACAATGGTACATGTCGCATCAGTACAGATAATGTAGACGAGTTGGATAGTCTATTTGAGCTTCAACAGAAGAAAAAGGATGCATTGTTTGAGACACAAAAAGAAATAGCAAAGAGTCTTAATAAAAAGCACGACTAAATATTCAGAAATAGATTTTTAATGATGTAAAAAGGGGTAAAAATTTTACTCAAAAATATTTTTCTTATAGAGATATTTGGTTATCAGAGGTTTATGTTTTTGATAGCCAAATTTTTTGTTTTTAGGTGAATTTTTGCCTGATTTTCATATATTTATTCTTACATCTAGATTAAAAATTTAAAGGTTAACCGATTGAATATTAAAATAATAAAATTTAAAAAAGTTTTGCTTTAATGGAAGTAAGAAAAAGCGACAGTTCCTTTGAGGAATACAATCCTTTGAAGGTGAAACATGGCATTTGCGAAGCGTACACAGCAGTAAATGAAGTATGCCCTGATGGTCTAATCGAATCATTAATTAAGAACCTTTTAATTTACGATAGAATTTCATCATCAGAAATTAGAAGACAAGTCGAAGAGGCTTTAATGTCAGTCAACAAAAAAGTTGCAAGGGCATATATTAAGAAATATGAGGAAAAAGAGGGAAAGGACAAGACACTAAAAACAGACAGCGACTTTATAAGAGATTATATTAATGCTTCAAATGCCTCTACTGGCTCGAAGTATGATTCCAATGCAAATGTTGAAAATAAAAATGTTGTGACTCTAGGTCAAGAGTTGCATAAAGGTAAAAACATTCAGCAAAATAGATACATCATGCAAAATAAGATTAAAGCATTGTATACTAAGAAACTTGCTGACCAATATATAAAAGACCTTGAGAGTCATGTGTTATATAAGCATGACGAAAGTGGAACACCAGGATACCCATATTGCGTGGCAATTACAATGTATCCGTTCCTAATTGACGGTTTAAAGAATTTAGGTGGACAATCTAAAGCACCTACAGACCTCAAATCATACTGTGGGGAGTTTATCAACTTAGTTTATTCTGTATCATCACAATTTATGGGTGCTGTGGCAACACCAGAGTTCCTTATGTACATGGATTATTTTATCAGAAAGGACTATGGAGAAGACTACCTCGATATACTTGATAAACAAGTTGAACTTAATAGAAAAGGAAGAACACTCGAACAAGTTATTGAGAATTGTTTTCAGCAAGTAGTACACTCAATGAATATGCCTGCTGGTAACAGAGGCTACCAAACAGTATTCTGGAATGTTGGATATTTCGACAAGAATTATTTTGATGGTGTGTTTGGAGAATTCAGATTCCCTGACGGAACAGCACCAAAGTGGGAAACACTATCTTGGCTTCAGAAGAAGTTTATGAAGTGGTTCAACGAGGAAAGAACAAAGTATGTGTTGACATTCCCAGTAGAAACAATGGCAATGCTTACAGATGGTCATGACATCGTAGATAAGGAATATGCCGATTTCACCGCAGAAATGTGGGCTGAAGGACATTCATTCTTCTGTTATTTGAGTGATTCACCAGATTCGTTAAGTTCTTGTTGTAGACTTAGAAACTCTCTAAAGGATGGTGAGGAAGATGACGAACACAACCACACCACACACCAATTCTCTATGGGTACTGCATCAGTCGCAACTGGTTCAAAGTCCGTAATGACAATTAACCTTAATCGTGTTATTCAGAATGCCACGAGAAAGTATTTTGAGGAAGCAGAGGGTACTAAGCTTGAGAATGGTGTTCAAGTAGACATTAATAAGGTTAAGGATAAGGATTTGCTCTATACCTATATTTCTAATGGTATCACGGAAATGACAGAGAGGGTACACAAGTATCAGAGAGCATTTAATGAGATTGTAAAGGATTTCCTTAATGCAAATATGTTGGACGTTTATAGAGCTGGATTCATCAACATGAAGAAACAGTATCTTACCATTGGTGTTAACGGTTTGACAGATGCAGCAGAGTTCTTATCAATTGAGCCAAATCTTAATAAGGATTACGAGGAATTTGTAAACAACATTCTTGAAACCATCAACATTTCAAATAGAAAGGATAAGACTAGAGATTGTATGTATAATACTGAGTTCGTTCCTGGCGAGAACCTTTCAAACAAGAACTACAATTGGGACAAGAAGGATGGCTATTATGTTTCACCAAAGCATATAATGTACAGTAGCTATTTCTTCAACCCTGAAGATACAGAACTATCTCTTCTTGATAAGATGAAGCTACATGGAAATAATTTCGTTAAGTATCTTGACGGAGGCCAAGCAGCACACCTTAACATTAATGAACATCTTTCATTTGACCAGTATAGACAGTTACTAAGAGTTGCTTCAGAATATGGGTGTAGTTATTTCACATTCAACTGTAAGAATACGGTATGTAACGACTGCGGATATATTAGCAAGGATACTCTAGATGTGTGTCCTAAGTGTGGAAGCCACAATGTAGATTATTTAACAAGAATTATAGGCTATTTGAAGCGTGTTAGTTCATTCAATGAGGCTAGACAAGTAGAAGAGCACATGAGAAGTTACAGACAATAATGTAATTGGGTACTTCGAGAGTACCCAATTTTTTAACAAAAAGTTGTATTATGGTAGAAATGGAAACTAAGAAGTGCCCACATTGTAATCAAATTCTTACGATAGATAATTTTAGTTATAAAGATAAATCTCACACAAAACTTAGTTCGTGGTGTAAAGAATGCATAAAAGAAAAGAGTAAAGAGATTAGAAAAAACAATATAGAGAAATATAGAAAAAAAGCTAGAGACAATAAAAACAAATTTTACAAAATAAAAAGAGAAAAATTAAATGAATATAAAAAAGGTGGGTGTATAATTTGTGGGGAAAAAGAACCAGTGTGTTTAGATTTCCATCATTTAGATTCTAGTGAAAAAGACTTTGAAATTGGAAAACAATTTCATATAAAACAATTTTCTAAAATTGAAGAAGAAATTAAAAAATGTGTTGTACTTTGCGCAAATTGTCATAGAAAAGTACACGCAAATATAATAAAACTACAAGGATGATTACTATATTACGTAAAGAAGGTTGGAAGCTTAACCCTAACGATAGGGTTGTAAACGCAATCTTGAGAAGATGCGAAAAGTGTGATGGATTATGCCCATGCACACATGATTCAGAGGATTATGAAGGTAAGGATTTACATTGTCCATGTACTGATTACAAAATAAAAGATGTATGCGAATGTGGATTATATGTATTAGATGAAACAAAAATACCAAAAATAAAAATATAAGATTTATGGTAAAATATTATAATGCAATGGTGGTATTTGAGGAAATACCAGATGAGATTACTTTAGCAATCAATATCACGAATTGCCCTTGTCATTGTAAGGGATGCCATTCAGAATTTTTATGGGAAGATAAAGGAATTTTACTAACGTCAGAAGAGTTAGATTTGTTAATAGATAAGAACGATGGTATAACCACCGTGTGTTTTATGGGGGGTGATGCAGAGCCTGAAGTAATAAATGTTTTAGCAGAATATGTGCATGAAATTAAACACCTTAAAGTAGGGTGGTATAGCGGAAGAGATTCATATTACAAGAACATTAATTTTAACCATTTCGATTATATCAAGTTAGGACATTACGATGAGGATTTAGGTGGACTGAATAAAAAGACAACAAATCAACGTTTATACAAACTTACCCACACAAAATTGGATGATGGGGTAAAAAAGATTGACTTTGAAGATATAACTAGTAAGTTTTGGAAATAAGGTAAAAAAACTGGGATTTATTTTGAATTCTCAGTTTTTTTTTATATATTTGCATTAAATACAAAATTGATATGAACGGAAAAGTTTTAGAAAGAATGGGTATAGAATTAGTGAAAAAAGACCCATCAATAAGTCTTTCAGAAGATGAAGTGGAGTTGTATTATGATTTAGTTCCATTTGAACTCAAGAAAAAACTTTTTGATATTAAGGATAAAAAATTTTCATTTCATTACTCTGTAATATTTTTAGGATTTTTTATTAGAAATGGATGCTATAAGGATTTTGTAGAAATACCATACGAAAAAATAGATTTAAAAATTTTTAATAAAAAAGGAAAATATGTTGATACGGTAAGAAATTTAATAAAATATGGATTTCTCTTGCGTGAGAAAAAAAATAGTATATCAGCATATTCTTATAAAGTTAATTTAATAGAATTAGAAGAAGAACCAGAAATAATTTTTCCATTAAAAAAAGAAAGCACAATATTTAATTCGGAAAAAAAAGTTTTTATAACGGATAAAAAAAATGAAAAAATAAAAAATTTTTTAGACACACTAATTAACATTATTAAAATAGAAAATTTTGTGTCTTATGATGAAAATAATAATTGGTATGTTATTTCTTACAATTTTTTCAATGCTTTAGGTTTATTAATTAATTTTGATGATGTAATTGGAAAAGGTATTACTAAAGAATATATTGCATTTGCAATAATATACATTAAAATATATGCTAAAAACGCAGAAAAAGTAAATAAAGTTTTTTTGCAAGACCATAATAAACAATTACATGAATTTAAAGTTTCAGAGTTTAAAGGATTACCTGATGAAATTCAAAAGTATATTGGGTCTCGTATTAGAAACATGGACTACCATTCTGAGTTTTTAAAAAGCTTATACTGGAAGTCTATTACCCAAATGATTAGAGAAAATGCCCATAATAAATGCCAAGTTTGTGGTGGTATAAATAAAAAATTAAATATACATCATAACGCATATGAGCATCATGGATTTGAAGTGTCTCATTTGGAAGATTTAGTGTGTTTGTGTGAAGATTGCCACCATTTATTTCATGAAAAACAAAAATTATACAAAAATAATCGCCAAAGTGATAATTTAGAAATAAATGGGGAAAAAGAATTAGCAATGGCAGAATCTGCTGTATAAAACCTTAGTTTAAATACTAAGGTTTTTCTTTTTGTTAATATTTATAGTAAATAAATATATTACTATGGTATTAACAGAAGATGTAAAGGCACTGTTTAGGACAGTCAGAACGATGTTAGGTGCTCCAATACGTATTGTACAGCTTGAAGATGAACAGCTATGCGATTTATTGGATGTTGCCATTGGTGATTATGCTGAGAAAGTTCAAAACTGGGTAATTGAGACACAGTGGCTAAACTTACAAAATACAAGTCAAATACAATTTCAAAATGCTAGCGAACTAGCATATGCAATGACTGTTCGCACAATGGATTGGTCTCGTGATTTCTCGTATTGGTTCTCTCGTGAAGTAGGACTGCAACAGAGAGGTCATTATGAGTTGAAAAAAGATTTTTTCCAAGTTGAAAGAGGAAAACAAGTATATGTAATCCCAGCAGGCAGAGAGATTAATCGTGTTATGTACGTCACTCCTTCTACGACCAAAGCAGCTTTATATGGTAATCTAGGAACATTGGACACTGGTATTGGCGGCGGCTATGGCCAATACGGAAATATGGGCAATGGTATGGGAATCACTGGTTTTTATGTTGGTTCTGCATATGATACTGCCCTTATGTCTGCTGACCTTAAATATAAAAACTCATTATTGAGAGGTGACTTGGCTTATCAAGTAACTGCTGGTCCAGAAGGAACTCATCTTGTGCATTTGCTTTCCGTTCCTGGGTCTCCAAATATGGTTGGCGGCATTGCTGCTGATGATACTTGGGGATGGAATAAGTATGCTAACTGTTATGTATGGTATACGTATTATGACGTTGCTGGCGGTTCTGAAGATGATGTTGAACAATGTAGATTGGAAAATAAAGATGATATAATCATTACACCAGACCAAGTTCCATTAGACAAGATGAGGTATGAATTAATGAATAATCCATCACAACAAATAATAAGGCGTTTATTGGTTGCAGAGGCTAAAATTTTACTTGGTATCATAAGGGGTACATATAGTGGTGCTGTTAAGATACCTGAAGCTGAAATGCAGATGGACTATAATATGCTTCTTGAGCAAGGTAAGTCAGAGAAAGAG
>Ga0310694_10005264_pt1 | contig 12408 bp, 7 predicted proteins | sample 174DNAGHGhighgp2_FD_203884 | JGI IMG/M metagenome (GOLD analysis project Ga0310694, IMG submission 203884) | Sheep rumen microbial communities from Palmerston North, Manawatu-Wanganui, New Zealand - 1742 DNA GHGhigh gp2 (v2) (version 2) | ecosystem: Host-associated > Mammals > Digestive system >...
ACTACAGAAAATAGCCGGTTCGGAACACCAATGGTTCTTCACCGACATCGACACCTTGGACATCTGCAACAAGGCCGCCGTCGACGAATGCTTCGCTAAGCACCAGATTGAAGTCTGCATCAACTGTGCAGCCTATACTGCCGTCGATAAAGCCGAGAACGAACCACAACTGGCCACCCTCGTCAACACCTTCGCACCCAAAATGCTGGCCGAGGCCTGCAAAAAACGCGATGCCTTACTCATCCACATCTCCACCGACTACGTCTTTGGCGGTGACGCAAACACGCCATACAAGGTGGATGACCCCATCAACCCTCAGTCGGTATATGGCGGCACCAAGGCCGACGGAGAGCGTGTCATCCAAATGAGCGGTTGCAAGTATATGATTGTGCGCACGGCATGGCTCTATTCCTCAGTGGGCAAAAACTTCGTGAAGACCATGCTCATGCTGGGCGACACGAAAGACGAAATCAACGTGGTGGCCGACCAAAAAGGCTGCCCCACATGGGCACACGACTTGGCCGTCGCCTTGATGGCGTTGCTCAACAAGAACGGCAAGAACGAAGTCCACGAGACCTTCCATTTCACCAACGAGGGACAAATCACCTGGTACGACTTTGCCACCGCCATCATGGAAATCGGCGGGAAGCACTGCAAAGTGAACCCGATAACGACCGACCAATATCCCACCAAGGCCAAACGACCTGCATACAGTGTGTTGGATTTGAGCAAGATAAAGGAATATGCAGGGATTGTGATACCAGAGTGGAGGGAGAGTTTGGTCAAATGTATTGAAGAACTAAACCCTGGATTGCTTCGTTCCTCGCAATGACGCGAAGCGACGCAGGAGCCAAGCCCCGTAGGGGCGACAGGACATTAAGCAGGCGACGTGAGTCCCTGCCAGCGTGCGAGAGCCGCTGCACATAAGACACAACAATCAACAATATATCTACAATATGGATCCTCAAATCATCGAAAGAGCAAAATCGTGGCTCACAGAGCAATACGATGAAGAAACAAGAAAGAGCGTGCAAAACATGCTCGACAACGACCCTAACGAACTCACTGAGAGCTTCTACCGCAACCTCGAGTTCGGCACCGGCGGTCTGCGCGGCATCATGGGTGCCGGCACCAACCGCATGAACATCTACACCGTGGCCATGGCCACCCAAGGCTTCGCCAACTACATCAAGAAGATGCACCCTGGCAAGAAAGACCTCAGCATCGCCATCTCCTACGACGGCCGCAACAACAGCCCCGCCTTCGCCAACGTCACCGCTGACGTGATGTCGGCTAACGGCATCAAGGTCTACATCTTCGACTGCCTCCGCCCCACCCCTGAGCTTTCGTTCGCCGTGCGCGAGATGAAATGCGACGCTGGTGTGATGGTCACCGCCTCACACAACCCCAAGGAATACAATGGCTACAAGGCCTACTGGAATGACGGCGGTCAGCTCGTCAGCCCGCACGACAAGAACGTTATCGCCGAGGTCGAGAAGATCACTGACCCCTTGATGGTCAACTTCAAGCGCAACCCTGACCTCATCACCGTTTTGGATGAGAAGTTCGACGACATCTATTTAAATAAGGTGTATGGCCTCTCGCTTTCCTTGGACCTCATCAAGAAGCACGACAGCCTCAAGATCGTTTACACCCCTATTCATGGCACAGGTCGCCGCTTGGTGCCCGAAATCCTGAAGATGAAAGGCTTCAAGAATGTGTATTGCGTTGAGGAACAAATGATTGTCGACGGCAATTTCCCCACCGTGAAATCACCCAACCCCGAGGAGCCTGCCGCCATGGCCTTGGCCGTAAAGAAAGCCCAAGAGGTGAACGCCGACCTCGTCATGGCCACCGACCCCGATGCCGACCGCGTTGGCATCGCCGTGAAGGACGACAAGGGAGAATTTATCCTGCTCAACGGCAACCAAACCGCCAGCATCTTCGTCTATTACCTGCTGCGCCGCTGGAGCGAATTAGGCAAGCTCACAGGCAAAGAGTACATCGTGAAGACCATCGTCACCACCGAGCTGTTGTTCGAAATCGCGAAGAAATACAATGTGGAGCGTTTCGACGTGCTGACGGGCTTCAAGTACATCGCCGACAAGATCTTGGAATACGAAGGCAAGATGCAATTCATCGGTGGTGGCGAAGAGAGTTACGGCTACTTGGCTGGCGACTTCGTCCGCGACAAGGATGCCGTCATCGCCACCAGTATGGTTGCCGAGGCCGCAGCTTGGGCTGCCGAGCAAGGCAAGACCTTGTATGAACTGCTCATGGACATCTACAAGGAGTTCGGTCTTTATAAAGAGAAACTCGTCTCGCTGACCAAGAAAGGCATCAGCGGCACCGAGGAAATCAAGGCTTTGATGGCCAAGTTCCGCGCCACGCCACCTGCGGTGATTGCTGGCGAAAAGGTGGTCGAAATCCGCGATTACAAACTCCAAGAAGCCAAAGATTTGCTGACGGGAAAGACCTCGCCTATTGCCCTGCCTAAGAGCGACGTGTTACAATTCTTCACCGAGAGTGGCTCGAAGATCACGATACGTCCTTCGGGCACCGAGCCGAAAATCAAGTTCTACTTCAGCATGAAGGGCGACACCAGCAACGGCCTCGAAGCCGCCATCAAGGTTCTTGACGAAAAACTTGAAAAGGCAGCCAAAGAGCTGACGGAATGAGGATTAGGATTGCCTAAAGGCAAGAAATCAAAAGAAAATCATTCAAAAATCGGTTCCAATGATTATGATTGATTTTCAAATTGATTTTGAATGATTTCTTGTCCGCAGGACAATCCAACATAAGAAGAAAAGGCTCGTCGAAAGGCGGGCCTTTTTGCGAAAAAAATTTTTTTCGATTTTTTGTTGTGCGTATCGAAATTTTGTCTACTTTTGCAACCCGAAAGACGGCGGGGTAGCTCAGTAGGTTAGAGCGTCGGATTCATAACCCGGAGGTCTCGAGTTCAATTCTCGATCCCGCTACTTCGAAGCAAGGTGAAAGCCTTGCTTTTTTTGTTTATACAGACAAAAGAAGTCACCATAAACCAAAAAACCATTATCTTTGCCGTGACAATTCAAAAACAAAAAGACATGAGAAAGACATCGATAGCTTGCTTGCTAATGCTCGCTTTGGGCATGATGGCATGTGGTGGGAGACATTCCGATGAGACAGAACCTATCACCGAAACAAAAAGTGCAACCGACACGATCGTCCAACACATCGAAACGCCCACCACGGACCTACCCTACGACAAAAATGCCTCTACCGTCAAGGCGGCTTCGACGGATACCATGCTGATGGTGCTGGATTACATGGGCCGTGTCGTGGGACGCTATGTGCGCACCAACGAAACGAGCTACACCGTTTGTGTGAAAGACGAATACGAAGTGCCCAAAGACGGCCGTGAAGTCGTCATGTTTCGCGCCATCGACGGCAAAGGCATCCTCTACACACGCCGCACCAATGTCATCATCCGCCAGCAACCTACCACTGCTTCTGACGTGATGACAATGATTTCGACCCCGAAGGGCAATATTCCTGAGACCTACCCCTGCTTAGGTAAGTCGGGCGAATGGTACAAGATTATCGTGAAAGGCAAAGAAGGCTACGTGCGACAGGACCTCGTCATCTGGGACGGCATGAGTTCGTTCTAAGCCCAGAGCAACAAGCCGCCGCAGATAATCAAGCCCGTGACAAACAAATCGATGATGCAAAAGCCCATGATGTCTTTTGCGTTCAATTTGGCTATAGCCAAGGCGGGCAAAGCCCAGAAAGGCTGAATCAGGTTGGTCCAAGCATCGCCCCACGAGATGGCCATACCTGTCAAGCCCGCATCGACGCCCAAAGTGGCTCCCGCCGAGAACATAATCGGAGCCTGAATGGCCCAGTGACCGCCACCCGAAGGCACAAACATGTTCAAGATGGCCGCACAGAAGAAGGTGAACAACGGATAAGTCTTTGGTGTCGAGATGCTTACACAAGCATTACTAATCACCTCGCCTAAGCAGATGCCCGACTCCCCTACTCCAGTGATGATGCCCATGATACCCGCATAAAACGGGAATTGCAACAGAATGCCAGCCGCACCACCCACAGATTTTCCGAATGCCTTGACGTAGGCCAAGGGCGTGCCGTGCAAAATGATGCCTAAAAACAGGAACAGCATGATGACCGAACCCAAATCGAAGGTGCCGCCACGGAAAAACAGCTTGATGACCAGATATGACAAACCCAGCAAAGCGATAATCCAGGAAAGGACTCGGCTGTTTTCCAGCTTTTCGGCTGGCGAAGTGGCCTTAGGTGCAGGAGCAGGTTCCTCTTCATACAGCAAACCCGGTTCAATCGCCACCACCTGCTCGCCTTTGGGATGCATCAGCGCGTTGACCACCACAATAGCCACGATGACAGCCGCCACCATCATCAGGTTTTGCGGTGCCAGAATCGTTTGCGCTATTGGGACAGGACGCGTCAATGCGCCTTGGGTCACTTGTTCGAGGTTGGAACTTGCTGTGGCCATGGTCAACGGAATGGAGCCTGAAAGACCTGCATGCCACACCACGAAACCGCTATAGGCCGAGGCGATGAGCAGTCGATAGTCGACACCCTTCAGTTTCTTGGCAATCTCTTTGGCGAAGATAACGCCGACAATGAGGCCAAAGCCCCAGTTGAGCCAACAGGCCAAAGCAGATATGCCCGTTACCAAGGCAATGGCTCCAGCAGGCGTTTTCGGCTTCGCCGCCAAGGCACTGATGCCGCGCTTGATTGAAGGCGCCGCTGCTAAGGCCGAGCCGCTTATCAATACCAAGGCCATCTGCATGGCGAAAGCCAGCAGCGACCAAACGCCATTGCCCCAATGCTCAACCACCTCGATAGGCGACTGCTTGCACACGGGCATGGCGATGATGAAGGCCACCAAAGTCAGGATGACCGCAAAAATGAAAGGCTCAGGCAGGTATTTCTGCACCAATTTGACGCAAAAGCGAATGATTCTTTGGAACATGGTTGAAAAATTTCGGCAAAACTACGGAAAAAAGCGACCCATTCGTCACTTCGCCGCCACCGACCTGAAGAAGATTTCAGCATCTTTCCACACGGTATAATCGCGGGCATAGAGCAGGTTCAGCTGGTTGACGAAATCGGGGTCGGCAGTGACGGTCTTGTCGAGATGCGAGGCAGGATTATAGACGCCCTTACGGATCTTGGGCAGCTTTTGCGCCTCATCGGCGGGGGAGCAATAACCCACCCAGGTCTTGCGACCAAACAAGACCAAGACCGCGTTTTTTAGGAATTGCACGGGTTGCTTCACCACCAAGGCCAAAGGCAGCCAGAAAACGATGCTGAACACGCTCATGATGAAATCGAACAAGCGCTTGTTGCGACGGTTGGCCACCGTGTCAATCGCCTTGATGTCAACAGTGTAAAGGTCGCCACGTGTGTTGATGCTGTTGCTACCGATGATGGACAGGCTGTCTTCGGGCGCAATCTTATAGTCGACGTTGGTGGCGTGCCAGTCCACCATCTTGTCGATGATGACCTGATGCGGCACATCCTTCGAGCAAAAGATGACCTCGGTAATCTTGTAAATCTCAATGATGTCAGGCACTTGCGACAGGTTGCCGATGAAGCCCTCAGGAGCCTCGCCTTGCGTTTCTGAACTCACCAATCCGATGAAATCAGGCTTGATGGAAGTGCTTTCCAAAATGGCGTTGACGCGCTGTGTTTCTTCGGGGCTGCCGATGACCAAAAAACGCTTCTTCTCCGTCCGCTTCGACTGGAAGTTCTCATTGCCTAAAAGTATGCCGATAAATCGCGTGAAGCTCATCTCAATGGCAAGCCACAACATGCCGAAGAGAATCAAAGCCCTAGAAAAACGCAGACTTTCAGGCAACAAGGCATAAAGCACCAAAATCACGGCACTACCAAAGGCAATGCCAAGAATGCTTTTCGCGATACTGTAAGGCTTATCGTAACCACCTGTGAAATAAGTCGATAGCAGCCAAATCAAGATATAGACAGGCAGCACTACGGCAAACAGCAAAGCTGGATAGGTGCCTTCGCCGCCGTAAATCGTGCCATGCCCCCAAAAATAACTGATGGCCGCCAAGCCGCCATAGCCCAGCACGGCATCCAAAAACGGGATGGCCGCCTTGTGGAAAAACTGCGACACCAACGCGAAGAATGCCTTGATGTAGATGGCCATATTAATAAGGAAAGAAAACGACTTGGCCCAAGACTTGCCGAAATGCTTTTTGGCAAAAATCTCCATGGCGCGATAGAACACGAACACGTAGTTGACACTGGTTTTCTTCGTGCTCTCGCCCTTGTAGTGAATGATGCGCGTTTCGGGAAAATAGTAGTTCTTGTAGCCACCTTGCGTGATGCGATACGACAGGTCGATGTCCTCGCCATACATGAAGAAAGTCTCGTCCAAAAGCCCGACTTTGTCCAAGGTTTCTTTCCGCATGAGCATAAAAGCACCCGCCAAAATCTCCACCTCGTTGGTCTCATCATCAGAAAGATGGCCCATGTAATATCGCGCGAAGCGTTTGCTGTGCGGAAAGAGCTTGCAGAGGCCAAACATCTTGTAGAACGCCGTCATCGGGGTGGGCAATCCACGCTTCGACTCGGGCAAAAACTGCCCTTTGCCGTCCACCATCTTCACCCCCAAGCCACCGGCATCGGGGTGGCTGTCCATAAAGGCGAGGCACTTTGAAAAGGTGTCGTCCTCCACCACCGTGTCGGGATTGAGGAGGAGCACATACTCCCCTGTCGACATGCGGATGGCTTGGTTGTTGGCACGGCTGAAGCCGACGTTTTCCTTGTTGGCGATGACCTTCACCTCGGGGAACTTCTGCGCCAACATCTTCAGCGAGCCATCAACGGAGTTATTGTCGACCACATACACCTCACCCTCAATACCTTGCATAGCGCGACGCACTGAATAGAGGCATTGCTCGAGGAAATACTCGACGTTGTAGTTGACGATGACGACAGACAGTTTCATTTTTTCAGCTTTAAGCTATCAGCCGTAAGCTATCAGCGTAGCAGCACTATTGCTGAAAGCTGACGGCTGAGAACTGATAGCCATTCATTTTATTAATCTACTACTTTTCAGGCTTGCTATCCAGATTGACTTTCACAGCATGGATTTGCGGTTTATCGTTTTCGGGCAGACCATCGCCGATATTCTCCAAGCCGCAGGCATTCAAGATTTTACCCTTGATGGCCGTGTTTTGCATCCAGCCCGTAAACTGTTCGGCACCAGGGCCGTAGGCATAGACCATCACAGGCAGGCAGGTGTGGCTTCTCGTAGAATAGTCGAAAACCACGTTGGTGTATTTGCCTTGAGGGTCAGGCATGGTCAGGCCACCCGTTTCGTGGTCGGCGGTGACGACGACGAGGGTGTTGCCATGCTCTTCGGCATAGTTGAGAGCGATTTGGATGGCATAGCTGAAATCGACCAGCTCGTCCACCATCCAGGCGGAGTCGTTGGCATGGCAGGCAAAGTCGATTTGCGAACCTTCCACCATGAGGAAGAAACCATTTTCGGCTCCATCCAGCGTCTTCAAAGCGGTCTTCACGGCACGCGGGAGAAAATCACCACGTTCAGCCGCTGGAGGCATGTGACCATCGTTGGCGATAACCGCATATTTCTTGCAGGTCACGTCAATGCCAGCAAGAGTGTCGTAAACCTTCCAGCCCAACTCGTTCTCCATGCGTTCGAGAAGGTTGAGACTGTCCTTGCGTTGGTCGAAATGCTTGCGACCGCCACCGATAGCCAGATTGATGTTGTCAGCATCAGCCAGTTGCATTGCAATATCCTCATATTGTTTGCGATGCGGCACCTTGGCATAGAAGCAAGCCGGTGTGGCGTGGGTGATGTAGCTTGTCACGACGATACCTGTTTCTTTGCCCTGATCGTGGAACACCTCCAGCAACGTCTTGACCGGAATCGTATCAGGATTCATGCCCACCATGGCGTTCTTGGTCTTGTGGTCGCTGGCCAAAGCCGTGCCACCAGCCGCCGAGTCGGTAATGTCGTTGCTAGCCGAATGGGTGTCGACGACGCCGATATAAGGGAATTTAGGAAAGACCAAGTCCTCCCGCGAGGCCAACATGCCCGCATAAACCTGTGGCAAAGCCGTACCGTCGCCGATGAAATAGATGACATTCATGGCCTTAGGAGGTTCTGGGGTCACTTCTTTTTTATTGCCACACGATGACAACATACCCATCATGACGAGGGCAATGAGGGATAGTGTAGATAGTTTTTTCATATTAGTTTGATTCAATTGCACAACTGTCAGCCGCTTCGCGTCATTGCGAGGAGGAACAACGAAGCAATCTAGGTTTTAGTTTTCTGGACTGCTTCGTTCCTCGCAGTGACGCAAAGTGACAATAAAACAACACAATACTTTGCTTTTTATTGCTTCCTCCCAACAACTTTTTTCACGGCTTCCACGATGTCGGGCGTGTCCAAATGGTAGGCTTTCAGCAGCTCGTCGGGTGTGCCGCTTTGGCCGAACACGTCGTTGACGGCCACCATCTCCATCGGGCAAGGCATGTTCAAGGCCAACACCTGTGCGATGCTGTCGCCCAAGCCGCCATTACGTTGATGCTCCTCTGCCGTAACCACGCAGTGGGTCTTCTTGACCGACTTCAGCACAGCCTCCACATCCAATGGTTTGATGGTGTGGATGTTAATCAGTTCTGCATTGATGCCCATTTCTTTCAAGATAGGCAGTGCTTGCACGGCTTTCCAAACGAGATGACCGCAGGCGAAGATGGTCACGTCGGAGCCTTCTTGCAGCATCTGTGCCTTGCCGATGACAAACTTGTCGTCGACAGGGGTAAAATTCGGCACTTTCGGGCGACCGAAACGCAGATAAACCGGCCCATCATACTCGGCGGCGGCGATGGTGGCTGCCTTGGTCTGGTTGAAGTCGCAGGGCACGATGACGGTCATGTTGGGCAACATCTTCATCAGGCCGATGTCCTCAAGGATTTGATGCGTGGCACCGTCTTCGCCAAGAGTGACACCAGCGTGAGAGGCAGCAATCTTCACGTTTTTGTTGGAATAAGCCACACTTTGGCGGATTTGGTCGTAGACACGTCCCGTCGAGAAAGCCGCGAAGGTGCCCGTGAATGGCACAAAGCCACTCAAAGCCATGCCAGCCGCCATGTCAATCATGTTGGCTTCGGCAATACCTGTTTGGAAGAAACGATTGGGAAACTCCTTAGCGAAGTCGCCCATTTTCAGTGAGCCGGTGAGGTCGGCACAGAAAGCCACCACCTTGGGATTGCGGCGACCCGCTTCGAGCAGACCCTCGCCGAATCCTGATCTTGTATCTTTGTTATTCTGAATTGTAAAGTTCATGTTTTCAATTATTCATTTAACTACGAATTTCACGAATTATACGAATCCAATTTGAATTTTGGACGCAAGCGTCCGAATGGGTACAAATTGCTATTGTCCAAAATTCGTAATCATTCGCGGCTTGAGCCGCAAAATTTTCGTCACATTCGTGCAATTCGTAGTTTTTATTGTGTTCATTTTCAGTAATCTCCTAATGTTTCAGTAAGTTGTGACAAAGCATTGGCGGCCTGTTCGTCGTTGGGAGCCGAGCCATGCCATTTGTGGGTGCCCATCATGAAATCGACGCCCATACCCATCTCAGTGTGGGCCAAGATGAGTTGCGGCTTGCCCTGACAAGCGTTTTTGCGCGCGACGTTCAGCGTGTCGACCACTTCCTGCATCTTGTTGCCGTTCATTTCGAGGACCTTCCAGCCAAAGGCTTCGTATTTGGCGCGCATGTCGCCGAGATTCATCACATCATCGGTCGAGCCATCGATTTGTTTCTTGTTGTAGTCGACGATGGCGATGAGGTTGTCCACGCCTTTGGCGGGGGCATACATGGCGGCTTCCCAGATCTGGCCTTCTTCCTGCTCACCGTCGCCCATGAGGACGAAAACGAGGTGTTTGTCGCCGTTGAGACGTTTCGCTTGCGCTGCGCCGACGGCAACAGAAAGGCCTTGTCCCAAAGAGCCGGAAGCGATGCGGACACCAGGCAGGCCTTCAGCCGTGGTGGGATGCCCTTGCAGGCGGGTGCCGAGACGACGGAAAGTGGCCAGTTCGCTCACAGGGAAATAGCCACGGCGCGCCAGAATGCTATAAAACATCGGGCTGATGTGGCCGTTGGAGAGGAAAAACATATCCTCGCCCGCGCCGTCCATGCGGAAATGCGCCGGGTCGATTTGCATTTGGTCGAAATAAAGAGCAGTGACGATGTCGGTCGCGCCCAATGAACCGCCCGGATGCCCCGACTGGCAGCCATGCACCATGCGGATGATGTCGCGGCGCACCTGAGTGGCGATTCTTTCTAGTTCGGTGATAGTCATATTATTATTGTATTTTTTATGTAAACTATTCAGATTTTAATATCAATATCATTTTTCCGAGGCTTATTTTGACCATGACTATGGACTATGACGATGACCGCTTTATGATAAAGTTTATGCGGTCATAGTCATTGTCACAAGTCATAGTCCCAAGGTCTTGTAAATTACATTTATACCAAAAGTGCTCATAAACTAAAATCTGACTGCAAAGCTACGGAAAAAACTAATCCGAATCGTCCTTACGCACTTTGTTTTTCTTCCGGTCATAGCCTTTTTTTCAACTCATGTATTCTCTTTAGTCCTTCCCCATGATAATATAAGCCCATACCTTCTTTATCGAGTCCATGAATTGCCTTATCCAATTTCTACCATCTCCCCGAATATCCGCCTCCTCCGCTGCGGCCACCGCCATGCGAGCCTCCCGACGAGCGCGACGAACTGGAATGGCTCGAATAGCTCCTGCTGCTCGACGAACTGCCAGAATAGCTGCTGCTCGAAGTGTAATGCACCAACTTGGGAATGGTCACCGTTTTGGTGAAGGTGTCGCCGCAATGCTGGCAAACGTAGGTCTCCAATTTTTCGCCACTCTGCGTATAATCGGCATTTCTAATCGTCTTAGTATCAGTCTTTTTCAAGGTATATGCGCCACATTTCTTGCAGGTGCTGAACTTGGAGAATTGCTTTCCGTGTTCTTTCACCACAATCACATGGCCGTTGCCACAGCGATAAGGCGTAAACTTCAAAGCCCCAGCCGCCATCTCAGCGACATGATTCGCGGGCAGATTAAAGTTGCCGTAAGTCCTCATCGTTCCTCCGCACTCGGGGCAGCAACATTCTTCGGCCTGATTCTTTTTCTTCATGAAAATCAGATAATAAATCCAGCCTATCCACGGTGCCATCCACATGGCGACCTTGTTGCTTGAATGGTTGAACGCCGCCTCATAAACCGACTTCGGGTTGACCGACTGCCTGGACAACTCCTTGGCTTTTTTCAGCGTACGATGGTTATGGCGGAAACAAACCCAGGTGAGATACAACACCAAAGAAATGAGTATGACCCGATTAAAGAATTTGTTTTCTTCGAGATTCGGGGAAATTGACTGCACCACAGGAATAACGAAAATCATAATGACAAAGATGGAAAACCCTATCAGCAAGCCACCTAGACAGCCTTTGCCCTCCCATGGGGAACCCGACCAATCGGATTTGAAGCCATCAATATAAGTGGCACCGTTTTCCTCAAACGAACGGTAAGCAACCGAGGCCGATTTCTTTCCTTCTCCACGTTTTTTAAGCCAAAAATGAATGCCAACAAATGGCAGGGCAAAGACAAACAAAGCGATAAACCCAAACAAATAGCTAAAGTCGTCAGGCTCTTCAGTATCTCTGCTTTCAGTGCTGGAAGAAGGCAACGTCGTTTTCAGTCCCACTGGAATCGTGCCGCCGTACACATCGACGATGTCGGCCACGCCTGCACAAAGACCGCCTTCGTAGTCGCCGGCACGGAAAAACGGCACAATGGTTTGGGTGAAAATCTGCTGACATCGCGCATCGGTCATGGTTGCCTCTGCCCCATAGCCCGTTTCAAACTCCAGAGCATGTTGGTCCTCAACAAACAACAACAAAACGCCATTGTCGGTCGCGGCATCGCCAATGCCCCAATAGTTGAACAGCCTTGTGGCGAAATGCTTCGGTTCGGACTCGCCGATCGAAGTCAAGGTGACGACAAAGACATCAGCTTGATCGCGGATGGCGCACAAAGCCGTGTTGATATTCATCTCAGCGCTGTCGGACAAGTATCCATCGGGATCGCTGACGTGGATATCGTTGCTCTCAAGGCGCGTGTTAGGCACCGTTTGCACCGTCCAAGGAGTTTGGGCAAAGGAAACCATGCCACAAAACATTAACGAAATAATTGAAATACAAATAAATAGCTGTCGTTTCATAAATAGACCCTTTTTTGCAAAGATACAAAAATCCATAATAACACAAATTTTGTTATTTTTGCACCCA
>Ga0310694_10005268_pt1 | contig 12402 bp, 7 predicted proteins | sample 174DNAGHGhighgp2_FD_203884 | JGI IMG/M metagenome (GOLD analysis project Ga0310694, IMG submission 203884) | Sheep rumen microbial communities from Palmerston North, Manawatu-Wanganui, New Zealand - 1742 DNA GHGhigh gp2 (v2) (version 2) | ecosystem: Host-associated > Mammals > Digestive system >...
CCACATGCAGTTTGCGTCCGTTTACTCTGTCAAAACGTTTTACTCCGAACCACTGGTCTTCGAATAGTTTCGTTTCCGGCATTTCAATACCGCATTGCTTGGCTAAGAGCGAATAACGGTATTCTTCGCGCCCTACGGATTTCTTATCGTTCTTGGCTCGGAACTTGATAAGCCACTCATCTTCACCTTGTTTCAAAAAGATTTTCGGTCGTGCGCCGCCGGGCGAACCACCTCGTTGCACCAATTCCGCAATATGCTTACCGGCATAGTTATCGTCTTCAAGGATAGCGAACGACTCAGCAGCTATCTGCGCCAAATCCATATATTCCTGCGTGTTTCGGATACTCTCATCCGGACGGTACTCCAATGCACCGCGGCCATTACAGCCAACCAAACAAAGTTGTTGTAACGGATTGAGAGATAGACTATTAATGCCTTGCATCGCTAAATGACGATGCAAGATCAGTTGCCCCCAACCGTCGGGCAGACTATCGGAGAACACACCGAAATGTCCGTCAAAAGGTTTGTAAGGCGCAATCTTTAAACCCGGTGTCAACGGTAACTCAAAAGGCGAGATACTAAATCCCTCTTGCAACCACTCCGCTGTATACTCAAACGCGCAGGTCTGCGGACGTTGCGGTGTCAGTGCCATCCGGCCTACCTGACGACCGTGCATCCATACTTCTATTTGCCGAACATCAATCATGGCGGACACGTTTGGCGGGTTTTACTTGTGCTAACATTTCATCCATCGTTGCCCATGACTGCGCTGCAAAAAGCGCATCGAAATCACTCAGGCAATCTAATACAAAAGCAATTTGCAGCAAGCCGGAAAAGGCTATCTGACCTTGCTGCTCAAAACGACGGTAAGTAGATAAAGACAATCCCGCCTTTTGCGCCAACTCCGCTTGAGTCAGGCGCATCGCTGTTCGACGCTGCTTAGCGCGCTCTGCAACCGCCTGCGCAACCGATACCGGTGTCTTAAATGCATCTATCATAGTACAACTTTTTTATTTCGGCTGCAAAGGTACTATTTTTTTTTGATATACGCAAATTTAAGTACCAAAATATGAGTGTTTAATGCAATTTTTTGCCTTAATTACCAAAATATGAGTAGTTATACATGCTAAAAATCGAATGTTCGGAGTGTCAATTGACCTTCGTCGTCAAAAGCTGCGTACGTGAACTGTCGGAAGCAGTCACCAAGGAGAACGACTTTGCTTTTATCACTCACCTCGACTTCCGCAGCGACGTGCCGATGACCGAAGATATAATAGTCATGATGATAACCGAGTTTCTCATGCTCCATGGCAAAAAGAACGAGGGGCTCTTTGTCTTTACCAAGGAAAGGTATCGGGTCTGCTAACTCTTTCTCCATTTTTCTTTGTGCCCGGCGATAACCTATTTTGTTGCCCAAAGCAGGAGGTAGCATACGGAATAAGAGTTGCAGCGTGGGATTGCGGAAGAGTTTGGCATGCCTTATCTCGCGGGCTATTTGTGAACGAACAGATGAGGAGACTCTTTCCGGATAGATGCCATCGCCATGACCGATGTAGAGCGTTTTGCCGTTCCGATGGATGGTGCAGGGACACTCGACTATCTCGGCACAGGTCAGTTTTTCCAAATCGCCGATGGTCCACTGGTCATGTTCGCCGGTGAAATAGATGACATAGATACCCTTTTTCGTCAGCTCTTTGAGTTTGTTGAAGAACGGGCGGAACTGATGTTTGCTGCGGTCAAGCGAGTAGTATTCCATCCAAAAGTCGAACATGTCGCCGAGCATAAAGATGGACGTAGCGTCCTTGCTCATCTCGTCAAGAAGGGCAAGGAGTTTATCCAAGTGAGCCCGACCATCTTTGATGGCCAGGCTCCCCAGATGAGCATCACTTAGAAAATAAATCATGTGATATTACCACGGAACGTTGGTAGATACGCCTCGCCTATAGTTGTATGTCCGTCGTTGCGCCGGAGGTAAAGGTCGAGAGCGGTGCTCCGGGATCGGGAGTACTACTTCCTCCTCCACTTGCGCAGATAATAGACAATGTTGCGATTTGCGCTATATATACTTCGGGTTGATTATAAATACGTTTTGTCATAGTTGTGTCCTCCTTATTTGATAATAAGACCTTGTGCGTTATACTCTTTGCCATCCTTAATGATAATCAACTGACCGTTACGCAGGATCTTGGTGCAAGATGCATTGGTATCTTGTACATTCTCGACATCTGTAGGCTCATTCTTATGTTTGAAAACAAAGCGTGCGGGCGCGTTGTTAGGACCGGAAGGAGCATCATAAATCAAGTATGCTTTGTGTGCGCCAAGGGTTGTTCCTGTATATTGGTACATACCCATGCCTACATATAGGTTGCCTCCGATATTGGCTTGCCTGTTGAGCACATAGACATTTTCGCCATTATTGCCTACACTGGTTCTTGGGATGTCCACATCTGTACCGACAAGATCATTACGACCATCATACAGAGGAGCAGTATTACCTGTCGGAACCAAACGATAGGTCGGGGTCTCCGATTCGAGTACAACCGCTGTTCCGCGAGGCAGAACCATTCCATCGAAAGCGACAGGACTCAGTATGAAAGTACCGTTCTCTACATAACCTGCATGTGCCCATACGCTCGGCGGCATCAAATAGTCGGTTTCGCTGTCATAGAAAGTGCGGTAGTATCTTGAGGCATGATGCGGGTCTTCTGATGCAGTAACATCTATATCAAGGATTTCACCCTCAACCATACACTCTGCCCATGCGGGTGCCCATGCCTGATATGCAGCCAATGTGCCTTTAGGAACACAAATCTTGGTTTCGCCGCTGGCAGCCGTCTTGAACTCTGCACCTACCGTAGCATCCGCCCATGTTACTTCGGTCGGGTCGTCCCACAAGAATTGTACATTCTCCACACCTGTACAGTTCAGGAACGCACCGGATTCGATAGACTTCACAGCCTGCGGTATCATTACCATGTAGAAGCGCGTGCTGTCCTTATATGCATTCTCACCGATACCGGTTACTTTATATTCCTGATACAAATACGATATTTCTTCAGGGATAACCAGTCTGCCTACGAGCGTACGAGGATAGATGGCTTTCACTCCCGCAGGGTACGGGAGCACCTTTGCTTCCTTAACGGGCGATACAGAAGAAACGGCATACCAGTTGGTCGTCATCTGATTATGCCAGAAGAATTCCTCACCGGTAGCGGGGTTCTCCCACATAGAATAAATCTTGTCAGCATAGTCCTCCCAATTGGTAGCATTCTTGTAATCCGATGCAGAATTAACTCGGATGCGATTCAGGTATGTGGTGCCGGAGAAGGCATTGCTGCCGAGAACCGGAGGCAACTCGGTAAAGCAATCGAAGTTAGCCATCAGTTTGCAGTCATTGAATGCTGCGTCACCGATAGTATCCAAAACATCGCTATACCAATCGATATCGGTTATTTGGAGGCAACCATCAAAAGCGTGAGCGCCAATCTTGGCAATGTTTACGCCACCAAAGACATTCGGCAGTTCTGCCTGACCATTGAATGCATATGCATCAATCTCCGTAACATAATACCTCACGTCTTCGTAATCTACATACTCCGGAATTTGAAGCGTATGGTTCAGATCTTGTGCCGGCAGTTTCGCTGTATGCGCACCTGTGATTTGGTAGTATTGTTTGTATATACCAAAGAATTTTTCACCCTTACGAGGAGCAGGAGCCTGGTTATAGAAGAACTCAATAGACGAGATGTTGGAAACATCTACATGTCCGGATAGGGTAACTGTCTCGGCAGGCGTACCGACCCAGATAAGGGTTCCGTTCTCGCTATCATATCTCCAATCGGCAGAAAGATCATCTGCACTATACTTATAACCACATGTAATGACGATACCTGTGAGATCTCCGACAATAGACCGGAAGGTCAGAGTACCATTATTATTTATGTTAATTCCGTTATTCGCGAAGAGGCAGAAGTCGTATTCATCAGCCTTAGCAGCCGTTCTCTGCAAGGACGTAATGATATTTTTGATTACATGCGTGGTTTGACTGGCTCCATTGTCATCGATACTTAATAGTACATGGCTAACTTGGCGTGACTGCCAAATAAAGCTTGGACCGGAAGGTGTCGGGTAAACCGGAGCCGGTTCTTCTATTACAGAGAACCCGATGGAAGTAACCGTGCAAGATATATTTCCGGAGAGGGAAACCTCTTCAGCAGCAGTACCGCTCCATGTCAAGGTACCTGCACCTTCATCTAACGTCCAACCGACCGGGAAATCAGAAATAGAATAAGATGCGGTATTATCGAATGCAAGGACGATACCGGAGATATCTCCATCAGAGTACGTGAAGATCAGTTCTCCATTGTTCTGCATTTTTATTTTACTATTATCAAAGTAACAGTAACCATCGTTTGTTTTCATGATAGAGGGCGTAATACCATCTTTTTCAGAGCCGGACACAACTGTATTGAAGCTGCTGCCATACAATGAAATGGTTGCCACATCTGTTGCATCCCACGTGATATCTGCAGTGAAAGCCGGAGCCGCAGAAACAAACGTAAACACAATGGAGATAATATGATCAATATCCACATTATCCAAAACAACCGAATTAGCAGGAGTGCCGGCCCATGTTAAAGTATGTTCCGTAGCATTCCATGCCCATTCACCGGAACTACTGCCGTAACTAGTGGTGTTGATAACAATGCTCTGGAACTGACCTAATTCTGTAGAGAAAGTGAGCGTTCCGCCATTCTCCAAGTCGATACTATAGTTATTTTGGTTACTGAAACATGCATAAGAACCTTCAGTCATAGCAGAGATGGTAGCTACGATACCTTTGAAATTCTTAACTGTTGCGTTATTATGTTCGTCGAAATATTCCTGATAGTATCCGTGGAAATTATAGTGCGTATACTGTCTGAGATAGATACTTGTTAATTCTGCGTCATTCGCAAAATCCCATGTAACCGGACCTTGGCTAACCGGTTCAGCCGGAGCCGCGGCAGTAAGCACGGTAAACTCAACAGAATACACATTGAAATCCATATTTCCTGAAAGTGTAACTTGATTGGAAGCCGCACCAACCCATGTTAAGGCAGTTGCCTCAGAGTTATATGTCCAGCCGGCCGGAAGATTATCAGGAGAAGTATATATATGATCACTTGTGATTACGATACCGGAGATATTTCCTTCAGAAGATGTAAACGTAAGTTCTCCGCAATTATTCGTTATCCAAAGGTCTCTATTCTTAAATGAGCAGTTGCCGCTTTCGCTTATTCTCTTGAGCGATGCAGTAATATCATCAATGGAAGAAGTTGGTTTAACTTCATTTACGCTGCTGCATTCCAATGATATTGTAGCTACTTCTTCTGTGTCCCATGTGACAGTTGTTGTGATTGTGGCAGGAGCCGGTTGCTCTTCGGCTGCAAATATAAACTCAGCGGATGTGATAGAGCTAAAATAGAATGATGCACCACTGCATGCTAATACTACGGACGATGCGCCTTCTGCAGTTGCACTTGTCCATATAAGTTGGCCGCTATATTCACCACCATCCCATGACCAACCGGAACCTTCTACCAGAAGATCCGAATTCTCATGATATCCGCAGTCAATGACAATGCTTTTCAATTTGCCGGAAGCAGGAGCAAAAGTAATTGTTCCTCCATTACTGATAGAAATAGAAGTATTAGAAGTATGATATTCATCATCTACATAAGTACTGAACTGGCTGTAATCTCCGGATTCGGGGGCATTGGCGGTAACGATGATAGCATCATCAATAGTTTGAGATTGAGGATTAGCATATCCACTGCTCATGTACACATAGACACTTGCAACCTTAGCCTGATTCCATTCAACCGATACAGGAGCAACATCAATGATGCTTGCATGGGCTGACCACGCTGTTTTATATGCATTTACACTTGCCGAAGGCACATAGATATGCGCTAATGAAGACGCATTTTCAAATACATCATAACCCAACGTCGGCGGGGTTGTTGCGTTAATAGTGATTTTTGTCAAACCGGAAGATTGAAACGCATAATTTCCAATGCTTTTAATAGTAGAGGGCAAGGTGGCCTTGGTTAAATGATTCGAACAAAACAAAAAGGCATTCTTGGCAATGTTGACAACACCTTCCTCTATAACAATAGAAGACATGTTTCCGTTAATAAATGCCTTTTCACCGATAGTTGTAACTGTGTAGTCTGCACTACCGTCATTAACCGTTCCGGAGATAACCAGATCACCGGACACACTGTAACTCAGCCATTCGTCTGATGCATAGGGATTTTTAATCAACGTGGCTGTGTGGGTCTCATCATCCAATTCGTAGTAGAAACTACCAATTTGTTGCTGAGTGACTGTTGCCCATGAGCTGACGGTTAGCGCCAGAAGGGCAAACAATAAAGTAAATGTTTTTCTCATAATGTTTGAGATTTTGAGTTAATATTGTGAGGGTTGCCCCTCGGTTAAAAATTATGTTTTAAATTCATGTAATTTGCTATACTTTTTTATCGGGCGTACGCGCGGGCGCGCTTTTGGCTGAAGCAGAAGAGAACAACTCCTCGATCACCTCCTTGGTAAAGTCTTTCGCTTCCTGATGGCGATGATGCGAAACGGAGGATGATTCCTGCGTAGATTGATTGTTATTTCCCTTGTCTTCCATGCCCGATAATTAGCACAAAAAAGCACCCAACTAAATTCGGGTGCAAAAGTACTGAAAATTTCTGAAACGGCTTTTGCAAAAGCGGACAGAAGTTTTACAAAAACGGACAAAGTGCAGTTTTTACCCATTTCCGCGGGTTAAACGGTAGTCTGATGGTGACATTCCGACGTTCTGGGTGAAGTTTCGGGTGAAGGAACTATGATCCTCAAACCCGCATCGGTTGCCGATCTCCACGACCGGCATGTCGGGGTACTGGAGCAGCATGATACGCGCCTGCTCCAACTGGATGCGCATGATATAGCGTTTGGCTCCTTCGCCCGTCAGATATTTCACCTTCCGGTTGAGGGTCTTGGGGGACATGCACAACTTATCGGCTATCTGTGTGACCGTCACCGCCTGGTAGGTCATGAACTGGGTCACCGTCAGGATCAGTTTCTTGAGGAACTGTTTGTCCTCCGAGGTCAGATATTCCTCCGTCTCTTCCGCCGGCGTGTTTTCCTGTACGGGCTCGGAGGGTGGACGCACTTCGTTCAGCTCGGTCATCATACTGCTCATCAGCTCGTTAATCTTCCTCTGTCTTCTCCGCAGCCATAGTACAGCCAACACAATAGCGATCAGTACGATTGCTGCTGTAACCAGTCCTATACCCATGAGCCGGTGGTTTCGCCGGGTCAGCTGCTCTTTTTCTTTCTCCAACTCGTCCCGTCCGAACTCGGCGTTGAAGCGCGCCAACTGTTCCGCCGTGGCGTGCGAATAGAGCGAGTCCTTGAGCAAATGGAATCTCTCCAGATGCACACGCGCGGCTTCGGGATCGGATTTATAGAGGACTTGGTAAATCGCGTGTTGCGCGTACGCTTCATTATAAGGATTGCCGATGCGCTGACATATCTCTATGGCTTCGTTCAGGTACTCCGCCGCTTTGTCCAAATGCCCTAAATACCGCGCTGCCTGTCCTCGTTTGTTGAGGGCGATGGCGAGAGACAGCTGGTCACCTGTCTCGCGGAAATAGGGTACTACCTCTGCCAATATCTGCTCTGCCTCTTCGTTGCGGTTCATGCCGACCAGGATAGACGCTTTCTGCGTCTGCCGCACCGCCATCTTATATGGATTGCCGGTGGTGGCTTCTACCACACATGCGCTGTCCGCGTATAGCAAAGCCTGCTCGTTATGCCCCAAACGGTTCTCTATCTCGCTCGCCATGCCGTAGATCACCGCCATGCGGGAGCGGTTGTCCACCTGCTTGGCATAACCGATGGCGCGGATTATATACCCCTCCGCCTCTTCGGGATTGCCTGCCGCCAGCAGGGTACCGGCGATCGTGTTGAGGGACGAACTGATACGGTCGGGGTCACCGCTCTTGCTGTCCAACTGATAGCACCGCAACATATAATGCAACGCCTCGTCGTATTTGGACTGCCGCATGAAGGTCAGACCCAACATCGCCAGATTGTCGGAGATGGATATGTCATCCGCATACTCCATCAGCTCCAGCGCCCGCAGCAGATTCATCTCGGCGCGGGGATAATCCTGTTCGGCGTAATACCATTCGCCTGCCCAGTACCATACCAGTGCCTTCATTGTATCTACCGGTGTCGCTTCCGTGAACACGACCGGTTCGTCCATGAACTCCTCCTGGTCCATGTACGCAAAGAAAGCCCGCGCACTCTTCAGCCCCGGCTTCCGGTCAAACTGCTCCAGCAGTTCGTCTAACGGTTCAGCCTCCCTCTGTCCGGCAGCCCAACCGCACATCACGCCGACTGCCAACACAAGAAAGAAAGTAAAGAATTTCTTCATAATGGTATCATTTTAAGAAACAAAAGGGGAACCTCTCGGGACCCTGTTTGTTCGAACTTACTTAACGCGGCGCTCTTGGATGCGGGCCTTCTTACCCGTACGCTCGCGGAGGTAATACAATTTAGCACGACGTACTTTACCGTACTTGTTCACTGTGATGCTCTCAATGAAGGGGCTGTCCATCGGGAAGATACGCAGAATCGCTTTTTTCTTTTGTCTTTCGACTTTCGACTCCTCTATCTTGTCTTTCGACTTTCGACTCCTCTATCTCAATCACCGGAGGCTCAAAACGGACTACAAAATTACTGCTTTTTTTTGATATATGCAATTTTTTTTACTACTTTTACAAAAAAATCTGCACTTTTGATGCAGATTTATTGATTTTTGCGAAGTATAGCGGACTCTATAAAGGGATTTTCTACTGTTCCTGCATCAGTACCGCCTTCACAAACCCCTGAAACTGCACGTACGGATCCGGGGCACTCAGCTGTGCCCGCCAACGATGATACAATTCCATATACCGCGGATGACTCTTGTCCCTTAGAATCGGCAAAGCATCTCTGCATGCCTTGCTCCAATCCCCATGATTCCGCATCTCGTTCTCCGTGTAGGGATGTTCGTCAAGATCCCGCCTGTCCTGAATATAAATCTCTTTCGGACCCAACCCCACCACTTCACCTGTCAACGGATCCTTAATCGGCTTGCGACGTGTCACCGTCACATGATCTACTCCTTGAACTTTTCTTTTACTCAATGCACCGGTAAAATCTTCCAAACCGGTCGTTGCTGTATAATGTGCCATAATCTTTTCTTTTTTATTGTTATTAAATTTTTGCAATGCACTTTCTGCACTTTCTGCATTTTTTGATCTCAAAGTGCAAATAGTGCAAATAGTGCAAAGCGATTTTTTCTATGTTTGTTGGGTCGGAATGGTATTCCGACATCTAAAAAGGTTATATATTCCTTATATATTGTTTATACATTCCTTAATCATTATCGGTGGTTTATACTATGCAACAGCAAGGCACTTCCTAAACACCCCATGACGTATCTTAACGATCACTCCATGTTCTTGCCATTCGTCACTCCAGTTAAATGCAGTTCGACGGCTAATCCCTTGGCTTTGAGCCTCAGCCAATAATGTCTTACTCTCAAACTCCTCCGGCAACAAACTCAGCAATATCTGTTTCTGATCCAGCGGCTTCACCTTCGGACTCTCCACCTTCTCTGTCCCTTTCACCAACTGATACGCCTGCGCCACATGTAATATCAGCTTATTCCCGATGAGTTCGGCTGTCTGATAGTCCTCATCCGAGCAAAGAAAATCTGAATACTGATTACTGAATACTGAAGGCTCTCCTCCGGCACGGAGGGCGGAGAGGATCATCGCGATCCTCTCAATATGCACCGCCATTCTTAGTACCACGGAGTGGAAGTCCTCGCCGAGCATGCGGATGAGGGTCGGATAGGCGGTCTGGAGGTGGTTGCCGAGGCGGGATTTCTGGTCGGGCGTGAGGCAGAACTCACGAGGCTTGGCAAACAACAAGGAATCATACAAACGATACAGCTGATCACTGACGGCTGAAAGCTGATGGCTGACATCCTCTGCGGGTTGTATATACTGACTGTTGAACGCCTGGTGTTCATCCACGATGAGGGTGAGCAAGCGCGAGAAGTAACCGTTTTCGATACTCGGCACGAGGGCATGGTACTGACTGAAGGTACCGGTGAGGACCATGGAGAGTTGCGGGTTCTCGATGACGGACGCTTCGCGGCAACGGGAGCGGGAGATGGTCTCGTGCTCGGCTGCTTTACGAAGGGCGGTGTTGTAGTTCGCGGTGGACGAACGCCAGATGTCGGTGATGACCGATCCTTCGGACTCATGGATATAACCGCGTCCTTTTTGTTTGGCGAGCTGTTGGTAGAAAGCCGGATACGTGGCATCACCGGGAATGATGAGCGGGGTCTTGTCGTGGATAGGCTTCACCAACTCCAATGCCAAGTTCGCGATACCTTTTCCGCAAGCAGCCGAACCGACAATGAAGAGTTGGAGGTTCGGGTAATACTTCTTCGCTGCCACGCCGTATTTCACATACAGATTCGGCATCACGCTTCCGCACGCTACAAGCGAGCTCATTAGTAACATGTCTTTCTCCGCCGGCGTGTTCGCGAGCGATAAGACCTTTTGCATCAGTTCAGGCAGGTTGTTTACATCCATGTTTTCCACGATGTGGAGGTTAGCCTGCTCCTCCGAAGAATTTAGGTTCTGAAATTCTTTCATAACGTTAAGGTGTTAAATTGTTAAGTTATTATTAGGTTTTTAAATTCGCGTGCAAAGGTACAAAAAATTTTTGATATATGCAAATTTTTGTCCCCCGTTTTGTCATCAAAAATCCAAAAACTATACAAATATATACCAAACTTTGAACCTTTTCCAAATTTTTTGACAAAAAACTTCAATTTTCTTGCATTTTTTTAATTTTATGCTACAAAGAGGCTGTTTTTTTCGAAACATTACGAAACAGAAAATCTTTTTCTACACCACCTTTATATCTTTCTGATTTTAAGTTATTTACACTATTTTTCTCCGATTTTATGTTGTAAAACACATTATTTCACGCACGCACGTTCAATAATTATTAGTACCTTTGCAGCGTTTTTCAGGTTTCACCCAGTCCAAAATCACCGACTTACACGCTGAAGAAAACGTTCAGTCATCAAACAAGTAAACATATATTATTAACAAAAAATCATATTTATCATGAAAAAATTTTTCCTTCTTATCCCTGCATTAGTGCTATCGATAGCAATTAATGCAAACGTGATTAACATCACACCGACATCACCTCATTCTTCTAACAATCTCCGTCAGGCTATCGCTGCTGCAAGCTCAGGAGACATTGTTGAAATGGCTGCCGGTACGTATGTAGAAACCGGAAACTGGATTGCATTTGATGACAAGGAAGTTATAGTTCGCGCAGCGGAAGGGGCAGAAGTTATTATTAAACCGCAATTCTCTGTTCGTGTAAAAGCCGGAACAACAAATCATGTTGGTAAAGCTGAGTTTATCGGTGTAAAATTCGATTGTAGTGCATTGGAATCCAGCGAACTTTTTGTACCATCGGATAATAATGCCAACCAAAGTGTAGTTCTTAAAAATTGCGAGTTATATGATTGGTCTCTTAATAAGGCACTGATTCATTCTACTTCATCAAGGAAATTGGATGTAATAGATATAGATAACTGTTACTTCCATGGCTTTGAGAAAAGTATCGTATTTGTAGAAAATGCAAGTCTTGTAAGTCTAAGTATCACAAATTCCACATTCGCAAATGTTAGCGGCAACACCACAGAATATTACGCTGCTCCTATTTACGTAAAAGCTACTACCGGTAGCGTACTTGTTGACCATTGTACTTTTTATGATGTGATGCCAATGAGCCTAAGTTATGGTGTTGTTACCGTTGACGTAATATCTGATGTCCTTGTTTCCAATTGTATCTTCGCTCGTTCTACTTCAGCAGATATGTGCACATCAAATCTTCCGACAGGCAGTAATGTAAAGAATTGTCTAACCTTTAATTATAACAACTGGCAGGCGTATGGTCACTACAATACAGCCACTGTTACAGATTGCGTAAAAGCCAACCCTCTCTTCAAGGATGCAGCTAATGGAGAATTCTCCCTTTATGCTTCTTCTCCTGCTCGCGGCGCAGGTTTGGCAGGTAGCGATCTTGGTGACCCGCGTTGGCATAAAGCATTGGCTCCGGTCGCAATTCCGGCGACATTAGTTCCGTTTGATGCACTTTTAAGTGCAAAAGCAAGTATTATTCAAAGCACGCCGGATTCCATTTTCTTAAAAACAGAAAGTGAAACAATTAAAGAGTGGGCTAAATGGAATATTACTGTGGCGGAAGATGGTTTATATGATT
>Ga0310694_10005269_pt1 | contig 12402 bp, 17 predicted proteins | sample 174DNAGHGhighgp2_FD_203884 | JGI IMG/M metagenome (GOLD analysis project Ga0310694, IMG submission 203884) | Sheep rumen microbial communities from Palmerston North, Manawatu-Wanganui, New Zealand - 1742 DNA GHGhigh gp2 (v2) (version 2) | ecosystem: Host-associated > Mammals > Digestive system...
GTGCGTGGCCGGGCGGATCAGACGCAGGTATCCTATGAGCTGCTGGCTCCGCTCGTTGTTGCCGGCGAGGAATCTCCGGAGGAGCCTTCGATCCGGGAGCGCGGTATGGAGCTGATGTTTTCCAAGAAGGACCTCAAGGAAGCTGCGACCCGGGAGGCATTCAATCATATTCTGCGCGGAACGGAAACGCTGACCAAGATTGGCCGCCTGCTGCTGGATACTGCGTTGACGCTGAACAAGGCGAGCATAGCCGAGTGGCACCGGGAAGCAAAGGGCCTGTTCAATCCGGAGCTGCCCTCCCGCGTGGTTAATAATCTGGCCTGCTGCATGGTCGGCCTGCGCGTCATGGAAACGGCGCTGAACCGGCGCGGTCTGACATGGTCACAGGTCTATCCGATTCCGCTGGATGCCTGCGCGAAATGGTTGGAGCGTGGAACCCGGGAATACCTGCTGGACGGCGGCACCAGTAACAAGACGGTTGTAGAGCAATCGCTGGAAATCATGGACCGGATGGGCATGACGGACGAGGAATGCCGGTTTCTGGATGCGGATCACGTGGCGATCCACTTTAAGGGCGTGTACGACCGGTTCACGGAGTATATCCGGACCAAGGCAATCACTACTGAGCACCTGCAGTACGGCCAGTTCATGAAGCAGCTCCGGAAATCGGACTTGTATGTGGAAACGAAAGTGATTCGGATGGGCAGCGGTGACCCGAAGAAAGCGGCGGTGTTGGATTATGCGGAAATTAAGCGGCGGTGTGATGTCGATGGCTTTATCAAATCACAGATTGTTCCTTTATCCTGATGTTACCGTTACCCAAAAACCACAATTTCTATAGGTACGTATGAGAGCAAAATTTCTCTCGTGCATGCGCGCATGCGTGTACGCGTATAAAAAAAGATAGACCTATAGAAAACCCGGTAACCCGGTAACGCAGTAACAAAACCGCCTGTGGCTTATATTACAACGATTCTGGCAGATGGCCAGCTTCAAGACGTAACCCAACTGTGGTTATGCGGAGGGAAAATGGCGGAACGAGACATTGTGGCAGCCATTCTGCGGCTGCTGAAGAAAACCCCGGGATGCTTCAGCTGGAAGACCCACGGGGGTGCTTACGGGACAGCAGGTATCCCAGACATAATTGCCTGCCTTCACGGACGGTTCCTGGCTTTTGAAGTCAAAACCGAGACCGGCAAATTATCAAAGCTGCAAGAAATCACGATACAACGAATCAGGGAAGCAAAAGGCAAAGCGTTCACCGTAAGATCAGCCGCGGAGGTGGCGGCCATTCTGAAGGACATGGAGGACGAAGCCTTATGAAATATGAGTATCCGATGGCCTGTGAGTATCTGGGCCGGGTGCGGGACGCGGAGCGGAATGTAGAACGGATGAAGGAGCGCATGCTCAACATGCGGATGCTGCTGACTGACACTTCGGTCCATCTGACAGACATGCCCCACTCCGATTCCCCTGACCTGCAGAAACATGAAACAATCTATGCTGCGATTGATGAGCTTGAGCGGGAAATCAAGAAGTCGGAGAAGGAAGCTGATGATATCCGGGCTGAGATCGGACTGACGGTCTGCAAGTTATCGGACCCGCTCTCCCAGCGCGCTCTTATTTATCACTACCTGCAGGGAATGAGCTGGCGGGAGGCGGCTGAGCAGATGAAATTCAGCCAGACGCAGGTTTATCGCTTCCGTGACGCAGGATATGCGGAACTGGAAGAAATGCTGAAGGCAGCATGAATCCGGAAATAACGAAGGGCACCACTGTGATGATCAGCGGTGCCCCTTTTTTCCTTTTTTCATGTCATTCGTTTATTTATTCGGATCAAATACCTCTGTTGTGACAATTTTACCGGAAGAATAGCGAACGGCACTCTTTTTGGTAATCCCGTCTGTCATTTTAATCACTTGACGACCGGTTTGGGTAACTCTCGCCTGCAGATCCGTATTCCCAGAATGGAGCTCCATATGATCACCTGGTTTCGACAACAAGTTTCCGAAAAAGCCGCCAATCCGATTAATAAGACCGTTGTTTGCCATTAATAGTCCTCCCTTGCCGCATCTCGGTAACCGAAAAAATTCTGCGTTGATATGCAGTATTCCTGCTTCAAGAGGAAAAAATTACCATCCCTGTGGCCGCCAACCGTCTTCAAAGTCACGCCACTCCTCTGGTCTGATATCTCTTCTTCCGACTATTTCTGCCGAATGCTTCTCCCACATGTCTGCTTGTGCTGTCGCTTCTTCGAGTGTTATTTCACCGTTTTCCATAAGTTCTGCCCATTCATCAGCCTTTACGGGGTCCCAGAACATGGCCAGTCTATCATGAATATCCTGCGGCATTTTCATCTCGTTTTCATCGCCTCCTTCAACAAAATCCATATCGTTATTCTCTTCATCATGTCTACTCAGCACAATTGCGGTGGCAATTCCGGCTGCAAATGTCAAACCAGTTATTACAATAGGCTTCCAGTATCGCTTGACGAATCTGCAAGTAACAATGGCTCCGGTTTTTATTCCATCGCCTACTGCAACGAGGCCTTCTCCCAACACATCAACCACAGTGCGTGGCTTTTGTTGGTTTTCCATCACAACGCTCCTTTCCTATGATAATACAGGAACACCTATGCTTAACAGAGAGGTCCTCCAGCAGCGCCTTCAATTCCTCCATCCGTTGGCTGATTTGCTGGCAGTTCGCCTCCTGATATAATAATGATAACATGTATGTATGCGGGAATACAGGACCAGCTCGGACAAATGGGCAGTGTTATTTTGCTGTTCCCAGTGAAAAATCCCCAAAAAGGAGCATGATGGAGCATCATGGATCACATTGAAATATTGAGGGAGGTATGGACTTGTGATATCCTTATACTGGTCAAAAAGATGAGGGACGGACGAGGATGCCGAGAAAACCGAAAACGCCGTGTAGATATCCGGGATGCGCAAAGCTCTCGGATTCTTCATATTGTCCGGAGCACCAGAAACTGGTATCCAGCCAATATAATCGTTACGGACGATCAGAAGCGATGAAGCACAGATATAACGGAGCGTGGCCGAAGATACGGTCACGCTTTTTGCATACCCACCCACTGTGCCAGGTATGCATGAAGGAAGGCCGGACTACTCCCGCGGAGGAAGTTCATCATATCCTGCCGCTGGCAGATGGTGGCACCCATGATCCGGACAACCTCATGGCCCTGTGCAAGCCCTGTCATTCCAGAATCACAGCCACTGAAGGTGGCCGCTGGGGAAAGAAAGGAAAACCATGAAGATCACCTGCTTTGCGAAGCGCGGGACCGGCTGCGATTGCCTGACCGTCAAACGCTGCCCGGGTTACCGGAACTGTGCCTTCTATAAGAATGTGGCGCAGTATGCTGCGGACCAAGCGCAGGCTAACATGCACCTGCGACAGATGCCGCTGGTAGAGCAGAAAGCCATTGCCGACCAGTATTATGACGGCGAGATGCCGTGGGCGATCCCCGACAGTGAGGAGCACCCCTCCGGTGAACCGCTCCTTTTTTAGCGTCTGTGGACTCCCAGGGGGGAGCAAAATCTCAAAATTCGCCGCGGAACATAGCGGGGCCGCAATCGCGCGCGCATTTTCGCGTATTCAAATGCGGGTATAGGTCCCAAAACCGGTTACAAGTTACAACGGAGGGTGCGGGATGGATCAGGATACCAGAACGGCAGCCGAAAAGCTGACCGAGAATGACTATGACAACATTATCATTCTGCAGAACCCGGACTATGATGCTGCGCTGATTGGCGTGAGCATTGACAACCGGGCTGTGTACGATTACTCGAAGATGATCGAGTGCCGCAGGGCGGATGGCATGTCGGATGACGAAGCGGTGGATTTCATTGAGTTCAACACCATGCGCGCCGTTGCCTACGCCGGGCCTGCCGGACCGATCATTTTTCACCCTCTGGACTGACCGAAGGGAGACAGGAACGTGGCGAAGGACGGAACCATGCGCGGCGGTGCCCGTGTGAATGCAGGGCGGAAGCCGAAGGCGCTGAAGGATAAGATCGACAACGGGAATCCGGGAAAGCGGAACCTGACGGTTCTGGATTTCACCGGTGCAGCGGTCGATCTGGAAGGTCGGGACATGCCGCCTCCGAAAGAATACCTGGCAGCCAAGCAAAAGAACGGCAAGGACCTGATTGCCGCGGATGTCTATAAGGAGACCTGGCATTGGCTGGCGGAGCGGGGCTGTGCGAAACTGGTCCCGCAGCAGCTGATCGAGCAGTATTCCATGGCGATCAGCCGGTGGATACAGTGCGAGGAAAGCATCACGGAGTTCGGTTTTCTGGCGAAACACCCGACAACCGGCAGTGCGATCCCTTCCCCGTATGTGGCCATGAGCCAGTCCTTCGGGAAGCTGGCCAACAATCTCTGGTATCAGATCTATCAGGTGGTGAAGGAGAACTGCACCACGGACTATAAGGGAGCCACGCCTCATGACGACATGATGGAGCGGCTCCTTTCCGCACGACACGGAGGGTAATCCATGAACGTAAAAACGATCTCCCTGGCGGAGATTCATCCTTACGCGAACAACCCCAGGAAGAATGACGAAGCCGTGGCCGGCGTTGCTGCCAGTATCAAGCGCTTCGGCTTCCTGATCCCGATGGTCATTGACCGGAACGGGGAAATCATCTGCGGCCACACCCGGTACAAGGCCGCCAAGCAGCTGGGACTGAAGGAAGTTCCATGCGTGATAGCAGACGAGCTGACCGAGGACGAGATTAAAGCCTTCCGCCTGGCGGACAACAAGGTTTCCGAAAAAGCGCAGTGGGATATGGACCTGCTGCCGGTGGAACTGGCCGGGATCATGCTGCCCATGGAGGACTTTGGGTTCGAAAGCATTTCGCCGGACGATTTCGGGGAAAACTTCGTGCTGGACGAAGGCGGGAAAAAGCCGTTTCAGCAGATCTCCATCACCGTCCATGATAAGCAGGCGGAGCTGATTCTCCGGGCGATCAAGTACGTGTACGATCACAACGCCGTGACGGAGACGTTCACGAACGAGAATCATAACGGCAACGGACTGTATGAGGTGGTGAGAGAATGGGCCGCGCTAAAGAAATTGTCGTGAAGGTGATCCCTTCCGCGATTGCCAACCCGTTCATCAAAGCCCACCATTATTCCGGGAAGGTCGTGAACAACTCAAAGCTCCACTTCGGCGTGTTTCTGGACGGCCAGCTGCATGGCGTCATGAGCTACGGCCCGAGCCTCGATAAGAGTAAGATCATCGGGCTCGTGGCGGATACCGGCTGGAACGAATTCCTGGAACTGAACCGGATGGCCTTTGACGCGGTGCTGCCGCGGGATTCCGAGAGCAGAGCGATTTCCGTGAGTCTTCGCCTGCTGAAGAAATACGCACCGCAGGTCAAGTGGGTGATTTCTTTCGCGGATGCCTGTTCCTGCGGGGACGGCACCATTTACCGGGCGAGCAATTTCGTGCTCACCGGGATCAAGGAAAATCTGAACCTGGCGGAGCTTCCGGACGGCACCCGCGTGCATAAAATGACGCTGGCCAGCAATCCGACATCTCCGCGGAAGGAGCTCGGCGGCCTGACCTTCTTCGATGTCACCGGCGGAACCTATGATTTCAAGAAGTATCTGGCCTATGTCGGTGCGGAGCCGATTCCCGGCTTTCAGCTCCGGTATATCTATTTTATTGACCCGGGATGCCGGGCCAAACTGACGGTGCCTGAGATCCCGTTCTCCCGGATAGACGAGTTGGGAGCGGGAATGTATAAGGGCGCGAAGGTCTCGCAGGCGGAGAGGCATGCGGAGACCAAGGCGCAAGGCCGCTGAGTCGGCCTTTTTTCATGCGCAGGTAGTTCAACGGCAGAACGGTCATCTTTCCAGATGGCAGACGGCGGTTCGACTCCGACCTCTGTGCTCCACTTTGATTTTCGGAGGAAATCCATGCAGATCGAAAAGATTCCGGTCAGCAGGCTGAACCCGGCGGCTTACAATCCGCGCCGGGAGCTGAAGAGCGGTGACAAGGACTATGAGAAGCTCAAACGGTCCATCACGGAGTTCGGGATGGTCGAGCCGATCATCTGGAACCGGCAGACCGGGAATATTGTCGGCGGTCATCAGCGTTTCACCGTTCTGAAAGACCTGGGCGAGACGGAAATTGAGTGCGTGGTTGTCGATATGGATCTCCCGAGGGAGAAAGCGCTGAACGTTGCGCTGAACCGTATCCAGGGCGAATGGGACGAGGAAAAGCTGGCTGCGGTCATGGCCGACTTCGATAGCACTGCCTTCGATGTTTCCCTGACGGGCTTTGACGCGGACGAGGTGGACGCGCTGCTGAACAAGTTCTATTCCCATGAAGCCGCGGAGGACGATTTCGATCACGAAACCGCTGCCAGGGAGATCGAAGAGAACGGCGGCCCGGTCACCGAACCCGGAGACCTGTGGCAGCTCGGAGATCATCTCCTGCTCTGCGGTGATTCTGAGGACCCGGCAGTATATGAAAGACTGCTGGGCGGAAAACGTGCGCAGTGCGCGGTGACCTCTCCGCCTGTGGATCAGAAGGAATACGCGAAGAGCGGCCTCGATCCCTGGCTGCAGCGGATGGCCAAAGTGATCAATCTTCTGGTGCGCTGGGCGGAGATCGTCTGCTGGCGGACGGAGGACATGGCGAAAACCGGCAGCCAGTACATTGAACCCCTCGCGTTGCATTCCATGAAGCTGTTTGCTGACGCGGATTTCCGGCCCATCTGGAACCGTATCTGGAAGATCACCGGGCACGCGCCGGCGGCAGGCGCGCTGCAGTCCGCCTCCAACAAACCGGCAGCTGAGTATGATTATCTTTCCGCCTTTGCCGGGGATGAAACCGACCTGTACAATGATCAGGAATATACGTGGGTGTCGGCCTTTGCCTCCCATGCTTTCCAGTTCGTGAAGCGCCTGACGAAGGACGAGCGGCGCAAGTGGGGTTATGCCGGGGTGTGGGATATCGCCACGGCAGGCCGCGGGAAAACCGGCGAGCTGCAGATTCCGATTGAACTGCCCTGGCGGTGCATGAAGATGCATTCAGATGTCGGCGGCATGGTGCTGGACCCGTTCGCCGGTCTTGGCTCCACGCTCATCGCCTGCGAGCAGTCCGGGCGGAAATGCCGGGCCATTGAAAAAGACCCGCTGCACTGTGACCTGATCGTTCGCCGGTTCGAACAGTTCACCGGGATCAAGGCAGAAAAGCCTTAATTTCTTTGCTTTTCTTCCTCTTTTAAGCTTTCTTTTTCGGGGTGTCTCTGGTAACACTCACTCAGCCGCAGGGCGGCGATATCAAAGAAAGCGAGGACATCAAGATGAAGAACGAGTACATGGACAAGCTGATCCAGGAAGCGCAGGAGAGCGGAATCGTACACGGACGGGGCACGCTTTACGCGCTGCGCGCCTATCATCACCCGGAACTGGTGGACGGCGTGCTGGTTGTAAACGACCTGGGCTTTGATTCCACGATCAACGACATGATGGCCACCTTCGAGGCCGCGGGGATCAACGAGCTGATCATCACCGATCATTCTTCGGCCCTGATGGTTTGCCTGCATACGATCCTGACCCGGGGATGGACGATCACCGGCACCTATACCAAGGAGCCGGAGGACAAATGGGACCGGAAAGAATACGGCCTGCGCATTCAGCGCCTGTGAGAAAGGAGCGGCGATCATGACAGCTTTCAAGACAGGACTGACGGTAATGACCCGCGGGGTGGCGGACAGGATCGAAGCGGACCCGCTTTTCGCGGCCTTCGTAACGGAGAGCTTCAGCCGGTACCTTGGGTGTGACTGGGGCGATCTGGACAAGGATGACGCACGCGCCAACGATCAGGCGGTGGCTGACGGGGACGATAGAATCCTGGCGGCCTATAAGCGCGAAGGCTTCCCGGAGGATAAGATCTGGATTATTACCGAGTGGGACCGCAGCGCGACAACGGTACTTTTCCCGGACGAGTATTGATGAAAGGGGCAGAGAGCATGACGGGCAGATTTCCAACGCCGAAGGAGGTCGCGAGGATTCGCACCGTATATCCCAAGGGAACGCGGGTCGTACTGATCTCCATGGAGGACCCTTACACGCAGCTGAAGCCGGGAGACGCCGGAACGGTGGATTTCGTGGATGACGCCGGCCAGATTCACATGAATTGGGACCGGGGGTCCACATTGGCCCTGATTCCCGGAGTGGACAGTTTCCGGAAAGCATAAGGATCACTTTTTTCACATGCGCCTTCGGGCGCTTTTTTTGTTGGGAGGCGGAAGCGATCAGAAACCGATATGAATACTCCGCGGACGGTTCCTTCGTGAGAATCTTCTTCCGCAGCGGCGGGAGCTTTCTCATAGACGCGGAGGATTTCCCGCTGGTATCGGGTTTCAGTACCTGGCGGTGCGGCTGCGGAGGATACCCTGTGGGGAATATCAGCCGAAAGGCGACAGCCGGCAGCCGGCACATGCTTCTGCACCGATTGCTGCTCGGGGATCATGCCGGGGACGTGGATCACATTAACGGTGATCCCATGGATAACCGCCGGCGGAATCTCCGGGTGTGTACGCACCAGCAGAACTGCTTCAATCAGAAACGGAAGCGGACGAACACCACCGGGTTTACCGGGGTGAGCTTTTCGAAGCGGTCCTGCCGTTATGAAGCATACATTCACCGGGATGCCAGGAAGATTTACCTCGGCCTGTACGACTCTCCGGAGGACGCGGCTCGGGTCCGTGATGCTGCTGCGCAGGTATATCACGGGGAGTATGCCCGGCTGAATTTTGCCGGATGAGGAAGGAGGTGCCGGCAGTGCGATACAAGCCCACGCGATTCATGCTGCCGACATCCCATTACGATAAGGCCCAGGCGGATTTTGTGGTGAACTTCATCCAGTGCCTCAAGCATACCAAAGGCCGCTGGGCCGGCCAGCCGTTTCACTTGCTGCCGTGGCAGGAGCAGATCGTCCGGGACCTGTTCGGGATCGTGAAACCGGACGGAAAACGGCAGTTCAATACGGCATACATCGAGATCCCGAAAAAGAACGGAAAAAGCGAACTGGCTGCGGCCATTGCGCTGTATCTCCTGTTCGGGGACGGCGAGCCTTCCGCGGAGGTCTACGGTGCCGCTGCGGACCGGCAGCAGGCGAGCATCGTTTTCGATGTCGCCAATCAGATGCTGCAGATGACGCCGGCCCTGATGCGCCGGGCGAAAATCCTGTCCGCCAACAAGCGGATACGGAACAATGAGAACAACGGCTTTTATCAGGTGCTGTCGGCGGAGGTCGGCACGAAGCATGGCCTCAACGTTTCCGGCCTTGTGCTGGACGAGGTCCACGCGCAGCCGAACCGGGAACTGTACGATGTCCTGACCAAGGGCTCGGGCGATGCCCGGGAACAGCCGGTTTTCTTTTTGATCACGACCGCGGGAAACGATGTGAACAGTATCTGCTATGAGCTGCACCAGAAAGCCCTGGACATTCTGGAAGACCGGAAGATCGATCACACCTTTTATCCCGTGATCTATGGCGCAGACGAGTCCGAGGACTGGACGGACCCGAAGGTCTGGAAGAAGGCGAATCCTTCTCTGGGGGAAACGATCACGATGGAAAAGGTCAAGGCGGCCTGTGAAAGCGCGCAGTCCAACCCGGCGGAGGAGAATACCTTCCGGCAGCTCCGGCTGAATCAATGGGTGAAACAGACGGTCCGCTGGATGCCGATGCTCAAGTGGGACGCCTGTGCGTTTCCGGTTGACCCGGATTCCCTCCGGGGCCGGCGGTGCTATGGCGGACTGGACCTGTCCTCCACATCAGATATCACGGCCTTCGTGCTGGTGTTCCCGCCAGAGGACGAGAACGGCAAGTATGAAATCCTGCCGTTCTTCTGGCTGCCGGAGGAAACGATTGACCTGCGGGTGAAGCGTGATCACGTCCCGTATGACGTCTGGTCCCGGCAGGGATTGGTATTCACCACCGAAGGGAACGTGATCCACTACGGCTTCATTGAGGAATTCATTGAAGAGCTGGGCACGAAGTACGACATTCGGGAAATCGCCTTTGACCGCTGGGGTGCGGTGCAGATGTCCCAGAACCTTGAGGGTGCCGGGTTTACGGTGGTGCCCTTCGGCCAGGGATATGCGAGCATGTCGCCTCCGACCAAGGAACTGCTGAAACTGGTGCTGGAAGAGCGTTTGGCCCATGGCGGACACCCTGTGCTCCGCTGGATGGTGGATAACGTGACGGTGCGGACGGACCCTGCCGGGAATATCAAGCCCGACAAGGAAAAGAGCACCGAGAAAATTGACGGAGCCGTTGCGCTGATCATGGCCCTGGACCGGGCGATCAGGCACGAGAATGACGGCTTGTCTGTCTATGACGAGAGGGGGCTTTTGTTCGTATGATCCTGTTCGGAAAACGAAAAGCGCGGGACGAGCCTAAGAATACGCTGAACGGCTCGGGGTATTCCTTCCTGTTCGGGCCGACCGTGGCCGGGAAGGCTGTGAACGAGCGCACTGCCATGCAGATGTCCGCGGTGTATGCCTGTGTCCGGATTCTTTCTGAGGCGATTGCCTCCCTGCCGCTGCACTTCTATCAGTATAACGGCCAGGGCGGAAAGGAAAAGGCGCTTCAGCACCCGCTTTACAGTCTGCTGCATGACGAACCGAACCCGGAGATGTCGGCTTACTCCTTCCGGGAGACCATGATGACCCATCTGCTCCTGTGGGGGAACGCTTACGCGCAGATTATCCGGAACGGACGCGGTGAAGTGACGGCCCTGTATCCCCTGATGCCGGACCGCATGAGCGTGGACCGGGACGCCAAGGGACACATCTATTATGAATATTCCCGGATGGATTCCGACACCAATACGTTCGGAAACAGGCAGACCGTGATCCTCCTCCCGGAGGACGTTTTTCATATTCCAGGCTTGGGGTTTGACGGGTTGGTTGGATATTCCCCGATTGCCATGGCCAAGCAGGCTATCGGCATGGGCCTCGCCTGTGACGAGTACGGTGCCGCTTTCTATCAGAACGGTGCGCAGCCGGGCGGAGTATTGGAGCACCCGGGCGTGGTGAAGAACCCGCAGCGGGTCCGCGATTCCTGGAACGCGATCTATCAGGGCGCGCGAAACGCACACAAGATAGCGATTCTGGAAGAAGGCATGAGCTATAAGCCTATTACCATCTCTCCGGAACAGGCGCAGTTCCTGGAAACGCGCAAGTTCCAGATTGACGAGATTGCGCGAATTTTCCGGGTGCCGCCTCACATGGTCGGTGATCTGGATAAGTCTTCCTTTTCCAATATCGAGCAGCAGTCCCTGGAATTCGTGAAATATACGCTGTCCCCGTGGATCAGCCGGTGGGAGCATGCGATCCACCGAAGCCTCCTGCTGCCTTCCGAAAAACCGAAGTATTTTGCCCGGTTCAACGTGGAAGGCCTGCTGCGCGGGGATTATCAGAGCCGGATGCAGGGTTACGCTGTGGCCCGGCAAAACGGCTGGATGTCCGCCAACGATATCAGGGAACTGGAAAACCTTGACCTGATCCCGGAGGAGCGGGGCGGAAACCTGTACCTCATCAACGGGAACATGACCAAACTGGAAGACGCCGGGCTTTTCGCCGGGGAAAATGGAGGCACGAATGGCGGAGACGAAAATGGTGAAGATCGATCAGATCAAGCCATACGACAAGAACCCGAGGGACAACAGCGAATCCATCCCGCGGGTCGCTGAAAGTATCCGGAAATTCGGCTTCCTGCAGCCGATTGTCGTGGATGCGGACGGCGTGATTCTGGCAGGGCACACCCGGTATGCCGCAGCCAAGAGCCTCGGGCTGACGGAAGTTCCGGTCTGGTACGCCAAGGACCTGACGCCGGCACAGGCGCGCGCTTACCGGCTCGCAGACAATAAGGTGTCGGAGGGTTCGAAATGGGTCCCGCACCTGCTGGCCGCGGAGATCGAAGCCGTGGAGATGGAGGACCTGACGTTCGATGCCGCCTCCTTCGGCCTGGAATCCTCGGCTGACATGCAGAGGCGGAAAAGCTGGGAAAACTGCGGCAAGAAATGCGGACTGGAACCAAAGATATCCCTGCGGAAAAAGCATGACGCTTTTTACACCAGCTTTTACGCGGTCGGAAAAACCGGACGCAGTATCGATGAAATCAAAGAGGACCCGGGCATGGTGCTGCCGTTCGCGGAAAACCTCTGTGATTATCTGCTCCGGACCTACGGAAAAAGCCTTCCCTTCGGCAGCTGGTGCCTTTGTACGGCACCGAGACGCCGTCACGCGGAGGGCTTTCATTTTGCCACGGAGATCTGCAGGGCGGCGGCCTCCATGCTGGGCCTGCCCTTCTATGAGGGAGCCATTACCTGCGGGAACCGTGACCGGCTTCAC
>Ga0310694_10005271_pt1 | contig 12400 bp, 16 predicted proteins | sample 174DNAGHGhighgp2_FD_203884 | JGI IMG/M metagenome (GOLD analysis project Ga0310694, IMG submission 203884) | Sheep rumen microbial communities from Palmerston North, Manawatu-Wanganui, New Zealand - 1742 DNA GHGhigh gp2 (v2) (version 2) | ecosystem: Host-associated > Mammals > Digestive system...
CACGTCGGGCATCTTCGGTGGAATAGGCATTTGTCCTCACTATTTGGAACGGTTGTACCAGCCGTACACATAAGTCTCGCCGTTCACTTCCCTAGTGGCGAAAGTGTCGTAGGCGAGCATAGTGCTCTGGTACACGTCGTTACTCTGTGTATAATCGTAAATCTTGGAGAGCGCAGACCACTTGTCGAGGAAAGTCAGCTCGGTCTCCATTGTCAAGTCACTACCGACAATCTTCTTGTCGTCGCCAAACGACTCGATGTTGTAGCGGTTCATCGTGCCGTCCGGTCGGAACTCGGTGAAGAAAGCCGTGGACGCGTCGAAGTTGTCGCGAGAGTCCATACCGTCGTGACTGAACACGCCCAGCGGATTCACGCACATCTGGTAGAACATATTGTCTACGCGGAACTTATCGTCAACCATTATCGATCCTTCTTGGTCAGCTCGACAGAAATCGGCTTCTTAATCTTGGTATTCTTCAACCAAGCCTCAAGAGCCTTTTCGCGCTCGTCCTTGTCGGCGAGCTTACAAATGATACGGAGACCATACATACGAGCGATGAGGTTAACTACCAGCTCCAAGCAGCAGTAGATTACAAACGCGAAGAATGCAATCAGCAGCGGATGTTCTGCGGAAAAGTTAAGGAATTGCATCATTTTCTTACCATCGGGGTTGAATAGTGATAGGCGACCGGAGCCAGATTGGATTCGGTATCGACCACGAGCAAGTCGAGGTTCGAGAAGGTGAACCCCTTCGAATTGATGATATCGTATGCCGATATGTCCGGGTTCCCGGCCATAAAGTGATACATATAGCGTATCAGCATACCATGGGAAATGGCTACCACCGAGTCGGTATTGTGTTCCTTGCGGAGCAAGTTTCCGACATCGGTGAGGATTTCCATAGCGCGTTTCGCCATCGTGGACGACGGCAAGTGTACGAGCTGGTTGAAGCGTTCCTCGGTAATCTCCCAGAACTTGTTGTGGCCGAGGTTCTTGCAGTCGAACTCGCCGAGCGCGTCAGTAACCTCGTCCGGATAACGGTCGAACAAGAGCTTGGCAGTGCTCAAGCAGCGGCGCGTCGGGGAGCTGATAATCAGCTGTCTCGCGTCGTCCGGTATGTACTTACCAACCTTATCCTCCCAGTCCTCCGGCTTGTCGTGGAACTCGATGTCGGCGTTCTCGTAGCCGTTCACCATCATTCCAGACCTGTTCGCGTAGGTGGGAGCGTGCCTGATAAAGTAGAAAATCATTTCGGCACTCCACTAGGCCAGCACGGAACTGACAATCTGGGACAGTTTCTTCTGGTCGAACTTACCCTTGAACATAGGGGAAAGTTCCTTCATCATAAGACCCATATCGCGCTTGGTCGTAGCACCGACCTTGGCCTTGACTTCGTTGACTGCGGCGATGACTTCGTCCTCGGAAGCCTGTTCCGGCAGATAAGCCTTCACGACATCGATACGGTGCTGGGTATCGGAAATCTGTTCGGACTGGTTGGCCTTGGTGTAGATGTCCAGCGCGTCGGAGAACTGCTTCACAGTGCGGCTGGCCACGTCGATGACCATAGCGTCGTCGATGTCCTTCTTGGTGTCGATGGAGACCTTCTGGATGTCCGCCTTCAGCGTCTTCAGAATGGTAGCGTCCACGGAATTCTTTGCCTTCATATTGGCGATGATAGCTGCATTTATCTGATCGATAAGCATAAGTTCAATCCTCTTTGGTTAGTGTTTTTTCTTTGGCTTCCAACCCGGAAACATCTTGTCCATCCAAGCGGTGGGGATGGCCAGTGCTTCTTGCGTAGCGGTGTAGATGGCTTCGCGGAACTTCTTGATTTCCTTCTTGGATATCTTCATTACATCCTCGGCTTGTAGATTTCAAAGTTTGCCCAGATCTCTCGTTCCTTATCCTCGTAGCGGATAAAGTCCTTCGGGTGTTCCAGCTCCGTACCAGTAACTTCCTTGTAGCTGTCGCACAAAGCTTCAATAGCTTCCTTCTTTGTCGGACGGTGCATCGTGATAGTCTTGATGCAGTCCGGCGTACGGACGGACGCTGTGAACGCATACACGGCGCGACAAGACTTCAAGTGTTCTACCGTAGTGGAAAGCTGTTCCACAGCCTTGTTGGCGTGGACGATATCTTGTCTAAATTCGGAATTACGCTTGCTTTTTCCCATTTTCCATCTGCTCCTTGTTCCATTTGCGAACGGCTTCTTCGGTGTTGGGCTTGTCAATGAAGCCGCGCTCGATAAGCCATTCCACATAGTTTCCGTGGAAAGGCGTCAGTTCTCCGGTACGCATAGCCTCGCCGACCGCGTCGATAAGTCCGACGATGGACTGCTGGAGAGACTGCGCGTTAGTCTGGATGGGCGGCTTGTTGCCGTTACGGACGGCGTACTGGACGTTGAGAGCGTCCGTGTAATGCGCCTCCATAATGGACCGCATAAGACCGTGAATGGTCTGGTGGTCGAGGTCGTTTATCGTAGTGATAACCTTTGCCATTTCTACAGCTCCTTTAAACCGAAGTCGATCAGTTCTTCCTTGGAACAACCGCTAGTCTCTCTGGGGAACCAGAGACGGAAGCTCTCGACGAACTGGTCTACAAGCAACGCTCGCCCGTTGACACACTTACAACCGTGTTCCTTTCCTTGCGACAAGAATTTAGTTTCTTTCGGGTTGTAAATCAAGTCTATGAGCGTCTGTTCGTTGCGAAGCCCAAGCGCGGCGTTATCCGGAATGGGTGACACGTCGACATTCGGGTACATCCCAACCGGCGTGGCGTTAATCAACACGTCGTACTTCCAGAAAATTTCATCCGACTGGTCGGTCAGCTGGAACACTTTGGGACGCTTGGGATCCGGTATTATCTTACCACGACGCGTCATCTTGTCGTACATCGGGTTAATGATTCCGGTAGCCTTCATCACGTCACGGCAAATGAAATCGACACTGGCAAACCTTAAAGAAGACCACTTTCCGCCAAACGCGCCGAACCGCCAGCACGCTTGCAAGATGACGGTGGCCATACCGCCGCATCCGATAACCCCCACGCTGGCGACGCTATACGGATCTACGCTATTCATAAGCAAGTCGTACATCGCCACATAGTCGGTAGTGGTTCCCCAGAGTTCGCCGTCCTCGAAGTAGAGACAGTTGACACTCTGGCAATGCTTGGCCACATCGGTCAGCTTGATACCGAGCGTCTTGGCCTTCCTGAACACCACGTTCTTGTACGGAGCCGTGATATTCGCGCCGACGAATCCGAGTGCCTTCAACCCCTTGATTGCCGTGGTGAGCTGTTCCGGGTCAACGTCGAACGGTACATAGACCGCGTTGGGCGCAAATTCGTCCTCGAAATAAGAAAAAAGCTCCGGCGATTTCGTGTGGGAAATCGGGTGTCCTATCAACGCTACAAGTTTCGTATTGGCATCGGTAATCATAATATCCTCGTGACGGAAATATAGCAAATTCACGACAAATCGCAAATCGTATAAACTTGGTTTTAAACGCTTATAAGGGTTTCCAAATGGTAAACGCAGAATATATGAAGGTTCTGGCACAGCTCGAAAGTGCCGCTTGCACACAGAAGGAGAAGGACGCCATCAATATGGTGCGCGGTCGCTACGTCCAGCAGTTCGGTACTGACCACCCCTACGTCGTCGCATTGGGTCAGCTTGAAGCCGCTGCGGCCACCCAGAAGGAAAAGGACGACGTGAATATGATTCGCGGCAAGTACGGCCTCTTCGAGATGACCGCGCAGATGGTTCCGTACGACGAAGAAGTCGTGCAGAACGAGGCTGACCCGGAATACCAGCTGCAGCAAGAAGACAACGCGGCTACCGACCAAGGCGATCCAGAAGTCGACCCGCAGCGCAAGAAAGACATCTACGCTATGATTGCCGACGTAACCGGATATCCGATTGACCAGATCAAGAACATTGTGGACAGCTTCGAAACCGTCGAACGCAAGTACGGTCCGGAAGCCGCCGAAGGATTCGCGAAGCTTCTCCCCTTCTCCCAAGAAGACGTGAACAGTCAGGTCGAACAATCCATCAGTTAAACAAAACCAGATTTGAAAAGGCGACTCTCGCGAGCCGCCTTTTTGCTATTCCCCAAACAAAGCCTTGTCTACCGTCAAGATGAACGATTCGACTTCTTCGGTCGGAATAGCCTGACCAGCCGCGCCCGGATGTCCGCCACCGCCGCGTCCCAGAGCCTTGAGAGTCTGTCCGAGGTCGAGGTTCTTGAGCTTGGTGCGGAACGAGAGCTTGGTAATACCCGGCGTAGTCTCGCCGCCGTCCATCACCAGCCAGTCGTACTTGTCGGTAAGGCGCAAGTTGATGTCGCTGTTGTACTTGTCGCACTTGATGTAATAACCGTTGTGCGGAAGTTCCTTCTGCGGACAGGTGGCCATATACTCGTCCACTTGGCGGTCGTGGTCGGCAAGCAAGGCCAAGTCTTCTGCCGGTAACTTGTAACCATCCATACCGTTGCGGTACTTGTCCATAAAGTTGGCCGCACCGTACTCGTAGTAGAGGTTGTTCAACTGGTCTGACAGCGGAACCATCTTGCGGAACCAAAGGTCGTGGTCATTGGTGACCTCGCACAGGGTCTTGAGGTGCGAGAGGTCGGCAATGGGAGAGAAGTATTCGAGACAGTCCATCGCGCCGCACTGGCCTACCTTGATGAAGTAGACTCCCAGCTCGTCGTCACGAGAAGTGGCGGTCGGGTGGTGGTCGATAACCAAGTACGGCTTGTTCACCTTGTGGATAGCCTCTACGAGTCCGTCGTCCGGGCAGAAGTCGGAGAAGATGATCGCGTCGTAGGTGTCAGCAGTGTTGAGGATTTCGGCCATAGCGTTGTCGTACTCGGTCCCACCCTTGTAGTTGACCTGAACCGTACGGACGTTGGGGAACACGTTTTCGATAACGATTCCGGAAACCGCGCCGTCGAGGTCGTCGTGGGTACAGTTGAGAACGCGGAGATTGCGGTTCTTGAAGAGGTCGGCCTTGGTAGCTTGGTAGCCTTCAACCAGAGCCTTGCCGAGGTCGGGCATATCCTTGCAGATATCGCCGATCTGAGAAATCATAGATTGCTGTTCCATAAATTCTTCTTGTTCCTTGTCGATTTCGTTCATCATCGTCTCCAGCTTTTCAGGAGTAATGGTGTTCACAAATTCGGACAGTTCTTTCTTGATTTGTTTATTCATTATAAGTCTCCCAAAGCGGAATAGGCTCCTTGAATGACATAATCCACTCCCCAGTACACCAGAGCCAACCCGGATGCGTCGGAATATCACGCTTGATTTTGCCGTTGCACCCAAGCGAATATTCAGTTATCGGAGCAAATTTCCGACCCCAGAACTGGTTGGATGTCTTGAAGCCAACAAACACATCAGATGACCTATAAGGGGTTGGCAGTTTCTGGTTACGGTCGATGTATTCGTCAATTGCGACGACTTCCTTTCCCTTGCAAGTACGGACGCGAATCGTATCGTATTCGACCGAGTAAACTGTCTTGGTTACAGTAACCGTATCGTGTACGAGAACCGTCTTGATGATGGGTTCCGGTAAAGTGGTATACTGCGAAATCGTAAAGCAAGCAGCGATATTCGCGATCAATGACACGATAAGCACCGATAGCAAGAATACCTTTAAGCCGTTGCGCGGTTCTTTTTCGAGAGTAATCATACTGTCCTCAGTTAAAGAAAGAGGGGGAACTTGCGTCCCCCCTCTGTAGCTAAGAAGAAACCTAGAGGTTGACCTTCTTGTCGCCGAAGCGGTATTCCATAACCAGATCCACACCGTAGTTGGAGTGGACGGTATCGACGTTGTCGTCGAAGGATTCGGAATCGGCGAACCACTTGCGGGACACGAGCATCGCGAACTTCATCTGGGCGATATCGCGCTGATACTGGTTCTTTTCGGCGTTGACCTGTTCAATCATTGCCTTGACCACATCTTCGCGGTTGCCGCCAGCCTTCTTGATGAAGTCTTCGACGCGCTTGATGACGCCTTCCATATACTGTTCGGCGGCGGTGAGAGCCTTGCCAGCCTTGTGCTTCTTTTCGATGTCAGCAGCGGACGGAACCTTGCTGAAACCCTTGAAGGCGGAGTTGAGCGTGGTGGCCATATAGAAGTCACCGTCCGGTTCAACGACCTTGGCCGGGCTATAACCCTTTTCGGTGATACCGAGGGAGGCCAAGTAGTCTGCCTGTTCCTGACTGTACTGGGCGAAGAGCGAGGCCGGAGCGTTTTCGTCCTTCGTGAGCTGCTTCTTCAAGTAGTTCAAGGTGAACTTGCAGTCGGTGAGCTGCAAGGCGAGGTTGGTCATAACCGACTTCTTGCAACCCTTAATCTTCTTCTTGTTGATTACGGGGAGCTTGGAAATGTCGATGGTCACTTCGCGCATACCGTTCTTGTCTTCGTCGGACACGTCGGACAGAATGAGAGCCGGATGCTTGAGAAGCTTGGAGTAGGTGTTGCGGGTCACAATCATCGGAAGAACCGGCATATTCACGATACCGTCCTTGATGATGGTGTAGTTACGCCAGATGAAGGAATCGACGGTGGTGAGGCCGACATTGTTCTTCGGCAAGGTGAGCTTCACGTCGATCTGGAAGAGGCCGCCGAGGTTGGCGCGTTCTTCGTTCCAGACAAAGGCGTTGAGCGGATAACCCTTGTCGATGCGTTCCATCTTGACCTGACGTTCCTTGGCAGCGTCCATAATCTTCTGGACTTCGGAAGCAGTCTTGGCCTTGGCGAGCTTCTGCTGTTCTTCTTCGGTAAGTTCAACCTTGTCGACTGTCTTTGCACCGGTGCGGTTGTAGGAGAACTTATCGGAGCAGATGCGAATGAGGTTTTCTTCTTCGGCGATTTCGTTGAAGAAGTCGATCACGCAGAACGGGTCGGTGTTCGGCTTGTAGTTCGGGTCGATTTCGCCACGCTTGGAAGCGTCGCCGATTGCTGCACCGAGTTCGTTCTGGAAAGCGAAGAGCTTCTGCTTGCCGAACGAGGACTGGTACATTTCGATGAACTTCTTGTCGCCAGTGGCGTTCAAGACATCTTCCACGGCGTCGTAGTCGAGCTTGTCGGCGAGAACGTAGGCGATACCGTAGAGAGCCTTGTCGTCGCTCGGCTTACCCTTGTTAAGCGTACCGATGGCGGCGCGAGATACGGTGTAGAACTTGGTGATGGAGGTCGGGAGCTGAACCTTGTTGTTTTCGTCGATTGCGGAAACGTGGACGTTGTTCGTAGCGGTGTTAATGTACACGGCGAACTGACGGGTGAGCTTTGCCTTGGCGTTGAAGGGGAGTTCCACTTCAATCTTCGGGGACACGGCGTTGCCGTTGAACACGGATTCGATAATCGGCTTGTAGTGGTCGAAGTCGGATGCCGGCATCTTGGTGCCGCCGAGAGCTTCGGCCATTTCGGAAAGGCGGTCGGAATCGGCGTAGTAGCCGTATTCGATGATGGTGGACTGGTTGACGTGCGGAGCGAGCTTGTTGAGTTCTTCCATCACGCGGCTGAAAGCACCGCAGTTGTGTCCGCCGTCAGAGAGGAACACCCAGTTGTAGTAGCCGTCTTCCTTGACGACATCCATAGACTTCTTGACCGGCTGGAGGAAGTCGGTGCAGCCCATCGGCTGCAGATACTTGTCGATAGCCTTGTGGAGGTCGGAGAGTTCGGTCGGGTTGTTGCAGTGAACCTTTTCCTTCAGGATGAAGCAGTCGTTAGTACCAGCGAACGCGATGATGGTGATTGTGTCCTGTTCGTCGATGATGTCGACGAGACGGTTCTTGAGCTGCTTGCGCATAAGCGGGAGTTCGTCCCACATACTGCCGGAAATGTCGCAGCAGAAGACGTTGTGGACGGGCATCTTGACCTTCTTGGTTTCAACGGCCTTGATGATTTCATATTCGTTAACGAACAAGCCGTTACCGACCTTGAAAGATTGCATAGAGATATTCATAGGCGAATTATCCTTGGTTGAGTTTACTAACAATGGAAATATAGCATACATTTCCGAACTTGTCAATACTTTATCGACGTTGGCACCCCATTTGTAAAACAGATGCGCCAAGAAAATTTGTAAAAAATTCTTTGCACAGCTCTTGAACTTCTTGATTTGCTTCAAGGACTGCAAAGCGTGGCTAAAATCGGCGAATTCGAGCTTGGCCGAGATTTCCCTTGGCGGAGTACCGGACAACATCTGTGTGAACCCCTCGAAAGTGTCCGGAATGGCCATTCCGTTCGGATAGAACCGATAATAGAAATACTTGTTCGCCCAGTCCTCTATACTGGCAGCATACGCTATGGCTTGCTGCCTCCAGACCTCGCGTTCGTGTTCTTCCAGATATGGACTGGGGAACTCCGCGAACATTTTGTCGATGTCACTACGGCTCATACTTGTCAAGAACCCTTTCCTTGTCGATCCAGGAAGCGCAGAGGTTGCCGTTGGTATGGAAAACCATCTCGTAGACCATATTCGGGTGAGCTGCCACCTCGACGGTCTGCTGGTTGAGGTTGGCCGACTCGGACGCGACCACGGCGTTACCGTACTTGTAGATTTCCACATAGTAGTAATAGCCGAGGATGTTGAGCCACGGAACGAAGTCGGTGCGACCGTCGAACTGTTCCCAGATGTCGTTGAGTCGAACCTTGTTGCTCATACAGTAGTTCATCTTCTCGACGTTCACAGCCGTCGTGTCGTAGTCCATCAACTCGCGGAAGATGAAGTTGTTGGCTCCCAGCGCGACGTAGTTGTCCACGTAAGCCTTCATCATATCCACCGAGTTCACGCCTTCCTTCAAGAGGAGACAGCTGAGACGGTGCTTCATAGAGGACTTGTTGGTCTCCTGAAGGATATCCCTAACCATCGCGTTGGACGTGAAACCGTACTCGTTGGTGAATCTCATAATGCGGCGCGTCTCGTCGTCGCTGATTGCCGGACGTGAAATGTTGAGGTGGTCCCAGTGGTTCTTGATAAGGTGGTCGATGATCGGGAGACCGTCAACCTTGCGGAACAGCTGGCTACCGTTGGTCGTGATGGTACGCTTGCGGAATCCGAGCGAGTCAACCATCTGCAGAACCGGGACGAGCTTGTTGCTGATAGTCGGCTCGCCGCCAGTGATGGAGATACTGGGGTTGAGCGGACGGATCAGCTTGAGGATTTCCTCGCATCTCCTCAGCCAAACGTCGTCAGGAAGGTGTTCCTTGTGGTAGAGCAGCTTCTTGTTCTCGTAACGGAGCTGCGCGACGCAGAACTTGCAGTCGGCGTTGCAGAACTCGTCGATGAAAATGCTGAAGTTGAAGTTGCCGTAGACTTGACGGTGTCCGGCCTTGAAGTCGAACTCCTTGATATCGTATTGGTTGATGTCGTAATCTTTCTGACGATTGTAACGGAGCGAACGGTCAAACTTCTCCTCTCGCTCAGCTCCTACCTTAATAACACTCATTCGGATTCTCCTTTGTATGATTGTACAGTTCCGGACCGTCGAACCCGGCTCTCAATATCCCATTGACGAACGAAAGACGGCTATATGTCACAGGTACAATAGTATCTTGGTAGCACTTAACCGCGTATTGCTTGCCGTCAGCATCGGTATAGATGTACAGCTTAATGTTGTAGAACATCCCGTCGATGGTCTTGACATACTCGAAACGCTTGTCCTTGTCGATTTCATCTTGTATCGGCTTGATAAGAACCTTACAGTTGGTGATGGCTGAGTTATTTCCTACAAGTTCGCGGAACAAGCACGAATAGATACCAATCTGCTTCTGTTGGCTTACAAAATCGATAATCTCGTCAAGCGAACTGATGCCGTGAAAACCACGGTAATTTCCTATAAGGTTGGTCGACGTGCGGAGTTCGACGCCGTAGGTATTGCAGTAGCGAGCGATGCGCTGCAGCTGGTCCCTAGTCAAGTTATCGACCGACGAACCTTGCGGATGACCCATAAGGACATTGTTGATAGCGTAGTTCGGATGCATAACCGATATCGAGACATTGTGGGTATATCCGTTGTCGATAAGGTGCTGGATTACCGGACGACCCTCGTATTCATCCAGCAAACCGACGCCGGTCGTGCTGACAGTGCGTTCCTTGACACCAAGACGGTGAAGCAACTGGATAGTCTTAACCAATCGAGGAACCCTCAGTGTAGGTTCGCCACCAGTAATGGTGGCCTCCAGCGTGATTCCTTTCTCGATAAGCCTAGTGACCGCCGTTTCAAGGCTTTCCAAGAACGTATTCTGGGTAACGTCGCCGAAATAGTTCTTCTTGATGCAGAAGAAGCAGTGGTTCTGGCAAGCATTGATTACCAGTACGTCCAAGTTGCACGGCTGGTACACCTTACCCTTGAAGTCGCCCATCTCCAGACGCTTCAAGTAGCCACGCTCGACTTGATGCTGTTCGGTCACGAACTCGTTGTACGGAGCAAACTTAATCGTGTTCATGCTTGGCTTCCTCGGCGAGTTTCTTCTCGTACTCGGAACGTGCCACGAGGTCGGTGCCGAAGCACTTGCCGTCCACGGCATAGATTTCCCACGAATCGATGTTCTGTACAATCTTCACACCGTCGTAGTTGGACCCGGTCATACGGCCATAGCTTTGCAGCTCGAACGAGTGGTTGATTTCGGACAGACCGAACGCATCGATTTCGTCGTCGATCCACTGGTCAGTGTGACGCTTGCGAGTATTGAGTTCGATATTGAAATTGGGGAGCAGTTCTGTGGCGAACACGAGGTCGGCCAGAGTCTTGAGATGGTTATCGTGAACCTTGAGCAAGTGGTAGTTGACAGATACCTTGATACGGAACTCGGTACCGTACCACTGGTGAATCTGTACGAGTCGTCGCAAGTTCTTCTCCAGCTCGATGCCGTTGGTAAGCACGATGACCTTTGCGCAGCGGCCAGTGGCAATAGCGTACTCGATGAACAAGTAGAGCTTTGGGAAAATCAGCGGCTCGCCGCCTTCCAGCTGCAGCTCGAAGATTTCGGAACCGGTGTCGTCGACGATTTTCTTGAAAGTGTCGAATGTCATATCGAGACGGTTATCGGTACCTGAATACATACAGCAGAACGGACAGTTGGTGTTGCAACGGTCAGTTACGTTGATATAGAGTCGTCTTGTAGCCTTATCCATATTGATATACGAAAAACGCGCAGACTGGATTGTCTGCACGTTAAATATAGCAAGTTGGGTTGCCATATGCAACTAGTCGTTTCAGACGGATTCCGTGTCCTCGGCGGCGGCGGATCCCCAGTATTCCTCTTCCATCTTCTTAACATCTTCCGGAAGCTTGGTTCCGCGAGGCTTGCGCACCAGCTTGCGGTTCTCGCAGATGGCATAGAGGCGGTAGGCGGCGTTGCTCTCGTCCTCTTCGAGGAGCAAGAGGTCGACCGCTTCGAGCTGTTTCTTGAAATCGTCATAGTCTTCGAAACCGCGTTCAATCACGTCGCCCAGAGCGGTCAGTACGCAAGTGCGGAATTCGTGGGAGTTGAGGACTTCGTAACGCTTGTACTTCTCCGCGCGGAGCAAGGAGGACAGAGGGAACTCTGATCCGGTGAAGCAGCTCTTCCCGGTCAGGAGCCAGCGGACGTACTTATCCGTGAAGTAGACCTCGGTAATTTTGTGGGACTTGAGGTCGAGGACGGCACCCACCTGTACGTGAGCGAAGTCGAAGCTCTCGATAAGCTTGTGGAACGGCTTCTGGTAGGCGCAATACTGGTAGGTAGTATCGTCGTGCTTGACGGTACGTGCATTGGCTGATTCGTAGACGATGCGGTGCGGACCGCCTTGTCCAGTACACCAATCCAGCTTGGCGACCGCACGCACTGGTTGGGATTCGCTGAAGCCGACCCGCAATTCGGTCTCGACCGGCTTCGCCTCGGCGGATTCCTCCAAGAAACGGTACACGTCGATGTCGTGCGGTTTTGCCTTGTTCAAAGAGTTACCGGCAATGACGACAAACTTCTCGTCCTTGCAGACCTCTTCGAGATAACTGGGGTCGATTCTGCTAAGGATGCGCTCTGAAATGTCATCCTTAATCATCTTCAAAAGGTTCTGGTCAGTTGCTTCCATTTTCAATCCTCTGGAGTGCGGCTCTTAGCTTCCAAGCGACGAACTCGTTCTGGTATGTGATAAATCTGGTGGTGCGGTAATTCACTTGCTTGTTGAACTTGGATTCCATCAGTTCCTTGACGAACAGTCCGACCGCGACGGAACGGCAGCGACCGGCTCTGCAGTGGATATACCAGTTCTCAACGTCGGCGTGGGCAAGCACGAACTTCACGATGGACTCGGCTTGTTCGTCGGTGATGCCGTAAGACATTCCGTATTGGGTGCTCTTGGTCGGCGTGGTGATGTCGTCGAAGTCCACGTTCAAGACATTGTCGTGCTGTT
>Ga0310694_10005274_pt1 | contig 12393 bp, 10 predicted proteins | sample 174DNAGHGhighgp2_FD_203884 | JGI IMG/M metagenome (GOLD analysis project Ga0310694, IMG submission 203884) | Sheep rumen microbial communities from Palmerston North, Manawatu-Wanganui, New Zealand - 1742 DNA GHGhigh gp2 (v2) (version 2) | ecosystem: Host-associated > Mammals > Digestive system...
TCATCACCCTCGATGTGGAGTACATCGACGGGACGAAGATAGAGTCGAAGGCGAACAAGTACACCTTTGTCTGGAAGAAGACGGTGGTGAAGAACCGTGCAAAACTGCAGCAGAAGATACGCGCGCTGCTGAGCCAGATCGACGATGCCATCGCCCAGGAGAATGCCGCCCAGGACGAGTCGGTGGAGTTCACGCCGGCCCAATTGACCGAGATATGCGAGGAGCTTCGCGACTCCATCGAGCGCGCTTCGGCTCAGAAGGCTAAGGACAAGGCTGAGAAGGCCAGGCTGCGTGAACTCAAGCGACAGGCCAAGGAGCTGGAGAAGCAACGCGACAAACTCGATGAGTACGACAGCCGACTCGAGCAGCTGGGCGACCGCAACTCGATGTCCAAGACCGACCCCGACGCGACGTTCATGCGCATGAAGGAGGACGCGATGAACAACGGGCAGACCAAGCCCTGCTACAACCTGCAGATCGCCACCGAGAACCAGTTCCTGGTGGACTTCGGCCTGTTCCCCAACCCCGGCGACACGCTCACCATGCCTTTGTTCTTCAACTCGTTCCACCGCCGCTACGGTCGCTTCCCCTATGAGGGTGTGGCCGACTCGGGCTACGGCAGCGAGGAGAACTACCGCTTCATGGAGGAGAACGGCATTCAGGCCTACGTCAAGTACAACTACTTCCACATGGAGCAGAAACAGGCCTTCCGCGACAACCCGTTCCGCGTGGAAAACCTGCACTACAACGCTGAGGGCGACTTCTTCGTCTGCCCGATGGGACAGCACATGAGGCGAGTGGGCACACGGCACGACAGGACCGAGAGCGGCTACATCATCGAGCAGGCCGTCTACCGCGCCCAGCGCTGTCAGGGCTGCCCGTTGAGAGCAAAATGCCACAGGAGAAAGAGAGGTAACCGAGAAATCGAGGTCAGTCACAGGCTTATCGCCTACAAGCAGAGGGCACGGGAAAACCTCACTTCCGAGAAAGGGCTCGAACACCGCTCAAAAAGACCCATAGAGCCGGAGGCCGTGTTCGGGCAGATGAAGAACAACATGCACTACAAACGCTTCCGCCACTTCGGCAAAGACAAGGTCACCATGGACTTTGCCTTCTTCGCCATCGCCTTCAACATCAAGAAAATGGCTGCAAAAATCGCAAAATCCGCCTGAAATCGCGGAATTACCCCCATTTTTGCCATTTTGTTGTCACAGTTCATTTTTTACCCCATGAGAATCGAATGTTCTGGCAAAACACAGAAAATACAGCCGCTTGAAAAATATCGCATTCTCAGGCAGTTGATTTTCAAAGAGGGTGAGCCATAACTCAATTATGACACACCCTCAGATTGACATCTAATGACACCCGTTGACACCAGATGACATAGTGCCAGCATTAGAAATTCATGGGAATCAGGCGGTTATAGTGTCAATTACTGTCATGCTGTGTTATGAATCAGAGCCCACAGGGGTCACGAAATTGAATGCCAAATGGTTAATAAAAAAGTTTGCTAACTTTGCCTCTGTTCTTGGAATTAGTAGCTTTCTTCATCGAAAAATCGGAAGTTTTTCTTTACAAAGTTACTAATCTTCAAGGACTTATACAATAGTTAACTACTTGATAATCAGTTAATTAGCGTTAATATTTTTACTTTTTGTCGTGTACTAAAGAAATGATTTTTAATCAATTCTAGAAAGTTAGTTAAAATATTTCATAGCAATTTGGAGTTTTTGCAAAAGTAATATAATTTTGGAAAAGATCAGGTTTATTAAAAAAATCATGAAGTCAGTTTCTTGACAAATCCATCGACACGGCTGTGCACGGTCATCATGCTTAATGCTGGAATCACCAGCATATAAAACACGTATCCATACCACTTATCCATAATTGGGACAGCCAAAGTCCAACTTAAGGAATAGAGCAATAGAGGGTGCAATAAGTAAGGGGTTAATGACCTGCTACCATATTTAGTAAACCAGTACTCTTTGTTTGGCATTGATAAAATCAGCGATAATGAGAGTATTGTTACAATCAAATAGGTGAACAACGAATAGAGTAAACAATACCAATTGCCATTATATTTATAAAAAAAAGTAATATATCTACTCAGCGAGTTGTCATATAAAAAAAGGATAAAATATATAATAAAAGTCACAACAAAAACGATTCTTGCTGCTATAATTGCTTTTTGACTTGTAGATATAGCCTGCCATTTAGCCGATGACCTTATTTTTAGGCCAAGAACGAAAAAAGGATAAAACCCTATCATGCGACCCAATGAAAAAGACTGTCCTAATATGGGGATAAAGCCTGCAATCAGTGACAATATCACGCTGGCAAGCATGATAAAATTCAAGTTGTATTTCAGCAGTTTGGGTGTGATCAGATAGTAGAAAAACAGTACCCATAAGTACCACATAATGTCCAATGTCCATGGGAGATACACACCATCAGGCCAAAGTCCATAGCAAAGAAATAGAACGAACATGGATGAAAGAAGAAATTTCCGTGCCAGTACGTTTATTGGTCGCGGCTTGAACCAGTATCCAGAGATGATGGTGAAAGTGGGCATCGCATATGGCATAAGTAACATTAATAGCATATCACACCATCTTTGTCCTTTTAAAATCCCATAAGGAAGAGAGGCATGATGAATCACCACAAACAGTATGAGAATAATCTTGAGATTATCCCACAGAAAAATGCGCTTCTTATTTTGATGTAATGAGGAATCCATGATTTAAGAGGAAATACGAAAAGTATTATAACTCATTCACAAAACTAATTGCTCGAATTAACTAATTATTAGCGAATGGGATAGAGCGATTCAGGTTGTCGTTAAGCGCTCTGAATGATGGCTGGTGATGTGGCGTTATCATTGTGCTCCAGCATTCAGATATGTTCAATTCCGACCTTGACATTATTGTTCCCCATGTGAAGAGTTAGTATCTACTTGTGGCATTGACAATCAGCTACGGCACTTGCGTTGTTGTTTAGATTCTATGAAAAATATGAGCAGAGTCAGCATTAACCCAGCAAGTGTCAACATCAGGCCCTCCTGAAGTCCAGGGGGAAAATACCTGAATTCTATCTCGTGGTAACCCTGATCCACCAAAACGGCCGATAGACCCAAGTTGACTGGATGAATTGTGGTCGGCTCGCCGTCCACATAGGCCGAGAATCCCTTGTCGCTCAAGACGCTGAAGAATAGCAGGTTCTTCTTGGGCATTGAGACCGTGGCCGTGAATCCTCGTGTGTCCCCCGAAAAACTGGAGCATACGTTCTTACGGCGCTCAGTCACGATGCTGTCAATAGACAAGTCATTGCTCAAAATGCCTCTTTCCAAGACCGAATTGGCCACTTGAATCAGCGAGTCGGGAACGGCAAGATTGGCCAATAGTTGCAAGGGTATGTCGGCCTGTTGGTCAGCTTCCATCAATGCCTCTATCTCACTTTGCGGAATATAGTGGTCGTAGGTGAATCCCATCGGGATATAATATTTGTTCTCGTATGTGGTGTAACCGTCGCCATCACGTTTGTTGCCGAGACAGGCTTCGCGGGATGGTACTAGCTGCTTCTTTTCCATGTTCGCAGTGTCGCACCACTGCTTGAAACAGGTATATTCAACAATTTCCTTAACCGACATGAGCGCGTCATAGGAAACAACATTCTTAGTCACTGAATAATAATTGTCTTGACGGCTGCCAATGGCCTTTAACAACTGCGATATCCTGTTGTTTTGAATAGAGTTGTACGTAGATATGCCGGGTCTGTTTCTGAACAATGACATGTTGCGGATAAGAGCCATGATATCGGTTCTCCATTCAAAGTCTCCCTCAAGGTGGGGCAGACGGTTTTCGGTCAAGTAGGGCTTGACTGAGCCATAGCTATCCCATGGCGTGCGATAGATGCTCTTGTTTATGATGTCGGTGTTCATCATAACCCTGAGAGGAAAATAAACCAGTGACATCAGCACCACGCATTTAAAAAGCATGGAGGAAGTTTTGCGTTTCACATAAGCCAGCAACAATACCATCTGTAATAGGAAAACCCCTTGGATGATGAGATTGGGCTTAATGGCCGACGTGTAGAACATCACTCCATGTCGTCTGTAGTTTTCGACCATGGGATAGCCGAAGGAAATCACGATACCAATGATGCAGATAGCGGTATATATCCAGTAGTGCCGCATCGTCAATGGCTGTTTCTCGTCCACAAACTTCATGCTGGCCAGAATGATGAACAAGGTCAGTGCGTAGGCCCACCGGGTGTATCCCATATCGGTGAATAATGAGAAGATGCCATTCAGGGGCGTCAGATAGAGGCACAAGGAAACTGCCAACAGAGCGCCCAACCAGCCCTTGCGGCGAATGGCATAGAGACCCGCCAGCAGCAGTCCCACCACGGGAACATTGGCCGCATTGCTGCCGAAGGAGTAAAAAGCAAGGGCAGAATTGGAACCCTCAATCAGTTTTGGCTCGAAGAGCGTATATAGCCGTTCGGTGCAGAATAGCACTTGGTCGATTAGCTCGTTGGTGTTGATGTCCAATCTCTGCCGGGGGTTACCAATGAGGTGTAAAATAGTGGGAATCAGGATAAAAGCGCTCAACAGCAGTCCCGTGCCCACGAGAGCCATGCCGTAGATAATCCTGCCGGGTGTCACATGGATCTCCCGCGAGCACATTCGGCAAATGGTATAAATCAGGGCGGCTATCATGCTGCAAGCCGCGAAATAGTAGTTGATGAAAAATACCAAAAATGAGGCCAAAATCATGCACACACCGCCATACCGCTCCCTGTTGAGGAACCGCTCGATTGCGACCAACAGCAATGGGAAGACAATCATCGGTTCCATGAAGTGATAGTAGAACAGATTGCTGATGGCAAATGAGGAGAAAGCATACATCAGGGCACCAGTGGTGGAGGACCCGATAGAGATGGACATCCTGCGGAGGTAAGCATAGGCTGCCAATCCCGCGCAAAGCATCTTCAACAGTAGGGTGAAAGTGATGCCATGAAGCATCCACTGGTCGGGGAAGAGACAGTTAATCCAAACAAACGGACTAGTGAGCGTGTAGAACGAATAACTGGCGATGAAATTGTCACCGATGGAGTGGTTCCAGCTCCACCAGGGGCATCCGCTCATCAGCATCCGCTTGGTCTCGATGATAAACGATACCTCTTGTGCTGCCATATCGGTTGCTATTATATAGCATCCGTATTGCAACACCGCGGGCAAAATGCCAACGAGGGAAATTAGAATAATAAGAATGCACAACTTCTTCATCAGCACTCGTTAGGTCAACCAAAATGTATATTAGGTGATAGGAGAAAGGCTATGATTATTAATGATGCCACATTATTTGAGCATTCTTCCTCCATCTATCACTAATTCTGTACCGCTTACCCATGCACTCGCATCGCTTAGGAGATAAATGACTCCATAAGCGACTTCGGCAGGTTTGCCATAGCGTCCCAAGGGATACAGGTCCATAGAGCTTTGATTACCATCATTCGTATAGAACAGAGAATTAATAATGTCTGTTTCAACCATGCCGGGCAAAACGGAATTACATCTTATTCCCTTTGTCCCCAGTTCTATGGCACAAGTGCGCATATAAGCATTGATGGCGGCTTTTGATGAAGCGTATATAGACCAACCAGCTACAGAAATATACGTGGAAATAGAAGAATTAAAGACAATTGAAGAGCCTTTTGCCATTTTCTTCTTTTTCAAGAGGCCTTTGGTCAACAATGCCACGCCAAAGACATTTGTCTGATAGACGTATTGCAAGTCTTCCATTTTAACGCGGTTTACACTCTTACCTAATCCTGTTCCCGCATTGTGCACAAGACCATCCAAAACGGGACATTGTTCAACAAGTGCATTGATGTCTTCCTGAACACTCATGTCGGCAACAATCATCTGATGGCCGTTTCCCTCAAGTTGATTGAGTGTCTCGTTCAGGCGCTCTTCGTTACGGCCTGTGACAATGACATTCGCGCCCATTTTAGCGCATTCGATGGCAATAGCCTGTCCAATTCCAGACGAGGCTCCTGTTACCAATATGTTTTTTCCTTCTAATGAAAACGGATTATACGACATACTTCCTATTTGTTTGATTTAACTATAAAGGGGGACTCCACAAAAAAACTGTAATTGATAAAGGCATTATACTGTTACATTATTTGAGCATTCTACCACCATCAATCACTAACTCTGTACCGCTCACCCATGCACTCGCATCACTTAGCAGATAGATGATCCCATAAGCTATTTCGGCAGGTTTGCCATAGCGCCCTAGGGGATACAGATTCAAATCTTTCTGCTTATCATCAGCCGTATAGAACCCATTATTGATAAACGTTGTTTCAACCATGCCGGGCAAAACGGAATTACATCTTATTCCCTTTGTCCCCAGTTCTATGGCACAAGTGCGCATATAAGCATTGATGGCGGCTTTTGATGAAGCGTAAATAGACAGGCCAGCAGCAGTAATATATGAGGAAATAGAAGAAGTAAAGACAATTGAAGAGCCTTTTGCCATCTTCCTCTTTTTCAAGAGGCCTTTGGTTAACAATGCAACGCCAAAGACATTTATCTGATAGACATCTTGCAGGTCCTCCAATTTAAGGTGGCCCACGGGCTTGCCTTTAACTATTCCCGCATTGTTTACAAGACCATTCAATGTGGGACACTTTTCAACGAGCGCGTTTATGTCTTCTTGAATGTTCAGGTCGGCAACAATCATCTGATGGCCATTTCCTTCAAGTTGATGGAGTGTCTCGTTAAGACGTTCTTCGGTTCGGTCTGTAACAATGACTTTTGCGCCCATTTTAGCGCACTCGATGGCAGTAGCCCGTCCAATTCCAGACGAGGCTCCTGTTACCAATATGGTTTTTTCTTCTAATGAAAATGGATTATACGACATACTTCTTATCTTTTGCATCATCGTCCACCTCTACAAGGTCTGAGATGACAATGTCCCTCGTCTCGAAGGCTACTGTGCCCCAAGAGAGGCCGACACCAAAACCGCAGCAGATGAACTTAGTCTTGCCATTGCACTTGCCTTTCAGTTGGGTGACAATCGTGAGAGGAATGCTGGCTGACGAGGTGTTGCCAAAATAATACATGCTAGAGGGGACTTTCTCGGCCTGAAGATTCAGCTTCTTGGCAATCTTTTCGTTCATCTTCATATTGGCCTGATGGAACACGAAGTAGTCGGATTCTTGATAGTCGAAGCCAAAATGCTCCGCCAATCTTCTCACGGACTTTGGCGCTACGATGACGCCGAACAAGAAAAAGTCCATACTCTTCGTGCGGCTCTGCATTCTGTCCATCTGTATGCCGTTAATATTTTCGAGCTCAAAGGATCGTAGCGATACCTGGTTGCGGCTTCCGCCATCAGGCGTGATGATGGCATCAAAGCCGCTGCCGTCTGTCCCAAAATGGAACTTCATTCCTTCCGCTTCGCCGGCATATTCAATAGCTGTGGCCGTACCGGCATGACCGAAAAACTGGTTAAGGTTGCATTTGGCGTCTCCGCAGAGCAGCAAGGCTTTTTTCAAGCTCCCCGTTGAGAGTAATGAGGCCACATTGCTCAGCCCGTATACCCAGCCTGAACAACCAAGAGAGACATCTTCGGCATAACATTCCTTGCTCAGCCCCAGACGATCCTGCAGGATGCAGGCCGTAGCCGGCAGTAAATAGTCGGCAGTCTGCGACACAAACACCAGTGCATCGATTTCACTACGCTCCCATCCCAAGTCGGCTATTAGCCGCTCGGCAGCCGCATAGCAGAGGTCGGACGTCGTGAGCTCATACGACACGCGGCGTTCCATAACACCTGTCATCTCCACAAAGGACTCGGGGCTGTATTCGCTTGATATGCTTTGGTCCTGAGTTGGGTGCAGATTGTTTTCGATGTTGCGGGGAACACCGGCGCTCAGTCCGACAATCCTCACGTTCTTGAACTCAAGAAATGCCATACACCGGTTACTTCTTTGCCTTTACGGTGTTGAACAAATCCCCAATGGTCCGGGCATTCCTAATGTCATCGCCCTTCAGTACCACATCATATTCATCCTCTACCATGGATGCGATGCACATGGCGATGAGGCTTGACCACTCGTCTAAATTATGGTATACGGTATCTGCAGTGAATACACTTGCGTCGGTATGATCAAACTCCGCTGCAAAGTTCTCGATAAAATCATTAAGTTCCATAATCAGTAAAATTAGTTATCCTTAATACTTAAATACTTTTGCTGGGTTCCCGTAGACTGTTGTCCCGTCTTTTACCTTTCTTACTACGACGGCACCTGCGGCGACCATACAGTTGTTTCCCACTTTCACACTGGGAAGAATGATAGCATTAGTGTGAACTTCGGTTGATTCCCCAATCACAACGCCCCCTGAAATGAATACTCTGCTACCCAAATAGCAGTAATTACCGATTGATGAATCATGTCCTATTGCGCAATAAGGTTGCATTGTCACGAAATCGCCTACTTGTGAGTCACAAGAGATAAATACTTGTTTAAAAAGGATACAACCATTTCCTATGGTAGAGTTTCTCTCGGTCACGACGGTTTCATGAATAATATTGATAAATTTTCCGCCTTTTGCCAGAATTATCTCTGCATAATGCTTTTTCCAATGGGCATCGCCTAAAGCACAGACAAAAACATCATTAGGCTGTGGTTGATAATCCTCCACGCTGGAAATGATTGAAGGGTATCCAGGCTTTCCATCCAATGCGTCCGACTTGTCATCAAGAAATCCCTTGACCGAAAATTCCGTCTCATAGCCGATGCAATGGGGTAGCATGTTATAAACCTCACGCCCCCAGCCCCTGGCTCCAATGATTAATAATTCTTTCATCTCCTTAAGGTTCTTAAATTATTTATGTTTATATCACCGCAAAGGTACAATAGTTTCTATTATGATACAAAATAATGGCTGAAAAATCATCTGCATAAGTTGAAATATGCCTTATTAGTTAATTTGTTTGTCAGTATTCATAATAGCATTCCCCTCCCAATTAAAAATAAAGCACTTTGTTTTGTTGATTATAAATATTATATGTAATTTTGTGCCCTTACTAAGTTAATTAATGTTGATGATATTCACGGATTGCATAACAAACTGATAAATTTGAGAATATGAAATATGCTATGGTTACAGGTGGGGCTAGGGGCCTTGGACGGGCGATTTGCATAAAATTGGCCAGTATGGGTCTACCGGTCATCATCAACTATCAATCAAACCATTCTGCTGCAGAAGATGTTAAGTCACTTATTCTTGCTGATGGGGGTATGGCTGAACTTCTCCCCTTTAACGTAGGGGATGAGTCTCACGTCAAATCTGCCTTACACTCATGGCAGGAACAACATTCTGACGACCATATCGCATATCTGGTTAATAATGCTGGAATACGTCGAGACAATCTGATGTTTATGATGCCCACAGATGAGTGGCAAAGCGTGATTAACACTTCGCTAAATGGTTTTTATTATGTAACCAAGTATTTGCTTCCAAAGATGATGATGCGTAAGGATGGGGGACGGATTGTTAATGTGGCATCGTTAAGTGGCTTGAAGGGCATGCCCGGACAGGCTAATTATTCAGCAGCCAAAGCAGGTCTCATTGGTGCCACAAGGGCTCTTGCCCAAGAATGTGCATCACGTAATGTAACGGTGAATGCTGTGGCTCCTGGTTATATTGAAACAGATATGACAAAGAATTTACCTTTGGACGAATTAAAAAAATCAATACCCATGAAGCGATTTGGCCGTCCTGAAGAAGTCGCTGAACTGGTAGGTTTTCTTATTTCGGATGCGGCATCCTATATCACAGGTGAAGTTATTAGTATTAGTGGCGGGGTATAAAGAGAGAAGAGTGGTCAAATCTATTTCTGGCTTGAGAAATGTGGGCACTGTCAATTAATTAATCATATGATAAAGGTTGTATCTACCAATGTGACGTCACCCATTGGGATGACAACAGAGCAGAATTATCAAGCATATGTCCATGATGTTTCTGCTTTGGCATGTTATGGCTCAGAGAAGCCTCATGTGGTTTCATTGTTTACCGATGAGCAGCAGGTGCAGATGGCTGTCGATGGTTTCACGCGTTTTGAGTCGCTTGTGATCAGATCAGCCGAAGAGGCTTTATCTCACATTGAAATTGACATAACTGACAATCGTACGCTCTTCATACTAAGTACCACCAAGGCCAATGTCGCTGAACTTTCGGCCGAAGATGCCGATAATTGTAGCTATTCGGCTCCTGGAGAAGCTGCTCTTAGAATAGCTAAACATCTAGGTTTCTGCAATGCGCCTCTTGTGGTGAGCAATGCATGCATCTCAGGTATTTCAGGCCAGATTCTAGCCATGCGTATGCTTGAAGCTGGAATGTACGACAAGGTCGTTGTGTGCGGCGCCGACATCATATCTCGATTCATGATTGCCGGTTTCCAGTCCTTCATGTCACTTTCGTCCCAAGCATGCCGTCCGTTTGATTTAGAGCGCAATGGTCTAAATCTTGGTGAGGCAGCTGCGACGATGGTTCTTGTGAACTCCTCTGTTGTAGAAGGCTGTGATGATTGGATGTCTGATGCATGGACAATTGTGAGTGGAGCGGCCACTAATGACGCTTACCACCTCAGTGCACCCAGCCCAATGGGTGAAGGAATGCAACAAGCCATTCTTCTGGCTATTAAGGGATTTTCTGCAGATATGATTGCAACAGTTAATGCTCACGGAACTGCCACAATGTTCAATGACCAGATGGAGAGCAAAGCAATAGAACTTGGCGGTCTGTCGGATGTAAGCGTGTCTGCATATAAAGGGTGCTTCGGTCACACATTAGGGGCTGCCGGACTGTTGGAAAGCATTCTGACTATGCGAGCCCTCGAAGACGGCATGGTGCTTCCCGTGCGAGGTTTTGAAAATAAGGGGGTAAGCGGACACATAACTATATGCAAAGAAGGCCAACCTACAAACAAGCAGTCGTTCCTCAAAATTATTTCTGGATTTGGAGGTTGTAATGCGGCAATGCTATATTCTAAGGAAAAGTCTTTGTCACAGAGGACTCCAGGGGGAGTTGCTCAGGAGTTTAGTGTCCCTAAGCAAACTGAACTACAAGTCCTTAGTGAGTGGAGAGCTGAATCAACCTTTTCTCCTATTCAGATTTATAAGCAGTTTATAGGAAACTATCCCAAAATTTATAAGATGGATAGGCTGTGTCAGGTTGCCTTTGTCGCTTCTGAAATGATATTACGTGATTGCGCTGAAAAGCCCCAATCCATAATACTATTCAATCGAAGTTCGTCCATTCTTTCTGACCGCAAACACCTTGCTGTGCTTGACAAGTATGGCATTTCCAGCCCATCGGTTTTCCTGTATACCCTTCCTAATATTATGCTAGGCGAAATTGCCATCCGTCATCAGATTCATGGCGAGTCCTCGCTCTATATTCTCGAAAAGCATGACGAGGAACTGATGAAACAAGTTATTGATGCTACTATCATGTTTGGAGAATCTGACTGCATTCTTACGGGGTGGGTGGATTGTCCTGATGAACAACATATCGAGGCTGAATTAAAGATTCTGAAAAGGAAGAGATTACAATAGAATGTAAAGTCTGAAATATTAACTCTAAAATATAACACTTATATGGAAGATCTTATTTATACACTTAAGGAACAGATTATCGAAACTCTCAATCTTGAGGAGATGACCCCCGAAGATATCAAAGATGATGTCCCTCTGTTTGGTGGTGGGTATGGTCTTGATTCAATTGATGTACTTGAACTCATTGTTCTGCTTGAAAAGAATTATGGAATCGAGTTGGAAAGTCCCGCTGAAGCTAAAGATATCTTTGTATCTGTTCGGACAATAGCTGAATATGTGACAAAAAACAGAAAAAAATGATCGCGATTACGGGGTATGGAATAATCTGCGCTATAGGGAACAATGCGGATGAGGTGCTAGACTCGCTGCAGCAGAGCCAGTCGGGCATTGGCTCGATGCACTATCTGAAAACAAAACACAGTAACTTGCCAGTAGGAGAAGTGAAGCTGTCCAATGGCGAGATGAAGTCACTGCTTGATGTACCGAGCGATGTGTCCTACAGTCGAACATCTTTAATGGGAGCAATTGCGATCCGTCAGGCGATACCGAGCGCCGGTGTTGCACTCAAAGGCAAACGAGTGGTACTCATTTCAGGAACAACGGTTGGGTGCATGGACATTACTGAACAGCTCTACAGCGAAATGAGATTCAATGCTGACCTTCTCTCTTTGCCTCTATACAACGACTGCGGCAGGAGCACTAGCGAAATGGCTATGATTGCTGGAATTGAAGATGTTGGGTTGTGTACCATATCTA
>Ga0310694_10005276_pt1 | contig 12392 bp, 26 predicted proteins | sample 174DNAGHGhighgp2_FD_203884 | JGI IMG/M metagenome (GOLD analysis project Ga0310694, IMG submission 203884) | Sheep rumen microbial communities from Palmerston North, Manawatu-Wanganui, New Zealand - 1742 DNA GHGhigh gp2 (v2) (version 2) | ecosystem: Host-associated > Mammals > Digestive system...
AGAATTTGAAGTCATTAAGTGATACTTGGTTTGATGGGGTTAATCTTTATGGATGGTATTTTAAGTTTGATTCTTATGAATCAAACATTTATGAAAAAGAAATATTAAACTATTGAACATATATTATTTTATAAAATTTTTAAATGGAACATATTATTTTAACTGGAAGTAAACAAGATTTGATTGATGTTCTGGAGTCTCATATTGCTTATTTAGAAGCATCAGGATATGATAATAGTACTCCTTATAATTCACATCCAGAATTAAATATTTGTCGTAATTTTTTAGCACAGCTTGATGAAACAAGTTCATTTTTAAATAATTAATAAATATGAAAAATCTAGGTACAGCAAATCTTTTAGAAATTAAACGTTGGTTTAACGAAGCCAAGACAATGAAAATTGTTCCTGATGTGGAGATTCCTAGTCGATGTTGTATGTGATGAAGATCCATTGCATCGTGAATGGTTTAGCATTACTGGATTTGAAAATTCAGGTGATTCACTTCGTATTGTAGTAAAAAGACATAAGTAAGATGAGTAAATGTAAACATCAATGGATTAATGATTATGAAACTCCTATTTTAAGTCCATATCAAAAAGAAATTCCTGTTATTTGTATTAAATGTGGAAAAAAATCGTATAAGAATTATGAGTAAGATAGCTTTATTACTTTCAGGCGGAGTTGATTCATCAGTAGCATTACATATGCTTTGTAATGCTGGTGAGAAGCCTGATTGTTTTTATATACACATCGGCCCTGATAAGGATGATACATATAGTTGTACATCTGATGAGGATGTTGAAATGTGCAAGGCTGTAACTAAGCGTTATAATGTTAATTTTGAAATTGTAGATTTACATAAGGAGTATTGGGATAATGTTGTTCAATACACAATGGACACCATTAAGAAGGGTTATACTCCTAATCCTGATGTCATGTGCAATACACTTATTAAGTTTGGTGCATTCTATAATAAGATTGGATATAAGTATGATTATATAGCAACTGGGCATTATGCGACAAGAGTAGGATATGCTACAGGCAAGTGTAAGAATGCTCCTGATTGGGTAACGCCTGATCATTTTTTGCCAAGTGAAGTTGAATGGTGGATTTGTCCTGCTAAGGATCCTATCAAGGACCAAGTAGATTTCATTGCAAATATTGACACAAAGAAGGTGCCAATTTCAAAGATCATATTTCCTGTTGGCGATCTTATGAAGGATGAAGTTCGAAAGATTGCAGAAGATAATCATCTTATTAATGCTAAGCGTAAGGATTCACAAGGCATTTGCTTTCTTGGCAAGATTAATTACAACGACTATATTGAGCAGTATCTTGGAAAGATGCGTGGAAATATTGTTGATATTGATACAGGAAATATCTTAGGAATGCATTATGGATATTGGTTCCATACAATTGGACAACGTAAAGGATTAGGTCTATCTGGTGGTCCATGGTATGTTGTAGGAAAGGATATTAAGCAAAATATTGTATATGTATCTAAGGATATGAATCGTAATGCTTCTCATGAGTTTATTATTGGCAATATCAATTGGCTAACATTGAATCTTATAAATGAATATAAGAATCTTAATGATATTGATAGTGATATAATTTGCAATATACAGTTTAAGATACGTCATACTCCACAAGTTTTTTCTGGAAAGCTTAAGTATATAAATGATACTAAAAAGCTCATGATTGAGTCAGATGAGCCTATTTCAGTAGCTCCCGGTCAATTCTGCACTCTTTATGATGATACTTACTCACATTGCTATGGATGCGGAGAAATTTCAAGGTAATAAATTGAATATTATTCAAATTTTACTATATTATAATTGTAATAAAACAAATATAATATGACAGATAATTTTGACGCAATTCGTAAGTATGTAGAAGAGTTGGGAATTCCTCAACAGTATGATACACGTTGTGATCTTTATTTTGACATTCAATTGATTCGTCGTGGTAAGGATCATCCTGGACTTCCTGCAGCTAATTATACTTTTAAGACATATTATATTGATTGTCTTGATAATTTCAATAAGTATAAAGAAGAGATTATCAAGTGTTGTGAGATGTTTGGACTTCGTGCTTATGTAGCTGTTAATGTTAAGTCTAAATATAAGGCTTGTCTTGAGACAATTCAGAAGTATGCATACAATCTTACAAATGGTGAATCCCGTAAGCCTTGGCGAGTATTTGCCTCAGTTTGTGGTGGACAAGATGGTGAAGAGAAACGTTGGGTAGTTGATTGTGATTGTGATGATTGTGATAATCTTGAGACATATTTACAGAATATAATTTCATCTATTCGTGAGTGTGAAAGCTCTTATGACGACCCAATTGTAATGACTATTCCTACTCGTTCTGGTTATCATATTATTACACATCCTTTTAATATAAATAGATTTAAGAAAATTTGTGACGCTAAAAGTATTACTCCACCAGAAATTAAAAAGAATCATATAACATTACTTTATGAAAATATCACTAAATGATTTATACAGGGAAATTAAATATCCTTATGAGGAATTAACAAATTTAGAAAGAAGCCGTATTGATGACTATAGAGGTTATCATTTGGCTTCTTATGATCAAATTTATGTATATTATACTACTACGAATACTTTAGGATGTGGATATCATATTATTGTATCGATGTCTCAAGTAAATGATGAAAATGATAATACATTAGATTTTGGACCAACAGCAAGAGATATAACAGATATTGATAATTTAATTGATAATTTTTAATATGAAAAAACCTATAAGATATATAATTAGTAAATTTGAATGGCATGGAGTTAATCATTTGAATAAAGAAACAAATCTTTATGAAATGAAATTTGAAGATAGATATCATATTTATAGAAGAGGCACCATATTTAAGAAAAGACTTCATATTGTAGGAGATTGGCTTTGTGATTCTCAAGGAGGAACTTGGTGTTTCCAAAATGATTTTACTTCTATTGAGCAGGCGGCATCTTATATTAAAGGATGGCATTTAGAAACTTATGGAAAAAGAAAAAAATATATAATTGAAAACTATGAATGAGCAATTAAAATTAATAACGTATAATATTGATGGTCTTCCAGAAAAATTAGACTTAAATGATTTGCCATTAATATTAAGACCTATTGCGTGGGTATATAAATTATTTAAAAAGACTACAGTGATCACAATTAATGATGGGGACAACAAAGCAGAAAACATAGAAAAAATAGGATCATATTTATTAAATGAAAATCCTGACATAATTGCAGTACAAGAAGATTTTAATTATCATAATGAATTGACTAAAATTCTTAATGATTCTTATTGTTTTGGAACATATTCAGGTGGGTTTGATTTAAAGCATATATTTAAAAGTATGATTTGGTTTCCAAAACCACGTTTTAAAGCAGATGGGCTTAATTTATTTGCAAAAAACAATAAAGTTAAGATAAGAACAGAAGATATTGTTCATTGGAATAAAAGTTATGGATATATAGATCATGCTAATGATTTGCTGACACATAAAGGATTTAGATATTATGATTTGCAAATAAATGATAAATATAGAATTGATGTTTATGTAGTGCACATGGATGCAGATTTCTATCATCCTGAAAATTGCCCTGATATATCTGGTGATTTAGAAGCTCGTAAATCCCAGTTAAATCAACTAGTTGATAGAATTCTTAGTAATTATAATAATGGTTGCTTTAATCCTACAATTATTATAGGTGATACAAACAGTTATGATAAATATGAATGGGATAAAAGAAACATTGATATGGAATTGATTCATAAGATTAATCATAATAATCTTTTAACTATAAAAGAAGCTATTCCAGATAATTATAGTGATTGTGATAAAATATTTTATATAAATAATTATAATGCTGATTACGAATTGGAATTAAAAGAATGTCATTTTGATAAAGACATATCTTTATCAGATCATAAACCACTTATTGCAACATTTAATATAAAAGAAAAAAATTATTAAAGTTATGAATAAAGATAAGAAAATGCAAATTGCAAAAACAATGGCTCGTCGTATATTGACAGCATTGTCTAATGAAGATTGCTTTGATGGTTTTGTTACAAGATTCTTCACACGTATAAAATGCATCAATTATCTTCAGAAAAGTATGAACGAATATTTCAGACATAATGCAAGATTAGAAAATTGGAACAAAGATACATGGTTTGATATCTTTGATGATAATGATTTAATTGAAGCAATTGTTTGGTATATGCAAGATTATAATTTAGCTAAAGAAATAGAAGAAGAAAACGAAAATAAAAAATAATATGAATATTATTTTTTTTTAATATTATTTGAATTTATTTTATAATGAACTATATTATATTCGTACAAATAAATAAAAAATATGAATGATAAAAAGTATTTTAGTGCTGAAGAAGCAAGAGAAATTTCTGATGCAATCAATTCAGATAAATTAAAAGATGAATTGGATTTGATTTATAATAAAATTGATGTTGCTCGTTTTAACGGAGAACATGAAATTACGTTTTCAAATAAGACTTTAATGAAAGCTACAAAAGAATTTCTAACAAGTAAAGGTTTTAAGATTAGTCATTTTAGTGGATGCCAGTGGGATCCTGCAGATGATACAACAATTTCGTGGTAAACTATGGCTGAGACAATTCAAGAACGTGTACGAAATATGGTAAGTCCTTTTTATAATATGACTATTTTATTTAAGAATCTTAGGGATGAAAAGGAATGGGAAAATATTGATGTTTCATTAAAATATCTAATTGAGCATAGTGAGCAATTGACTACCACAATGGAAAACTCTATTAATTATCTTATTGATATGAGCGCAATTATTGATCAATATCTTCCTAAGGATTTTGATATTAATAAATTACTTGATAAAAGTAAATATCAAAATTAACAAATTTTAATATTCATAGACATATATAGAAGGATGCTAGATGATTAAATATAGTTTTAATATATAGTAATTAGTTAAATATAAATAAAGTCATTAAATGATGAATATTATTTATACATCAGGTAAGACAACCCCACTATCAATTGAGGAAGTGATTAATGCTTTAACTGTTACTGGTGAAAAGCTTTTAATTTCAAATGGTCGTGTTACTTCCCAGATTTCTTGGGCTCCAGACAATAAGATTGAGATTGTTACCATTAATAATAGAGATCGTTCTATTAGGAATAATATATTCTGTACTTTTAACGGAATTTCCACAATCAATTGGATTAGAAATAAGTCTTATAAGAATTCTAATTTCTTCTACGGATATTTGCAGGATTAATATTAAACATAATGTAGCAGTGGCGCAATGGTAGACGCACGGAGGCATCCGATTCGCGGTTCGAGTCCGCAAGTAAGTAGGCATACTGAAACAAAGGAACAGAATGAGGTGTTCGATTCCCTCCTGCTACACAATTAAAATTATAAAATATGAAGAATAAACAATTTATTTATACTGAAAAGGAAGCAGAAAAATTTTATTTCACTGCAGATAGTCACTTTTGTCACGAGAACATTATTAAATATTGTAAGCGTCCATTTAAGGATGTTAATGAAAATGATGAAGAAATTATTCGTAGATGGAACGAAAAAGTTCCTGAGGACGGTATTGTTTTTCATCTTGGTGATGTTGCTTTTGGAGATCCTGACCGTGTTGACAATATTCTTGATCGTCTTAATGGCACCATTTATCTTGTAATTGGTAATCATGATTGGAGAAGAATTGTAAATCAACATAAGTGGCGTTTTGAATTGATGACTCAACAAATCAATATGAAAATTGGTAAGCGTCATATTATTTTGAATCATTATCCAATGCTTGCGTTTTCAGGAGCATGGCGTGGTGTAGATGCAACATATCAATTATTTGGACATGTACATACTTCTCCTTATACTGACGAAGGATTAGACCAAGCACGTATGAAAATGCTATTTACTTCTCAATATGATGTTGGAGTTGATAATAATAATTTTACTCCAGTATCTTGGAAAGAAGTTGATCAAATTATCAATAATCAAATGATGAGCTTAGGAATGTGTCGTAATACTATTTAAATTTTATTTATATGAGTACATATCAAGATGTTAAAAATGAAGCTGCACTAATAGCTGTAGGCGCTTGTGGTAAAACTGGAGTTTTAAAAGCTGTTGATAATGATAAACTTTCAGGAGATGTTAAAATAAGACATCAAAATGCAATGAAAGAAGCAAGTAAACATGCGGATAAAGATGGTAATGTTAATCCTCATGTTCAGGCTATATTTGCACGTATGTATGGTTTAATTTAAATATTATAATTATGAATGAACCAATATTTTTGGAGAAACACTTTAATAAAGGAGATTTATATGTTGTGACTTCTGGCCGTGCAGCACGATATATGGGTATAGCCAAATGTATGTGGGCTGCAAAGTTTGATCATGATATTACTTATGAAGAAGCTGTAAAGATTCATTTTGAGAATATGAAAAGAGAATATCCAGGTATGTTTAAAGATCTGACTATTGAACAGATGGAAAATATATTGGATAAAAATAACAAGTATTTTCTTAATAATCGTGGAGAAGTACAAACATATAAAAATCATGAACCAGCAGATGAATTTGATAAACTATATTTTAGTAATAAATTTGAATTATCAGAGTTAAGTAGATTAAAAGATAAATATGTACGTGAATTTAATATACCAAGTTCAAAATATTCTGAAGATGAATTTAGTGAATATAGAATATTTGATGATATAACTGAATGGATAAATGAAAATCTAAACAAATAATATATGAGTTATACAGAATTTCATAAAGGTAAAATTAAAATAGTAGCTCGTGGAGATGAAGCTATTAAAAAGTATATTAAAGACAATAATCTTGAAGAAAGAATTGAACTTGATATAGATGAAAAAACTGGTAAAATTGATAATTTAGAAGATACAGAATCATTTAATGGTGATAAATATGATCATGAATATAACATGATTACATATAAAAGATATATTTGTGATGTTGATAAGATTCATAAATATAATCCTAATGCTGAGCATCTTCTTATTAGATATCTAAATCATGAACATTTTGATTTAGATGATGGAGATATTAATATTCATAATAGAGTATCAAAAGATGAATTTGAATTTGCAATATCATTTTATAATGGTGGCACTTATGAATTAGAAATTTATGAAGACATTATAAATGAGTTTGATTTAGATGAAGATTATGAAAATGAATCTGAAAAAATTAATATAACACCAAGAGAATCATATATGATACTTGATTGTTTCCAATATGTGTTATCAAAAATGAATGATGAAAAAATTGATTATTTATTCTGTAATTATTCAAAAGAAGAAATAGCTAAACTTGGTCAACGTTTTGGTGATATGAATTTAAAAAATAATTGGTAATGATGAAGATATTTTTTGATACAGAATTTACTGGATTGCATAAAAACACTACACTTATATCAATAGGTTTAGTAGATGATAATAATAGGTGTTTTTATGCAGAATTTACTGATTATGATGAATCTCAATGCGATGATTGGATTAAAGAAAATGTAATTAAAAATTTAAAGCATAAAGGTGCACGAGATATTCATCTTAAAGGATATAATCCTCGAGAAGATAAGACATGGGTTATTGGAAATAAACAAGAAGTATATAATGCATTATATGAGTGGCTTTTAATTTATGATAGAACACAATTAGTATCAGATGTATGTCATTATGATATGGTTCTTTTAATTGATATATTTGGCACTGCTTGGGATATTCCTGCGTGTTTGAATCCATCTTGTCATGATATAAATCAAGACATTGCGAATTATTATCATATTTCTGAAATGGAAGCTTTTGACAAAGGACGTGAAGACATAATAGCTGAACATAAGAAAACAATTAAAGGCAATAAGCATAATGCTCTTTATGATGCTAAAGTAATTAAAGAAATATATAATATTATGTATGAATGAATTGGGATGAAATGACTTTAGAAGAAGCCGAAAGATATGTCAATGATAAAAAAGAAAAAAGAATAAATTTACCTGGAGAAGAAGGACTTAAATGGAAAAAGATTTATGGAATAATTACTGAAGAAGAATTTAATAAAGGATTATTAGAAATACGAAAAAATAAGCCTAACACAAAAGATTGGTGGCATACTCCATGGTATAAAATTAAAGGAATGTATTTGTAAAATTTGAATTATATTTGTCATTTAATTTGACAAAATTAAATTATATTACATTATTAAAATTATGTAAGAAATTTAAATTATATTACATTATATGTAAGAAATACATATTATATTTGAATTTTAAATTTTAATTACTATATTTTATTTGTAATTAAAAAAATATAAATATGAAAAGTTTTTCCGAATTTGTTAAAGATTTTTTCGCAACTAATAATTGTGACAATCTGATTTATCAGTTGAAGACAATTGAGAATAATGGTTTTACAAAACCTGGCGATCATTACGCATTTGGTTGTGAATTTGTTCTTAATGGAATGAACATAGGTAGTGATTATTTTAGTCTTTCAGAACTTATTGAAGAACGTTACGATTATTACACAAATAATCATTATCTGCCATTGGTAAATAATTGGGATACTTTTCTTTTCTTTTCGCCGAATGATTTTCGTGGTTTGATTTTTGATTTCAGTTATCTTTATTCAGATGGCAAAGTAATATGTTATAATGGACTTATGGGTCCTAAGAATCTTGAAAAAGTAACTGAGTATACAATTGAAGAGTTCCTTAATGAGTATGGTCTTTCACAGTTGTTTTCCATTTCTCATTGGAATGTTAATTGGAAGAAGTTAGGAATTAATTGGAATAATTAAGTTATGAAATTATAATAAGTAAACTTATGAAATTATATATAGTAAAATATTGCGCAAATGAGTTTGATGATCTAGGATATGATCCTCCTTATCCTATATATTATTCATTAAATGAAAATAAAGCTCGTAATTTCTTTGAAATGAAAAGAGTGGAAACTATTGATCATTTTAATGAATTCATAAATAAACATCCTCAATATCAAAATAATGAAGATTATTGTATTGAGAAAAATTCAACTAATGAATTAGAATATAATATGGGAAAATGGTTTTATAAGTATATATTCTGTGAAGATGAAATGGATGTTGATTTACGATATCATATTAATAACTAAAATGGATAGATTTTAAAATCTATCCATTTTTATTATATATCCTTATAATAATTCATTTATAATGAATATTCATTAGGATATTATATATCCTTATAATATTGAATCCAATCAGATGGATCTTTCTCAACTTTATCAATATATTCTTCTACTTCATCAAGAGCTGATACTATAGCTTTAGCAAAATCATCTGTTTTTAAGTCACATAAAGGATCATCATCATATGTAACACCGCCTATCTTCCCAACCCATAATTTCCATGTATTATGTTCTTTATCAAAACCTAATAGAAAATCTATAAACATCTTTTTAGTTTTATCTTCATGCTTATATTCTATTTTTTGATATTTATCATTACTTTTTAGCCATTTAACTTTTTTATCAGGTTCTTCCCAAATTGTGAATTTAATATTTCCACGTCTATTTAATTTTGCTTCTTCTTCTGCATCTTCTGCTTCTATAAGATAACTACTAAATTTTCTCATAATTATTTTTTATATCTTTCTGCTGGATCTTTATATTCTTTATCTATTGGATTATCTTCAATATCGTATTCTCCAAGTTTTTTAGTACGTTGTGCACCAGTTGAGCATGATACATAAAGTTTTTCTTTGCCAAATGTAAAATCTAATCGTAATACGTCTTTCTTAATATCTGATGTTGTAGCGGTTCCAATTTTTTGAACTTCTCTATGTTTATCTGATTCCCAGTAATTAGGATCACCTAAATATACATTTATCCAATATGAATTTTTATTATATTTAGCAGGTTCAATATAGTCATCAACTTTATTTGAACGTCCTTTTAATTGCCAAGAAAAATGTCTTCCTAAACGTGCAATTATAAAATTTTTATTTTCATCTTCAGATGGTACTAATTTTTTATTTTTATAATTTGTACGATCAAAAACTATTGTATCATATTTTGATGATACTGATGATTCATAAATTTTTTCAATTATTGATTTCATTTAAATATCTATTAATATAAATTATAATTAAAAATAATAAAAATAGGGTAACTGTTTGTTACCCCATTAACAAGTTGGACTTATAAAATGTTCAGCTAATTCTTTCATATTTTTAACATAACATACTACAGAATTATGAGGAGCAATATTATTAACCATTTTCATTATTGCATCAAATGATTTTCTTTCATGTTTTTGCCATGTTCCTTCATCAAGAACTGCAAATATTACATAATTAACCGTAGTTCCATATACAATTGCTTGCCATGCTGAATTGATAATTTCTGCAATTGAATAAGTTCCCATCATTTCTTTTGTAATAACATAAAGATGACAATCACATTTATTATTCTTTTCGTCTTCTTCAATTGCTTGACATTCTGGTGTCCAATTTTTTACTACAGGATTAAAATATTCAATTCCTACTGGTTCTATTTCTTTAATGAACTCATCACGCCATGTTGTATGAGCACAAGTACCTCCTAAAAATATTCTCATATAATGTTAAAATATATTTATCCGCATATCATTGTTTGACCTGGTGCTAAACTTTCATTTGTACGCTTACCACCGCATATTGGACAAAACATTGCAGTTGGCGCTACCGATGCACCACATTTAGGACATATCCATCCAGTGTTTCCTGACATTTCTATGACTGTTCCATTATCTACAATAGTATTAAATGTTTCTTCCATATTTGATATTTATATATTTAGTCTTTCTTATTTAGTTCTTCAAAAACTATATTTATTCCTTCTTTTATTTTTTCTTCTTGATATTTCATACCAAGATTAACAGCTTTTGCTATAATCTTTCTAAAATTTCGTTTTTCTGTAAAGCATTCTTTATAGCAAACTTCCATTCCTTTTTTTAGTTCATTTTCACTCATATTTAATTTTTTATTTTTTGTTTAGCAAAATGCATTCTTATTTGATTCATTGATTCAAAATATTTTATAAGTTCTTTTGCTATTTCTGTTTCATCAGATAAATATTTAAAGTCTTCTTCATATATATGCAATGATCCAACATTCCAATATAAATAACCTGGACAAATATCTTTATCTAATTCTGATATAAGTCTATTTAATATAATTGTGAATATTTTGCATTGCCATAAAGAATCTTGTGTATATTCACATACATTATTAGATCTCATATATACAATATAGTCAACTTTTTTATCAAATTTATTATAAATGACTTGCATTCCTATTGTGCAAATCTTATCTCCATTTTGATATTTATCTGGACAAAGCATTCCAATATAAGCTTGTCTTGTATCAGGATCATTTTTTATTGCGTTAACTACATCATCTATTTGTGTTCCTAATAATGGTTCATAATTATCAATATACCATTGTTCATCTGTAACATCATGGTCATGATAAACTATAAATCCAGTATCTGATATAAAATTAGCATTTGTTATTTCAATAAAATTCTGATTAGTCTTTTTATCAAACTTAAATTCTTTGTTATTGAATTTGTCTATAAGAATTTTTTTTATATCTTTTTCATTTAACATTAAACAATTTTTGATATAATTTTATATTTTTTGGCTTGTTCGGCAGTTATATACCAATCTTTTTTACATTTATAAATTTCATCAAGTTTTTCTTCAGGTATTTCTGTTTGGTCTTTAAAGATATTCCACATTAATTTATGAAGACGTTTATTCTCTTCAACATCTTCTTCCATTTCTTTAATTTTACCAAAAGCTCCACCTGATAATGTATGATACATAAATGAAGTACTTGGATATGCAAATCTATGTTCTAAATCAACAGCTAACATAATTATTGTACCAGCACTCATAATTTTACCAACACAATAAATATTAACAACATATTCAGCAGTTAATCTTTTAATTTCATCATATATTGCAAACATATCATAAAGATAACCACCGTATGTACATAAATAAATATTAATAGATGGTCTAATGATTTGTGCATCAATACCAACTGACATTAATGATGCTAAATTTTGATCTGCAATATCATCATCAGCGCTTTTAATTTCATTAATTTTATCAACTAATGATTGCCACATATCTTCATCTACTTCTCCCTTTATGTAAATATTATGTATCTTTTCATCAAATGTTTTAATTGTAAATTCTGCCATTATTTAATTAATTACATATATTTTTATATCATTCTTCATCAATGCCATCCCATTCAATCATATTGTCTATTTCACAATCCTGTGGTGCATATTGTT